>Ga0160429_1000344_pt1 | contig 49774 bp, 38 predicted proteins | sample SolpanmetagenomR_FD_108199 | JGI IMG/M metagenome (GOLD analysis project Ga0160429, IMG submission 108199) | Solar panel surface microbial communities from Lawrence Berkeley National Laboratory, California, USA - R | ecosystem: Engineered > Built environment > Solar panel > Unclassified ... | reverse complement strand
TGATGAGTTTAGCATCGACCGGGCCGAAATTATCAAGGGGCCGGGCTCGCTGCTCTACGGCTCCGATGCCATGGCGGGCGTTATCAACTTTCTGGCGCCTGACCCCATCGCGGAGGGTCACATCACGGGTCAGGCCACGGCCAACTACCAGACCAACAACCGCCAGCAGGGCTACTCCTTCCAGAATGCCGGCAATATCAACGGCCTGAACTGGCTGGCCCGCGGCACCCGCAAGGTGGCCGGCGACTATCGCAACCGCTACGATGGCCGGGTTTTCAACTCGGGCTTTAATGAGTGGGACGCCAACGGCTACGTGGGCCTGAACAAAAGCTGGGGTTATTCGCACCTCACGTTTAGCTCTTTCAACCAAAATGTGGGCCTGATAGAAGGTGAGCGTGACAGCCTAACCGGGCGCTTCTTGCGCGAAGTGGCGGTAGGCGGCCAAGCCGAGCCGCAGGCAGTAACCGATAACCAGTCGGGCTACACCTTGCAGGTGCCACGCCAGCGCATCAACCACCTGCGCTTTGGCACCGATAACAGCTTCATTATTGGGCAGCGCGGCGGGCGGTTGGCCTTGCAGGTGAATTACCAACAGAACCTACGCCGCGAGTTTGGCAACGTGCTGGCGCCCGACACGCCCGACCTGTACTTCCAGCTACGCACCGTGGACTACGCGCTACGCTACTTCCTGCCAGAATTCAGCGGCTGGAACTTGGCCGTGGGCACCAGTGGCCTGCACCAGCAAAACCGGAACCTAGGACAAGAATTTCTGATTCCGGCCTATAATCTGAATGAGGGCGGCGTGTTTGGGGTCATCAAAAAATCGCTCGGTGGGTTCGACCTCAGCGGGGGCTTGCGCTACGATGTGCGCCGCATCCGGGCTCAAAGCCTCTTTCTCGATGCTGACGAGCAGCCGGTGCCCGCGGGCACGGCCGATGCCGAAACCAAGTTTCCGGGCTTCGAGAGTACCTTCAACAACTACAGCGGCAGCCTAGGGGCCGCCTACAGCTTCAGCGACCGGCTGACGGTGAAAGCCAACCTTTCGCGCGGCTTCCGGGCGCCCAACATCGCCGAGTTAGGCTCGAACGGCGTGCACGAGGGCACCATTCGCTACGAGGTGGGCCAGCCGGGCCTCAAGGCCGAGACCAGCTTGCAGGTCGATGCTGGGGTGAGCTATGTGAGCGACCACGTGCGCTTCAGCGTCGATGCCTTTGAGAACAGCATCAGCAACTACATTTTTGCGCGGCGCGTGCTCAACCAAGCGGGCACTGACTCGCTGGTATCGACAGGGCCCGACATTGGGCTGTTTAACTACGTGCAGGGCCAGGCACGGCTGCTGGGCGGCGAGGTTACGCTCGACTTTCACCCCCACCCGCTCGATTGGCTGCACTTCGAAAACTCATTTTCGATGGTACGCGCCCGCCAGCTCGACGTGCCCGACGAGCAAAAATACTTACCCTTCATTCCGGCCGACCGGCTGCAATCGGAGCTGCGTGGCAACTTCCGCCGCCAGGGCAAGCGCCTTACCAACGTGTACGCCCGCTTTCAGCTAGAGCAGACGTTTGCTCAGAACCGCTACTTCGCGGCCTTCGATACCGAAACGGCAACCCCTTCTTACACCCTCTTCAACGCGGGCGTGGGCACCGACGTAGCCGACAGCAAGGGCCACACCCTGTTTTCGGTATATGTAACGGCCAACAACCTGTTCGATGTGGCTTATCAGTCGCACCTGAGCCGGCTCAAGTACGCGGCCATCAACTACACCACCGGCCGCCAGGGCGTGTTTAACATGGGCCGCACTGTGAGCGTGAAGGTGGTAGTGCCCTTGGCGTTTAAGTAGGACCTAGGGCCGCGGCAGGCACTACTTTCGCACCTATACAGGCGCCGCTGCGTTTTGGGGGCATCCTTTAGTTACTTTTCTCATGGGCCACTCGCATAGTCATTCGCACGACCACAGCCACGCCGGCCACGTACATGCCGCTCCGCCAGCCGGGGGCAAGTTTAGCGCCGCCTTTGCCTGGGGCATTGGCCTAAATCTGGCTTTTGTCGTCATCGAAGCCATTGGCGGGCTGTGGGCCAACTCGGCCGCTGTGCTTTCCGATGCCGGCCATAACCTGAGCGACGTACTGAGCTTGGCCCTGGCCTGGGGCGCGGCGTGGCTAGCGGGCCGCCCGGCCACGCCGCGCTACACCTTTGGCTACCGGGGCGCTACCATTCAGGCAGCGTTGCTCAATGCGGCGCTGCTCTACGGTGCCCTAGGGTTCATCTTGTGGGAAACCATCGACCACCTGCGCCACCCCGAGCCCGTGAAGGGCGTCGCCGTAATGCTCTTGGCCGGCACTGGCATTCTAGTCAATGGCTTCACCGCTTGGCTGTTCAGCGCCGGCCAAAAGGGCGACGTGAACGTGCGCGGGGCCTACTTGCACATGCTCACCGATGCGCTCGTGAGCTTGGGGGTGGTAATAGGCGGCGCCATTACCTACTTCACCGGCTGGGCTTGGCTCGACCCTATCATCAGCCTCGGGCTGCTGGTAGTTATTGCGGTGGGCTCGTGGGGGCTGCTGCGCGATACCATCAGGCTGGGTTTGCAGGGCGTGCCCGATGGCATTGACCTAGAGAAAGTACGGCAGTTTATGCTCACTCAGCCGGGCGTGCAGAGCTTGCACGACCTGCACATCTGGAGCATGAGCAGCGATGGCCACGACACCGCCCTCATGGCCCACCTGGTGCGGCCCGGTGGGGCCGATGCCACCTGGCTCGCCAACCTCTCGGCCGGGCTGCTGCGTGAGTTTCACATTCATCATAGCACGGTGCAGGTCGAAGACGCCGAATTGCCCGACGGCTGCCACAGCGGCTGTGCGGTAGTACCAGCCGTAGCCCACGCATAGCGCCCATGAGCTTAGGAGGTAAATTCCTAGGTAGGCAATTGGGTCTAGCAACGCCTAAGGGCTTGCCTGGCGCCGCAGCTTCCTTTTTAAGCGGAGCCCTGACAGCAGCCTAACGAGCAATGGATTAATTGAATAAAAAAACGTCAAAACCCTTTGATGGGGTTTTGACGTTAAAGTAATTCAGCTAGTTAGCTGCTCATCTTCTCTTCATGAAAAAAGTACTTTTGCTGGCCACCTTCGCCGTAGCCAGCCTGGCAGCCTCTTCGGCCCACGCCCAGACGACCACCGACCCTAACACTGTAGCAACGCCCCAGACGTCGCAAGATGCCAAGGCTGCCTACGACCAGCAGCGCGAACAGCGCAAACTCACCGAGCAGTCGGTGAAGGACAGCAAGCGCGAACTCAAAAACCAAGAAAACCAGGCCGACGACCTCAAGCACCAGATGCGGGCGCAGCGCGCCGCGGCTAAGCAGCAGAAAGAGCAGCTTAAGATTCAGAAGAATGCCGATAAAACGGCCCGTATGCAGGAAAAAGCTGCTAAGGAGCAAATGAAAGCTCAGAAGCAGGCCGAAAAAGCTGCCCGCAACTAAGCACCAGTGCTACCCGCACACTTTTAATCGAAAACTCCGGCCCCGGCCGGAGTTTTTTCGTTTGCCTTACTTCCCTCTTTTTTGCCCTACTCATGGCCGCCAAAAACCCTGTTCGCTACTACCCGCTCCACCACTACATTCTACTGCCGCTCACGCTGATAATGGTTATCTATACCATCCGGCGCTATGTGGGTGTAGCCGGCGACGACTCCGAAATCTCGCGCCTGTGGTTTTCGCTGGCCGCCGTTACGCTGCTATTTTTTGTCACGCTCGTGATGCTGCGCCAGCACTACGCTCTCACGCTGCAAGACCGCATTGCGCGGCTCGAAGTGCGCCAGCGGTACTTTGAGGTGAGTGGCCAGCGCTTTGCCACGCTCGAAAAAGACCTGACGCTAGCCCAAATACTAGCTCTGCGCTTGGCCGGCGACCAAGAGCTGCCGGCCCTGGCGCAAGCCGCGGCTAACGAAAAATTGTCTTCTGCAGATATTCAGGCCCGCATCAACGACTTTCAATTTGACCCCATGCGGGTGTGAGTAGCCGGAGCCAAACCTGCGCTTTGCCACTTGGTTACCCAAAGACAAAGCCCTGCTAGCCTATGAATGCATTTTGTGAACGTATTGCGCTTACGCATCCTATCATCCAGGCCCCCATGGCCGGGGTATCTACGCTAGCGCTGGCGCTGGCCGTGTCGAAGGCGGGTGCGTTAGGTTCATTGGCTACGGGGGCTACCCCAGATGCAGCAGTAGTGGCCCAGCAATTAGCTGAGCTGCACGCGGCCACCGACCGGCCGTTTAACGTCAATGTTTTTTGCCACGAGCCATCCGCGCCCGACCCTGCTCACGATGCGAACTGGCTGGCGTACCTACAGCCTTACTTTCAAGAGCTAGGCAGCGAGCCGCCTGTTAATCTGACGGAAGTCTACCCCAGCTTCCGGGTGAACGATGCTTTGCTACGGGTGCTGGTAGCCGCTCGGCCGCGGGTGGTGAGTTTTCATTTTGGCTTGCCCACGGCGGCGCAGGCCAGTGCCTTGCGGCAAGCTGGCATACTGTTGCTAGCCTGCGTTACTTCCGTAGCCGAGGGCCAAGCTGCCGCGGCCCTAGGTGCCGATGCGCTGGTAGCCCAGGGCATAGAGGCCGGTGGGCACCGGGGCGTGTTCGATGTAGCAACTGACACCTTCCTACCGGCACTCAGCCTAACGCGGCAACTGGTGCAGGCCCTCTCCTTGCCCGTAGTGACAGCCGGCGGGCTTATGACCGGGGCCGACATTGCAGCGGCGCTGGGCGCAGGCGCGGTGGCCGCACAGCTAGGCACTGCCTTTGTTGCTTGCCCTGAGTCGGGGGCTGGTGCGGCGTACCGGGCAGCGCTGCTCCAACAGCCGCCCCTGTCCACGGCGCTCACCGATGTTATTTCGGGGCGGCCGGCGCGAGGCTTGGTCAACCGCTTTATGCAAGACATCGACCAGCCAGGGCGGCCGGCCACTGCCGCCTACTCACGGGCTTACGTGGCTGGCAAGGCCTTGGTAGCCGCTGCCCAGCAAGCCGGCAATACGGGTTTTGCCGTGCAGTGGGCCGGCACCGGTGTAGGACGAGCACGCGCCCTGCCCGCCGCTGAGCTAGTGCAGGTGCTGGCCGACGAACTGCGGGCGGTGATGCCCGTATCAACCTAAATATTCGATTAGTAATCGGCCGCTGCCTTCAGCTCGTTGCTGTTGAGCGGCCCTAAAGCTGCGGTAGCGTGGCGCTCGCGCTCCGCACCCTATTTTCACTCCCATGATTCTATACAACGTTACGACCAGCCTTGAGCCCCGCATTGCCGATGAGTGGGTGGCTTACATGCTTGGCCATCATATGGCCGAGGTGGTGGGCACTGGCTGCTTTATCAAGAGCAGCCTACTGCGCCTACTTAATGAGGAAGACGACGGCATCACGTACGCCGCCCAGTATTTTGCAGTTAGCCTCGAGCAATTGGAAGCCTACCAAGAGCACTTTGCCCCGGCCTTGCTGGCCGAAATGGACAAAAAATTTAAGGGCAACTTCGTTTCCTTCCGCACGGTGCTCGAAGTGGTAGAATAGCCAAGCGCTTGCTCCTAATAGCGTATCAATGTCCGACTGAGCTAGCTCAGTCGGACATTTTTTTTGGAGCGGCCACCTAGGTACAGCCATTCGGGCCGAGCGGCTGAACAGCGTGCCTAACTACCTATATACTGCTATGCTCAACTATCCTAGTAAGCTTAACAATAGCAACTTCCTGCTGGCAGTTTCGTTTAAAATACTAATCACTCAGTTTATCAAATTAGGAGTGCTATCTCATGGAAGACGAAAAAAACATTAGCCGGCGCAAGCTGCTAGGCGGCCTAGGTGCCGGCTTAGCTGCTGCGGCCGTATCGCCCATTTTATCAGCCGAAGCGGCACCTAGCCCAATGGCCGACAAGCTACAAGACCCAGCCACCAAGTACCCTAGGCCCCCTTTTAAAGGGCAGTCGCAACCCTGGCCCGGCCTGGCTAGTCAGATGGACCCCAAGCCCGACCACGGCGAAACCAGCTACAAAGGCTCGGGCCGCTTGCAAGGCCGTAAGGCCTTGATTACGGGCGGTGATTCGGGTATGGGTCGCGCTGCGGACATCGCCTATGCCCGCGAAGGCGCCGACGTAGCCATCAACTACCTACCCGCCGAAGAGGCTGACGCCAAAGAAGTTATTGCACTAATCAAGAAAGAAGGCCGCAAAGGCATCGCCATTCCGGGCGACCTGCGCGATGAGGCTTTCTGCAAAAAGCTGGTTGATGAGGCCGTGCGTCAGCTTGGCGGGCTCGATATCGTGGTTAGCAACGCGGCCCGGCAGCAGGCTCACGCGTCGATTCTAGACATTTCGACCGAGCAGTTTGACTGGACGATGAAAACTAACATCTACGCGCCGTTTTGGATTATTAAGGCCGCGCTGCCACACCTGCCGCCCGGCTCGGCCATCATCGGCACCACGTCGGAGCAAGCCACCGACCCTTCAGAGGACCTCTACGACTACGCCCAGACCAAGGCGGCCACTACCAACTTCGTGCGCTCGCTCGCCAAGCAGCTTGCTCCCAAAGGTATTCGGGTAAACGGCGTGGCGCCCGGCCCTATCTGGACGCCCCTGCAAGTGAGCGGCGGTGCTACCCAGGAAAAGCTAAAGCAATTTGGCGGCGACACGCCCCTAAAGCGCCCCGGCCAGCCTGTCGAGCTAGCCTCCATATACGTGCAGCTAGTTGCCAGCGATGCCAGCTACACCACCGGCCACATCTATGGTGCTGCGGGTGGCAAAGGCATGCCCTAGGCGCTTGTTTGTCGTTGGATAGCGCAGCGAAGCATCTCGTGTAACGCAGCAGCTCTAACCGCGAAAAGCGGTACGAGTAAGATGTGTTGCTGCGTTCGGCATGAAGAAATTATAAATAAAAAGCCCCACCTTCTGTTTAGGAAGGTGGGGCTTTTTTTATTCGTAATCAATAGCCTACTTCAGGTTTACACCCATGTTATAAAAGGCGAAGCTCCAGATATCGGCCCACTCGTCGATTTGCAACTTAGTGCTTTTGCCAGCGCCGTGGCCCGCGTTCACGTCGATACGGATGAGCGCGGGGTTATTGCCAGCTTGGTCGGCTTGCAGCTGCGCGGCAAACTTGAAAGAGTGCGCGGGCACCACGCGGTCGTCGTGGTCGGCGGTGGTGATGAGCGTAGCTGGGTAGCTGGTGCCGGGCTTGAGGGTGTGCAGCGGCGAGAACTTGTAGAGGTTCGCAAACTGCGCCTTATCGTCGGAGGTGCCGTATTCGGGTGCCCAGTTCCAGCCGATGGTAAACTTCTGGTAGCGTAGCATATCCATTACGCCCACGGCCGGGAAGGCCACCTTGCAGAGGTCAGGCCGCTGCGTCATGGTAGCGCCCACCAGCAAGCCACCGTTCGAGCCGCCCGCGATAGCGAGGTGGTCGGCATCGCAGTAGTTCAGCACTTTCAGGTATTCGGCGGCCGCGATGAAGTCATCGAACACGTTCTGCTTGTTGGGCGTCATGCCGGCCTTGTGCCAGGCCTCGCCATACTCGCCGCCGCCGCGCAGGTTAGGAATGGCCAGCACGCCGCCATTCTCGAGCCACAGCATGCGCGCGGCCGAGAAGCCCGGCGTGAGCGATACGTTGAAGCCACCGTAGGCGTAGAGGTAAGTCGGGTTTTTGCCGTTCAGCTTCACCCCTTTTTTATGGGTGATGAACATCGGAATTTTGGTGCCATCCTTGCTGGCGTAGAATACCTGCGTGGTGAGGTAATCCTCCGGCTTAACCTCCACCTTTGGCGCTTTAAATACGGTGCTCTGGTTGGTGGCCGGGTCGTACTTGTAGATGGTAGTAGGGTAGGTAAACGACGTGAAGGCGTAGTATAAGTCCTTATCGGTGCGCCGCCCACCAAAGCCCGCTGCCGTGCCGATGGCCGGTAGTGCCACGTCGTACTTGTACTCACCCTTTTCGGTGTATACTTTTACCTGCGAGCTAGCGTCGTGCAGGTAGGTAGCCAGCAGCATGCCAGCTGCCTGGCTGATGCCTTCGAGCTTTTCCTTAGCCTCCGGAATTACGGTTTTCCAGCTAGCAGGCTCCGGGTGCTTGGGGTCAACGCGCACCACTTTGTAGTTGGGCGCGTGGTCGTTGGTGTACACTAGCAGCTCGCCGCCTAGGTTGCCGATTACGCTGGTGTCGAACTCGTAGCTGGTTTGCACGGTGGCCCAGGCGCTGGCCTGCTTGGGGTCGGTGAGGTCGCGCACCAGCAGTTGGTTGCCATCGGCCTTGCTATCGGTGAGCGACAGGAAGAGGAAGCGCTCGTCCTCCGTCACGCCCGCGATGCGGAAGCCTAGGGCCTTGGTTTTGTCCTCGTACACCAGCCGGTCCTGGCTCTGGGGCGTGCCCAGTTGGTGGTAGTACACTTTGTGGTACTCGTTTTTGCCGGCCAGGCTGTTTTCGCCGGCCTTGGGAGCATCGTAGCCGCTGTAGTAAAAGCCCTTACCCGCCCACGAGATATCCGACACCTTCACCCAGTCGAGCTTGTCGGGCAGGGGCTGGCGGGTTTGCATGTCAAGCAGGTGCACCTGCTGCCAGTCCGAGCCACCACCGCTGGTGGCGTAGGCCAGGTAGCGGTGGTCGTTGCTAAAGTGCATACCAGCCAGGGCCGTGGTGCCATCGGCCGAAAACTTGTTGGGGTCGAGTAAGACCACAGCACTCTCCAAGGCTTGCCCCTTGGGCACAGCATATACTACTGCCTGGTTTTGCAGGCCATCATTCTTACTGAAAATCAGCAAGTCGCCTTCCACGCTGGGCACGCCATAGCGCTCATAGTTCCAAAGTTTGGTGAGGCGGTCGCGTACCTTATCGCGAAACGGGATGCGGCTTAGGTAATCGAAGGTGACCTGGTTTTCGGCCGTCACCCACTCCTTGGTTTCGGGCGAGTCCAGCTCTTCGAGCCAGCGGTAGGGGTCGGCCACGGTAGTGCCGAAGTAGTCGTCGGTGTGCGCATCGCGGCGCGTTTGGGGGTAGGTCAAGGCAGTAGAAGTGAGAGTAGGATGCGAGCGCTCGGCAATCGCCGATTCGGTCAGGGCATCGTGGCCGCCATTGGTTTTAGAAGGAGAAATACCCGCATGGCGGGGCGGCGATGTGCGGCAAGCCGCCAGCAATAGCAAGCCTGCCGCCGCTGAAATAGAAGTTGCTTTCATAACGCCAGAAGTAGGTTTTCAAAGATTGGTAGCGGCGGGGCAGCCCTGGGCACGGCCCTAGGTGCCATAACAAGAGCAACTAGCTTGGCAGTTCGCCTTCGCGCTTCTGCAGGGCCTCGGCTAAGCGGCGGGCCACCAATTCCTCTACCTGCCGCTGTTGGGCGGGGCTCAGCTCAGAGGCTAGGCTGGTTAGGCGCCGCAGTTGGCGCAACTCGCGGCTCATGCTCATGCGCAACAAGGCAAACAGCACGAGACCTACAATGCTCAGGATAAGAGCAAGGGGCGCAAAAAAGCGGTTGAGCACTGGCTCTGTTGTGGCTGGCTCCCCGTGCCGGGGGGCCAGCCCGCCGGTGGTGCTGGCCTCGGCGGCTTCGGCTAGGCCGGTGGTGGCACGTGCGGTGGTATCGGCAGTAGGCGCTTCTTCTTCGCGGCCGGGGGGCAGGCCGGTCGTGACGTAGTCATTCAGCTTCTTTTCGAGCCCTTGCAGGCGGGCCAAGCGGGCGGGGTCGCGCTGCCGGGCGGGCGAAGACCGCAGCCGCGCAATAATAGCCTTAGTGAGTGCTGCTAAGCGCGCGGGGTCGCCCTTGAGGCCTTTATAAATAGTACCCTTGCCCTCGATGGGCGCATAGAGCAGCGAGTACACCCGCAGGCTATCGGGGCGCAGGCTCGCCGCCAGTGTTGCTAGGTTGCCCTCGCAGCGCAGGGTACGCTTGAGGTTGGGGCGGCCCGCATCTTCGTACACGTAGCGCACTGCGGCGCACCACACTTGCACCTTAGATTCGTCGAGTGAGGGCTGGCCTAGGGGCGTCTGGGCGCGGGCGAGCGTACCGCACGCCAGAAGCAGGCAGCAGAGAAAACCCGCCCCTAGAACCTGGCGGCGCAATTGAGAGAGGGAGTGTAACATACCAAAACGCCTAAAAATGGATGGGGGCCGGAAGGTACAACCCCGCCCAGCCCCCACTGTAATTTGTAAAGTTTACCCTTGCCGGGGTACGTGCCCCGCGCCGCAATTGGCTACCTACTTGCCCGCTGGCTCCGGGGCAACGCGCGTGGGCGTCTGCCGCCCGGCCACAATGCCGGTGGCACTGCGCGCGATGGCCGAGATAACGTCTGTCATATTCTTCACGTCCAGGCTACTGACTTCGTCGTCAACGCTGTGATAAAGCTTATCGGTCGGAATCTGGTCGGTGCTGATGGTGTGCGCCGGCACACCCAGCTGGGCCAGGGTTGCGTTGTCGGAGCGGTAGAATAAGTTTTGCTCGGGGTAAGGGTCGGGCTCAAACTTAAACTCAGTGCCTTGCAGATTGGCTTGTAGCAGCTGGCCAAAGTCCGTTTTGTCATAGCCCGTAATAAACGCTGTCTTGGGGCCAAACTTGGCTTCCTTCCCAATCATTTCGATATTAAACATGGCTACTATCTCCTTCGGGTCGAGCTGCTTGGAGAAGTAACGCGCCCCAAAACCGCCAATTTCTTCGGCCGTAAAGGCTACAAAAATCAAGGACCGCGCGTTGTCTTTGCGCTTTTTGAAGTACTCGGCCAGCGCTACTACTGCGGTGGTACCGCTGGCATCGTCGTCGGCGCCATTGGCAATTGAGTCGCCGGCCACAGGCTTAATAATCCCTAGGTGGTCGTAGTGGCCCGAAAAAATGACTTTCTCCGCAGCAAGCTTCTGGTCGCGGCCGGGCAGGGAGCCTACCACGTTGCGCAGCATCACGGTTTTGGTGGCGGCGCTAGCTGCCACCCGAAATGTGTTGACTGTGGGCGTGGCCGCCTCGGCTAGCACCAGCACGCTGGAGTAAGGGCTACTGGTAGCTTCGCCGCGCAGCCTAGGCTTGCCAAACTGGCTAAGTATAGACTGAAAGGCTGCCGCTTGCGCGGGGTCAAACACGACCAGCGTGTTCTTGCCCGGGCGCAAGATTTCTCGGTAGTGGGCCTGCACTTTCTCTTCTGGCCCTAGCAGCAGCACCTTCACGCTGTCGCGCTCCGCCCAGCTCAGCTGCGGCTGGGTGGTGAGAGCAAAGGCCCGGCTGGCTGGCACCGGCGCTCCGTTGAGCGTTACGGCCAAGCTCGTCACGGCCGACTCATATGCCGGAAACTCCTGCATGAAGCCCGTGGCCCCGGGCAGCGGCTTCAAGCCAATGCGCTTGAACTCGCCGGCCAGAAACTCGGCCGCCTTTAGCTGGCCGGGCTGGCCAGTGGCGCGGCCCTGCATGTTGTCGTCGGCCAGGGTGGTGAGCACACGCTGCACCGTAACGCCCGACACGGCCGTTTTGGTTTGGGCGGTGGCCGATAGGGCACTGGCTACGGCCAAGCAGCTTAGGAGCAGTGGAATACGCATTAAATAAAAACTAAGAACTAGCGCGTTGGCGCCGTAAGCAATGGGTCAATAGCAACTAGTGCGGCGGCCAAGTCGGCTTCCGAGCCTAGGTTGCCTTTGCGGGCTTTGAGAGCGGCCAGGGCGGCGGACTGGCCAGCGAGGGCTTGCTCTAGGCTGGCACGCTTGAGGCGCATGGGCACGAAGCGGCCATCGGCCCAGCGCAGGTAGTAGTTCTTCTGCTCTTCCAGCGCGTCAACGCTTGAGTTGGAGGCGTACGCCCCGCCTTGAGCCGTTTGCTTGACGATGACTTTGCGCACGAATTTTAGAAGTTGCGCGTGGGTGCCGTTGGCTAGTACTTCGGCGCACCCACCACCTGCCTCCACAGGCAGCGTGGGGGCAGGGTAGCACACGAAGCGACGGGCAGCCAACGTGAATTCTTTCACGCGCGTAACGGACACCGCCACTGAGTCGCCATTGGGCCGCTGGGCGCGTACTTCCTGGTTGTGAATGTCGTATTTGAGCGGCGCTTCTATCGGCTTGGCATTGCCATTCAGCAGCAGCTGGCCCGGCACCCAGTTGGGCATCAGAAATACGCTGCCTTGCACGGCTGCATTGGCCCTAGGGGCCATGAAGTACCCTAGGGCAAACCGGTCATTGAGGGTTCCACCACGTGGGTCAGTGTGCAAATCGGTAATCTGGGCTGCTCCTACTAGGGGCAGCGTCAGGCAAGCAAGGGCTGAAAGCAGAATACGCACGGGAGAAAGCAAGTAACTACTAGTTGACAATCTACTTATACACTCGGTGAAGGCGCAGCCAAGCTGCCCTAGGCTTTATTCCACCGTCAGTACCAGGTCATCGGCCAGCACGCGGGCCCCTTCGCCTAGGGTGATGGTGCCGACCGTGAGGTCGTCGGGAGCAGTGATGGTGGTTTCCATTTTCATGGCCTCGATAACGAAGAGCGGCGTGTTTTTCGTGACCTGCTGGCCGCTTTCTACCAGCACCTTGCTGAGCATGCCTTGCAGCGGAGCAGCAATCTGCTTGGGGTTGGCGCGGTCGGCCTTGGCGTTGTGCACGGTTTTCACTTCCACGCCTTGGTCGCGCACTTCTAAGTTGCGCGTCTGGCCGTTGAGGGTGAAGAACATCGTGCGCATGCCTTCGGCATTGACCGGGCCGATGGACTGAAGCCGGATGATAATCGACTTGCCGCGCGCAATCTCGATGATGGTTTCCTCGCCTTCCTTCAGGCCGAAGAAGAAGACAGGCGTGGGCACGCGGCTCACGTCGCCGTAGCTCTTGCGGAATTCCCAGTAGTCGGCAAATACTTTGGGGTAGAGCAGGCTGGAAAGCAGGTCCGTAAACTGCGCGTAGGGGTGCGCTTTCTCGAACTCGGCCCATTCCTTTTCAAAGTCAATAGGCGCCAGGTGCTCGCCGGGCCGCTCGGTAAACGGCTTTTCGTCGCGCAGCACAGCGTGCTGGATATCGGCGGGCCAGCCGCCTTCGGGCTGGCCAATGTCGCCGCGCAGCAGCTCGCGTACTGACTCGGGGAAGTTCAGGGTTTCGCCTTTTTCGAGCACGTCCTGTGGCGTCAGGTTATTCGATACCATGAACAGCGACAGGTCGCCCACAACCTTGGAAGAGGGCGTCACCTTCGGAATATCACCCAGCAGCTCGTTGGCGTCGTGGAACCGCTGCTTCACTTCCTCAAACTTATCGAGCAGACCTAGGGCCGCCGCCTGGGGCCGCAGGTTGGAATACTGGCCGCCGGGTATTTCATGCTCGTAGACCTCGGCCGTGCCCGCCAGCAGGCCGCTCTCGAAGGGGTAATACTGCTCCCGCAGGGCCTCGAAGTAGTCGCTAAACTGGTTGAGGCTGGCCTGGTCGAACTCGCGGTGGCGCGGCGAGTGGCGCAGCATCTCGACCACCGAGTTGAAGTTCGGCTGCGAGGTCAGGCCCGAGAGGCCACCTAGGGCCACGTCGATAACATTCACGCCCGCCTCCACGGCCTTGAGGTAGGTGGCGCTTTGCAGGCTGCTGGTATCGTGGGTGTGCAGGTGAATCGGGATTTTCACCGTCTCGCGCAACGCTGGTATCAACTCAGCGGCGGCGTAGGGCTTGAGCAAGCCCGCCATATCCTTGATGCAGAGGATATGCGCCCCCGCTTCTTCGAGCTGGCGGGCCAGCGTGAGGTAGTAGTCGAGGTTGTACTTGGGCCGGCTGGTATCCAGGATGTCGCCGGTGTAGCAGATGCTGCCTTCGGCCAGGCCGGGCGTTTGCTTGCGCACGAAGTTGATGCAGCCTTCCATGCCCTTCATCCAGTTCAAGGAGTCGAAGATGCGGAAGACGTCGATGCCTTTTTCACTGGCTTCGGCCACGAAACGCTCAGTCAGGTTATCGGGATAGGCCTTGTAGCCCACGCCGTTAGCTCCGCGTATCAGCATTTGCAGCATGATGTTGGGCACGGCCGTGCGCAGGCGTGTGAGGCGGGCCCAGGGGTCTTCGTGCAAGAAGCGTAGCGCCACATCGAAAGTGGCGCCGCCCCACACTTCCATCGAGAAGGTTTGGGGGTGCTGGCGAGCATAGCGTGCGGCTACCTTCAGCATGTCGATGGTGCGCATGCGGGTGGCGAGCAGGCTCTGGTGCGCGTCGCGCAGCGTGGTGTCGGTGTAGTGAATGGCGGGCTCGGCACGCAACCACTTAGCAAACTCATCGGGACCTAGGGCCAGGAGCTTTTGGCGGGTACCATCAGCGGGCGCCTCGCTGAGGTCGGCGGCGGGCAGTGGGGGCTTGCGCACCTGGCGGCGTTCGTCCACGCGGCCGGCTACGTCGGGGTTGCCGTTCACCACAATCTCGCCCAAGAAGTTGAGAATGCGGGTAGCACGGTCGAGGCGCGTCTTAAACTGGAGTAGGTCGGGGTTGTCCTTGATAAAATCGACCGTAGCGTGCCCAGCCTGAAACTCGGGATGCCGCACGATATTCTGCAAGAACTGCATGTTGGTCTTCACCCCGCGCACCCGAAACTCGTCGAGGGTACGCAGCATTTTCTGGGCCGCGCTGGCCAGCGTAGGGGCCTGGGTTGACACCTTCACCAGCAGCGAATCGAAGAAGGGCGAAATCACCGCGCCCTGATACACCGAGCCTTGGTCGAGGCGAATGCCGAAGCCGCCCGCCGAGCGGTAGGCTACCACGGTGCCGTAGTCGGGCTTGAAGTCGTTGGTGGCGTCTTCGGTCGTGATGCGGCACTGCACGGCTACCCCCATGCGCGGCACCACTACATCGGGACCTAGGCCGATTTCGGGCGACTCGAGCGGGAAGCCCGAGGCGATAAAGAGCTGCGTCTTAATCAAGTCCACGCCCGTTATCATCTCGGTTACCGTGTGCTCGACCTGAATGCGGGGGTTCACCTCAATAAAATAGATGCGGTCGAGCTCGGGGTTGACCAAGAATTCGACCGTGCCCACGTTGTCGTAGCCTACGGCCCGCCCAATCTGCAAGGCGTACTCGTAGAGTTTGCTGCGCGTGGCATCGGTAAGGTCCACGGCCGGGGCCACTTCCACTACTTTCTGGAAGCGACGCTGCACCGAGCAGTCGCGTTCGTAGAGGTGCGTAAGGTGGCCGTGCTGGTCGCCCACTAGCTGCACCTCAATGTGCTTGGGGCGCTCCACAAACTTTTCGAGGAACACCGTGTCATCGCCAAACGCGTTCAGCGCCTCGTTGCGCGCCTCAAAGAAGCCTTTAGCCAGCTGCTCATTGTCGCGAATGACGCGCATGCCGCGGCCACCACCGCCGCTAGCGGCTTTTAGCATCACGGGGTAGCCAATGCGGTGGGCTTCGGCCAAAGCCACGTCGGCATCGGTCAGGTCCTGCTCCGAGCTCTCGATGAGCGGTACGCCGCACTTCAGGGCCACCTCTTTAGCGGCTACTTTGTCACCTAGGGCCTCCATCACTTCGGGGCGCGGGCCCACAAAGATGATATTCTCCTCGCGGCAGCGCCGGGCCAGTGTGGCGTTTTCACTCAAAAACCCGTAGCCGGGGTGAATGGCATCGACGCCATTTTCCTTGGCCACTTTAATGATACCTTCAATGTCGAGGTAGGGCCGGAGTGGCTCGTCGTCGCGCCCGATTTGGTAGGCCTCGTCGGCCTTGTAGCGGTGCAGCGAATACCGGTCTTCGTAGGTGTAGAGGGCTACCGTGGGGATACCGAGCTCCGAGGCGGCGCGAAACACGCGAATGGCAATTTCCCCCCGGTTGGCTACGAGCAGCTTGGTGATTTTCATACGACTAAAGGAGAGCTAAGCAGCAGTTTGGCGGCTAAGCTACGCAGCACCCCCCTTCCTTCCTAAACTCGCCGTGCCCGACCTAGGCAGCCACCGTGGCGCGCCGCCGCGCGCGGCTGGTATCTTTGAGCGCTATTTTATCCTGCTTTTATGCACATCGAAGTTCTCAAGTCCAAGATTCACCGCGTCAAGGTCACTCAGGCCGAGCTGCACTACGTGGGCAGCATCACCATCGACGAAGACCTGCTCGACGCCGCCAATATGGTTGAAAATGAGAAGGTAACGGTGGTAAACGTCAATAACGGCGAGCGCCTCGAAACCTACACCATCCGGGGCGAGCGCGGCACCGGCACCATCTGCCTCAATGGCCCGGCTGCCCGCCGCGTGGCCGTGGGCGACGTCATTATCGTGTTTTCCTACGCCCTCATCGACTTTGCCGAGGCGCGGGCACACAAACCCACCGTCATATTTCCCGACCAGCACAACCGGCTTACTTAAGCCAGTAGCCACCGGCTGTTAGCTGCGGGCTTCTCTGCCGAGGAAAGCTAGCAGCTAACAGCCGGTGGCTAACAGCGACAAAATATGAAGCACCTCCTTACCGTTCTAAAGTACGCGCTGCTACTCAGCATTTCGGGCGCCTTGATGTGGTACGCGGTGCGTGGCCAGGATTTGTCGCGCATCGGGCACTACATCCGCACGGCCAATTACTTCTGGCTGAGCCTCTCGCTTATCCTGTCGGCCCTAGGGTATTTTAGCCGCGCCTACCGCTGGCAAATGCAGCTCGATGCCTCCCAAAACCCTACGTCCTACTGGCGAGTGTACCATTCCATGATGGTGGGCTACCTTGCCAACCTGGTGCTACCGCGGGCGGGCGAGGTTATCCGGTGCTCGGTACTACGGCGCACCGCTGGTGTGCCGGTGCAGGTGGCCCTAGGTACCGTCGTGACTGAGCGCGTTATCGATGTACTAGTACTGCTGCTGCTAGTGAGCGGCACGCTACTGCTCGATTTTAAGACTTTCTGGACGTTTATCAATGAGGAGCTGCTGGCGGGCAAGGCCGATACCATCGCCCGCAACCCGACGCCGCTCATCATAGCGGGCCTCATTGCGCTGGTGCTGCTGGCTGGCGTGGTCTATGCCCTCTTTCGCAACCTGGAAAAGCTGCGGCAAATTGCGCTGTTCAATAAAGCAATGCTATTTGTGAAGGGCTTGCTGGCGGGCGTATTCAGCGTGCTGAAGCTGCGCAACAAAGGCGCTTTCTTGCTCCACACCTTGTTTACGTGGGTGGTGTACTTCTTGCTTTCTTACCTAGCCTTCTTTTGCTTCCCCGAAACCTATGGCCTCGACATGCGCGCCGGCCTAGCGGTGCTCACCTTCGGCACCTTCGGCATGGCTGCGCCGGTGGCGGGCGGCATCGGGCCGTATCACGTGCTGGTGCAAGGCACCTTGCTGGTGTATGGCGTTAGTAAGGAAGCCGGTATTGCGTATGCCTTGGTAGTGCACGGCGCCCAAACGCTGCTGGTCGTGCTGCTAGGCGGCATCAGCTTCGTGGCCGTGGCCGCCTCCGACAAAGGCAATATTGCCGACGAGGCCGAAGCGCTGGCCCACGAGCCGCTAACTACTGAGTAGACAGGCGAGCGTAGTATCTCCTGCGTGTTTCTTGCGTTAAGGCAATCGAACAGTTGGCTCTGGGCTGCTATATCTCGCTAGTTATGCACTTTATCACGCATCCAGCCTTTTTTGTAGTGTTGCTGTTGGCCTACGTGGGCATTCGCCTGCTGCTACGCCAGCGCCAAGCCAAAAAGCGGGCTGTAGACCAGCTCAATCTAGTTGCGAACCCGCCTCCTGCGCCTTCTTTTCCCCTTACCCGCCAAAGCTTAGAAGGAATTGGCACTATTGAGCTACCTAGTGGCCCAGAGTGGGAGCGCACCGGCAAGCGGCTTTACCACGCGGAGCTCGGGATGGTTATCGTTATTCAAGCTCAGATAGAAGGCTTTGTGGGCGATGAGCCTGGCTACCTTGACAGCTACGATGAAGTAAACCAACGTGATGCCCCCAACTGGCAACGCGGCCCTGAGCAGCTAGGGCAGGTGGCGGGAGTAGTGGCAGCCCGCACCAATGGCCGCTTCAATAATGGCACGGCCATGGTCACCCGCGACTACTTATTCTTCGCCCCTTTTACTACCGTGTTGTTTCAGTCGCGGGTGCCCGCCAAGCACGCCGAGGCACTGGCCATTACTGATTATCTGGCTTCCACCTTCCGCCGCGGCTAGTCGCGGCGCTACTTATTACTCTACTGCGTGACTGCCGACAAAATCCTTGCCCCCGAGCAACTGCCCGCTACCCTTGCCGCTTGGCGCGCCGCTGATGAACGTATTGTGTTTACCAATGGCTGCTTCGATTTGCTGCACCTAGGGCACGTAGACTACCTCGAAAAAGCCCGCGCTCTCGGCAACCGCTTGGTCGTGGGTTTGAACACCGACGCCTCGGTGAGCGCGCTCAAGCCGGGCCGGCCGCTGCAAGACCAGACTTCGCGGGCCCGCATCATGGCCGCGCTGGCCTTTGTCGATGCAGTAGTGCTGTTTGGCGAGCCCACGCCGCTCCAGCTTATCGAGCTGGTGCAACCCGACATCCTGGTGAAGGGCGACGACTATAGTATTGACGGAATTGTGGGGCACGAATTCGTGTTAAATAGAGGCGGGCAGGTCCTGACCGTGCCGCTGGTAGCGGGCTACAGCACGTCGCGTATTGTGGAGAAAGCACGCGGGTAGGTAGTTCGTCTTACTTGGTGGCAACCGCCACCGGGAGCTAGCCGTTTACTAGTTACTTCATCTTTTCTTCATTATGTACCTGCTTATAATTTTAATAATGGTTGCCAGCACCGCGGTGCAGTGGCGACTACGCAGCAAGTTTAAAGAGTATGGCCAGGTAGGCTTACGCGCCAACCTAAGCGGCCGCGAGGTAGCGGCTAAAATGCTCGCCGACAACGGTATCTACGACGTGCAGATTACTAGCACCGACGGCAACCTGACCGACCACTACGACCCTACCAACAAGACTGTGAACCTGAGCGCTGACGTGTACAACGAGCGCTCGGTGGCCGCCGCTGCGGTAGCCGCCCACGAGTGCGGCCACGCCGTGCAGCACGCGCAGGCTTACAGCTTCCTGAAGTTTCGTTCGGCTATGGTGCCGGCGCTGTCGGCTGTGTCGCGGGTAATGCCCTTCATTTTGCTGGCGGGCATCTTCATGATACGCACCAGCATCATCCCCCTAGGTATCGGTATCGGGCTGTTTGCGCTCACTACCCTGTTCTCGTTCATCACCCTACCCGTTGAGTTCGACGCTTCGCGCCGGGCGCTGGCCTGGATGGATAGCAGCGGTGTCGTGACCACGCAGGAGCATGCGGGCGCCAAAGACGCACTGTGGTGGGCTGCTATGACCTACGTAGTGGCAGCCCTTAGCTCGCTGGCCACGCTACTCTACTACGTCAGCATTTTCCTGAGCGGTAGCCGCCGCAATTAAGGTGGTAGTATCTGCCTCGTAGTGAACTAAAAAGTCGTCATGCTGGTACTCGGCATGACGACTTTTTTTTCGGCCCACATGCACCCTAGGCCGTATTTTTGCGTCTCTTTCTTACCCTACCCTCCCCCCTGGCCTTGGCCCCCACCCCGTATGATGACCACCACTGCCCCCACCTCCCCATTTCAGCTCACCGAAGAGCACTTAGCGGTGCGCGACGCTGCCCGCGAATTTGCCCAAGAATTATGGGCAGGCGTAATTGAGCGCGACGAGCACCAAAAATTTCCCGCCGAGCAAATCAAGAAGATGGGCGAGCTCGGCTTTATGGGCATGATGGTGAGCCCCGAATACGGCGGCTCGGGCCTCGACACCATGAGCTACGTGCTAGCAATGGAAGAAATTTCCAAAGTCGACGCCTCGTGCTCGGTTATCATGTCAGTGAATAACTCGCTGGTGTGCTGGGGCCTCGAAAAATATGGCACCGAAGAACAGAAGCAGAAGTACCTGCCCCGCTTGTGCTCGGGCGAAATTATTGGTGCTTTTGCTCTCTCCGAGCCCGAGGCGGGCTCCGATGCCACCAGCCAGCAGACTACCGCAGAAGATAAGGGTGACTACTACCTGCTAAACGGCACCAAAAACTGGATTACCAACGGCACCACGGCCTCGGTGTACCTAGTCATTGCCCAAACCAACCCCGAGCTAAAGCACCGTGGCATCAATGTGCTGATTGTGGACAAGGACATGCCCGGTTTTCAGCAGGGGCCCAAGGAGAACAAGCTCGGCATCCGGGGCTCCGACACGTGCTCGCTGCTCTTCAATGATGTGAAGGTGCCCAAGGAAAACCGCATCGGCGACGATGGCTTCGGCTTCAAGTTTGCCATGCAGGTGCTAGCGGGTGGCCGCATCGGTATTGCAGCGCAGGCCCTAGGTATCGCGTCGGGCTCGCTCGAGCTCAGCATTAAGTACGCCAAGGAGCGCAAGGCGTTTGGCGTGCCCATTGCGCAGCACCAAGCCATTCAGTTCAAGCTAGCCGACATGGCTACCAACGTGGAGGCCGCTCGCCTGCTGTGCCTGAAAGCTGCCGCTGACAAGGACAACAACGCCGACTATGCCAAGAGCGGCGCGATGGCTAAGCTCTTTGCTTCTAAGACAGCCATGGACGCTGCCGTCGAGGCTGTACAGATTCACGGGGGCTACGGCTTCGTGAAAGAATACCACGTGGAACGCTTCATGCGCGACGCCAAAATCACGCAGATTTACGAAGGCACTTCTGAGATTCAGAAAATTGTGATATCGCGGGAAATACTGAAATAGGCCCTCTGCCGGCCTTGTTTTCAAGCATTTTGCACAAAACCCAGGCCTTTTGGCTTGGGTTTTTATTTTTACTGAATTTTTCCATGCTTTATTGGATTATTAAGTCGTAACTTTCGGCACTTTTAACACCCATTATACCCAAGAGCTACTCATTAACTTATGGAAGATTACAATAAAGTCATCGAATCACTAGGGGTCCGCTACATAAAAGCCAAGAATTTGGTACTACGGCAAGGCTTTACGGCCCGCAACGTATATGACGTGGGTAATAATATTATTTTATTGCACCGGGGCCAAATCCGCTTCGGGGAAGATGAGCAAATCGTAGAAGAAGGCGAACTGCTGTTCGTACCCGGTGGCCGGGCTACCCGCATCGGCTATGGTGCTGGCGCTGCCAGCCGCGTTATTTCCAACGACGACCTGATTACGAACAAGGACCGGTTCTTCTCGTCGAACGACAATCTTGACCTGATTGGCGACGCAGAAGAGAGCCACAGCTTCGTAGCCTTTGAGGCTAAAGTATTTGATTCGGTTAACTTTTTCTCTTCGCTTGATGTGCCGGCCTTTGTTATTAAGGGCAACTCTAAGCTGGCTAACCTAATCATTAAAGTAGTTGAAGAAACGCTACAAGATTTGCCAGGCCGCGAGCGCCTAGTGAGCATCTACACCGAGAATATCGTGGTAGAAGTAGTGCGCTACATCCTGCGCAACAACCTATTTGTGGAGCAGCTCGCCACCAATAGCACGTACTTCAAAGACCCTCGCCTCATCGACCTGTTCAACTTCATTAAGGAGAATCTCAGCGGTGACCTTTCCAACAAGGTGCTGGCGGGCGTAGCTGGCGTGAGCGAAGACTATGTAGGTCAGTACTTCAAGATGCTGACCAACATTAACCCGCAGGACTACATCGAATACCAGCGCATGGAACGTGCGGTATCGTTGCTGCGCACAACCAAGAAGAGCATCCGTGATATCGGCCGCGAAGTGGGCTATAAGGACACCGCCTACTTCTGCCGCCGCTTCAAGATGATGTTCGGTATCCCGGCCGGTAAGATGCGCCGCCGTGAATCGGCGATGAACATTTAATCGCGGATTTAACGGATGGCACAGATACGCCTGCTCACGCAGGCTGACTGTGTGCTTCGAGCTTGATTAAAAGAAGAAAGACCGCCCTAGGAAGGTGGTCTTTCTTCTTTTAATCAAGCCCAGAATATTTTTTGGCTTAGTAGTTACCCATAAAATCAGTACTCAATCTTTCCAGTAAATCTCTGGACTAAACCCCGGAGCGCATAGTCAGCCTGCGTGAGCAGGCGTATCTGCGCCATCCGTTAAATCCGCTAAATCTGCGGTCCGGACGGCAGCTACCGCTTCGGCTAGGAAATTGGGATTACGCTCGAGGTGGTTGCCCACCACTACTAGGTCGGCGCCGGCAGCTAGGGCCATATAAATCTTTTCTCCTGTATTGAGGCCACCTCCTACAATGAGGGGCACGTCCACCGCTTCGCGTACGGCGCGAATCATGGCGGCCGAAACAGGGTGCTGTGCCCCACTACCGCCGTCTAGGTACATCAGGCGTAGACCTAGCTGCTCGCCAGCCATAGCCGTAGCGGCTGCAATGCTGGGCTTGTCGTGGGGTAGCGGCGTAGTGCCGCTGATGTAGGAGGCCGTAGTGGGGCGCCCGCTATCAACCAGCATATAGCCAGTGGGGAGCAATTGCAAGCCACTTTGGCGCAAGCGTGGAGCCGCTACTACGTGTTGCCCAATTAGAAAATCAGGGTTGCGCCCCGAAATGAGTGACAGCAATAGAATGCCATCAGCGGCGGGGTCCACGTGCAGCGCGTGGCTCGGAAACAAGATAACGGGCACCTGCGGAGCCTCAGCTTTGAGCAACGCAATGAGGGCAGCCTGGTGCTCTGTAAGCACCAAGCTGCCCCCAACGAGGAAAAAATCAATAGGATGCTGCTGCGTCAGGCGCAATAAGTGGCGCAGGGTATCGGCAGCAAAATCATCGGGGTCGAGCAATACGGCCAGGGCTTTGCGCCCATGCCGCCGTAGCCCAGCCAGCGTATCAAGCAAGCGGCTCGCGGTGGGTGTTGTCGTCGTTGTGATGGGCGTCAGCAGAGACATCCTGAGCGGCGGTAGTAGCAGGCCAAACAGCGGGCGAAGTGCCTGCTAGGGCCGATGAGTGCGCAAGGTCGGCATTTTTGTCGGTTTTGGCCGCATTACCCGGCACAATATCCTTTACCTTGCTGGTTACGAAGGCCATAGCCATAGCCGCAGCCTGGGCTAATATTACCTTTCCGGTTTCACTCTTGGCAAAGGACATCACGGCTGGTATCAGCCACGGCTTTTTGGGTTCAGCAGCCTCTGCAACGTCAGCGGTAGAAGGCTGCTCTTCTTCGTCGAGGTCTTCAAAGCTGTCCGACTCAGGTAGGCGGCGGCTATCGTCGTAGGGACGGGCCTGGTAGGAGTTGGCCGACGCAAATGAGTGCGCTGGCTCTTGCTCGCCTTCATAGCTAAGGTTCTCGTCGGTATGGTACACATCGGCATGGCTGCCGTAAGTAGTGTCAGTGTCAGCCGCCATACCTAGGTCGGAGCCGTGCTGGGGGCTGGAGTGCTCCGGAAAGTCGGGATAATCACTCAGACCATTATCGTCATCGGTGTCGACGTCGCTCTGTTCTTGGTCCTGAAAATAATCAGCCCCACTGCCTTCTTGGTAAAAGCCATCCTCGGCGTGGTCATAGGCATACTCAGGCGAGTTGTAGGCCGTGGCCAGAGAGTCGAGCTCTTGGTCGTGGTCATCATCGTCGTAGTCGTAGCCTTCGTAGCCATCAAAGCCAGAGTAGTCCTCGAAGGTAGACTTGTGCTTATGCTTTTTGTGCTTCTTCTTAGCCTTGCCTCCACTGAATGCTTTGACAAGTAGCCACACGCCACCGGCAACGCCAGCGCCTACTAGGGCTATTTTGCCGACGTGGATGGTCTGCTCCTTTATTTCTTCGACATCACCACGTAGAGCCCGTTCGTACTCGAGCTTTTTGCGCTCCAGAAATTCCTTTTCGTCTTCAAACAGCGGGTTGTTCGGTTCAGTCATGGTAGGTGTTGGTTGCTGGTTGGGGAAAGTAGAATGGCCTTGCTAGCATGCTAGGTCATGGCCGTGCGTGGCACTGCTGGCCAAGCTTACTACTTCGCGCTTTCGCGCTTGTCCGATTTGTAGATGGTGTTGTTGAGCAGCTTATCGGCTACGCCTTGGAATACTTTTTTATCGACGCCCACGAAGAAAAGCACCGCTAGCACCAAGTACAATGTAGCCACCAACCCAAAACCTGCGGATGGGCTGTCGAGCGCTTGGTTTAGGGCCAACCCTAGGTAGATGGAGCCAAACACGATAAACAAGATACCTAGGAAGGCTAGCGCGACGCCATGTACAGTACTGACGAACACACCCTTGACTTTCTCTTGGGTTTCGAGGCGCACAATATCGATGCGCGTATCGAGGTAGCCAGTCAGATTGCTGATGAGGCTATCGTTGCGCGGCGTTTTGTCGTCGGTCAGGGTCGCCATAAAAGAGGAATTGTTTAGCTGGAAATTGCGGTTAAGAGGCAGGCATCGTGGGCAACAGCCCGCCCGCCTGGGGCGTTCTTTACGCAAAACTTGCGGCTGGGGCTGACTTTTATCCCTGGCTTTTCTTTAATTTTTTCGTGGCGTGAGTCAGAATCATTACCAAGTGCTGGGGGTGCCCGCATCGGCGGCAGCCGAGGTTATCAAGCAGGCCTACCGGCGCTTAGCCAACCAGCTGCACCCCGACAAGCACGGCGGCGACCCTCGCTACGAAGAGCAATTCAAGGCCGTAGCTGCTGCCTACCGGGTGCTAGCCGACCCCGGCCGCCGCGCCCAATACGACTTTCAGCTGCAGCAAGCTGCCCAATACGCCGAGGCCCAGCGCCGGGCCACCGCCGAAGCTGCTGCCAGTGGCCCCTCGGTGTACCACATGCCGCCGCCCGTGGTCGCGCCACCATTGCGCACCCGCCCCCCGGCGGGTAGCCGCGAGCGCCACTACCAGCAGCGCACACCACGCCAGCAGGTGCGGTTCAACCGGCAGGACTTCTGGCTGGTAGCTGTCATTACGGGGCTTATTTTCTTATTTGGCATCTCGGCCAAAGTAGTGATGGACCGGGTGGCGGCGGGCGTCAACTACGACGATGCGCGCAAGGCCTTTGCCCAAGGCCAGTGGAGCACCGCCTACAGCTACCTCGACCAAGCCATCGGCTTTCGCGAAGACTACACTTCGGCCCTGCGCCTGCGGGGCCAGCTTGCCGAAGACATCAACCACGACTATGCTAGCGCCCGGGCCGACTACGAGGCTGCCCTACTAGCCAGCGCCGACGGCAGTGACCCCTTGCCGCCCCCCGAAACTGCCCGCGTGCTTTATCGCCTAGGTCGCTGCCAAGTGGTATTGCACCAGCCCACCGAAGCCGAACGCAGCTACTCGCAAGCCCTGCGGCTCGACACCACGCTGGCCGAAGCCTACCTGGCCCGCGGCGAGAACCGCCTGCTCGACCTGCGCCGCCCTCACCCCGCCCTAGCCGACCTGCGCCAGGGCCACCGCCAGTACCAGCGCCTAGGCCGCGCCGTGCCGCTACCCTACCTCCAGGCCGAAGGCGCCGCCTTGGCCCACCTAGGCCGCTACACCGATGCCCGTGCTACCTACTTCCAGGCGCTAGAAAGCAAGCCTGAAGATGGGCGAACCTTGTTCTTGCTGGGCCGGCTGGCGCAACAGATGGGCGACTCGGCGAGTGGGTGCGCGTTTTTTCAACGCGGGGCGGTAGCGGGGTATGCATATGCGGTGAAAGCTGCGCAAAGTTGCGAGTAAATTCGCCGATACTCAGGTATTTACTTTTTGCTATCCCACAGTAGCTATGGTATCTTCGCCGCTCACCAGCTTCTTTTCTTCTAGCACACTATGAAAAAACTTATCCTCCTTTGCCTTGGTATTGCTACCCTAGGGGCCTGCGATAAAAACAGCGAGCCCGCCCCTCCTCCCACGCGCGTCGACTTGCTCACGGCCAAAAGCTGGCGCCTCTCCACGGCTACTATCACCGCTAATGGCTTTCCTATACCGAGCAGCCTAGTAATACCGGCTTGTAACAACGATGATTTTTACAAGTTCAACGCTGACAAAACGCTGATACAGGACGCGGGAGCCACCAAGTGCAACGCCACCGACCCGCAGACCCAAGCCGGCACCTGGACGTTTAACGGCGACCAAAGCAAGCTCACCATCGCCATACCGGGTAACCTACTCAGTGGCGAAGCTGAGGTCAGGGAGCTCACGTCTACCACCCTCCGCATCTACGGCACCCCCACCCTCAACGGCATTACAGGTACCGTTGACGCTACGTTCGTTCCGAATTAATGCTTTGCCGCTAGCCAGCACGCTCCGCAGTGCTGGCTAGCGAGGCACTAGCTCTTGATGGCGAACCAGCGCCGCCGCAATAAGCTGGGCGTGGTGCCGTCCGTTCTCAATAAACCAGCGGCTGGTGGCGAGGCCGCCGCACACCGTGCCAGCCACATACACACCGGGGCGAGCCGTTTCGTGGGTAGTAGTGTCAAAGATGGGGGGGCGGGCTAGGTCATTTTCATCTAGCGGCAAGGCCAACATATCGACCAGCAAGGTGTAGTCGGGGCGGTAGCCACTGAGGGCGTACACGTAATCGGCCGGAACACTGCGTGGGCCCTCGGGCGTGACCACCTCCACCGTGTGCGGCGTGATGGCCGTGATAGTCGTGTTAAAATACGCCGTGATGCGGCCTTCCTTGATGCGGTTGAGCAGGTCGGGCCGAATCCAGTATTTCACACTCTCCGACACCTCGGCGCCACGCACTACAAGCGTCACACGGGCACCCGAACGCACCAGCGATAGCGCCGCTTTGGCCGACGAGTTTTTGGCACCGACCACTACTACGTCTTGGCCCGCGTGGGCATAGGGCTCTTTAAAATAGTGGTTTACATGCGGCAAATCTTCGCCGGGCACCCCTAGGGGGTTGGGCACGTCGAAGAAGCCGGTGGCTACTACCACGGTGCGAGCCGCGATTTCGCCCTTCGTGGTTTCGACCACAAAGTCGCCGGCTTGGCCGCGCAGGCCCGTCACGCGCTCGTAGAGGCGCAGGCTCAGCTTTTCGGAGGCGGCTACGCGCTGGTAGTAGTCGAGGGCATCTTCGCGGTGCGGCTTGTAGGAAGCCATCGGGAAGGGATAACCACCGATTTCGAGCAGCTCGGGCGTGGAGAAAAACTCCATATTGGTAGGGTAACCCACGATGGAGTTGACGAGAGCGCCCTTGTCAACCACCGTTACGGTCAGGCCCTGGCGCTGAATTTCGAGGGCGCAGGCCAGGCCCACGGGACCGGCTCCGATTACGACAGCGTCTAGTTTTTCAGTTATCATTGAACAATTATCAATTATCAGTTCGCTACTCAACCAACGACTCGCCGCCGGGTTGGGTTCTGCTGCTGAACTTTACGGGTAGAATCAGCCGCATTTATTACCTAGGCACCCATTTGATAATTGATACCTGCTGACTGATACCCGAGAAAAATGCGTCACTGCGATTTGTGCGGAGCCACGAGCTTCGAGCCCCTCCCCTTCTACTATCTCTTTGACGGCCAGCGCCTGCAAGGCACCCGCTGCTCCACTTGCGACCTCGCCTTTCTAGACCCGCAGCCCACGCCCGCGCAGCTCGAAAAGCTGTACGGCAAGGAATACTTCACGGACCGCCCCAACTACGACCGCACCGAAAAAGACAAAGCGTTTATTGAAGAAGGCAAGAACCTCGACCTGAGCAAGGTAAAGGAAGACAAGTTTACGACTTACATGCAGCGGCAGTATCCTGGCCGTAAGTTTCGGTACCTAGAGGTGGGCTGCGGCCCCGGCTATACCCTCAAGAGCCTGCAAAGCCTGGGCTGGGAAACCTCGGGCCTCGAAATATCAGCCCACGCCGCCGACTACGCCCGCCGCGAGCTAGGCCTGCCCGTGGTGACCGGTAACATCGAGACCACTGAGGACTTCCACGAAAATCAGTTTGACTTGGCCTACCTAGGTGATGTACTGGAGCACCTGCTGTCGCCGGCGGCCGCCATCCGCAAGTTTGGCCACATCCTGAGCCCCGGCGGGCTGCTGGTACTGGCCCTGCCCAGCGTGACTAACCTGCCGAGCATGCGCCTGGGTTTTGCAGCCTACAAGGCCCTAGGGCGCCAGCGCCGCATGGATATTCCACCCTATCACATCTACGAGTTCACGCCTACCACCATCCGCAAGATGTTGGCTAAAAACGGCTTCTCAGTGGTAGACTTGCTGAATCCAGTGAAAGCGCCGGCTAATATCCGCCTAGGTGGCAACATTGTGGAGCAAGCCACCAAGCTCGGCACACAGTACCCCACGTACTGGCTGAATAAGCTGACAGGACGGTTCGGCGACCGCATGTTTGTGGTGGCTAAGAACGAGAAGGCGGCGTAGCCCCCACGGTGAGTGCTCAGAGCTTCTGCGTTCTGAACGCGCAATCTATTCCCTCGCCACACAAATGGCTAGTAGCTAGCTAGCGTGGCGCCTGTGCTGGTGATATCATAGCTATCCAGATAATGGGGTAGCTTCGCTTCCCAGGCTGGCTCACCAATGGCAATAAGCGGAAATCAAATTGATTTTCCATTGCCATTGGTGAGCTTACATTACCCAAGTACTATCCGGCGCACCCTGGTAGCGACAGGCAGGATTTCAGCTAATATCTTCGCTACCTTCTGCCTACACCTCACTAAGAGCCTGTTTGCGTTAGCGGCTACGCGGCTAGTTATTTGTTTGCTCGTTGGCGCCAAGCCTTCCAAGCCCCGGTCGACCATAGAGCTACGCCTACTAGCACGGGCTGCCCGAATAGCCGAGCCAAGCGCTTGCCATCGGTATCAAGATTAAACGCAGAAATATGATGCGTGTATTGGTGGATATTGCCCGGAAAAATAGCTACGTAGAAGGCTGCTAGTCCTAGGCCCATGCGCACTCGGTTTTTGCCTTTCAGGAACAAAAGGGCTAGCCCTAGGCCGATTTCGACCACGCCCGAGAGCAGCACCACTGTGTCCTTATCCAGGGGCACAAAGTCGGGCACCTGCGCCTGAAAATCCTGGCGCACAAAGGTGAGGTGGCCCGTACCGGCCACTACCATAAAGCTGCCAAGCAGGCAGCGAGCCACATTTTGCAGGGGGGTAGTTTTGGTAGCGGGCAGCTGCGCGAGTTGGCGAAGAGTAGTTTCCATACTCTTTCATACGGGCGGCCGGTAGCTAAGGTGCAAAGACCACCCGGCTAGCTCACGGCCAGTACCTGCACCGGCTTGCCGTTGAATGCAACTTCTTCGCCAGCTTTTTTCCCGCTTAGCGTCGCCATAATGGGCGCGCTCGCCGACACGGCCAGGAACTCCTGCCCATCGGCCGTGCGTAGCCGCCCCGCTCCCACACTGACGTAAAAAAGCCCTAGGCTAGTAGCCACTAGCGCCCCTAGGCGCACCGTATCGCTGGGTAGCTCGGGGTTGATTTTTTGTAAGTCGGCGAGCTGCTGCTGGGCTTCCTGAAGCTGGGCGGCGTGGCGTCCGCGCTCCTGCTGCGCCATTTCGCGGCCGGTTTCGTACTTGTCGCCGGCGCTGCTCTTGGTATCGGAGTTGGATGACTCCTGGGCAGCCTGCATCTCGGCACGGGCCATGGCCATGCGCTGGGTCAGGAAGGCCTGGCAGGCAGCGTAGAAAGTAGGTTTTAGTAACACAGGGGCTAAGTTAGAGCGCCGAAACGAAGACCGGGCGCGCTGCACCAGCTCGCCGCCGCTATGTGTTACACGGCTCACTCCCCATTCCTCCCAAAATGAGTCCTTTCACCGCCGAGCTAGTAGGCACTGCCCTACTGATGCTCACGGGCACCGCTACTAATGCCAACGTGGTACTGACCGACACCAAAGGCCACAACAGCGGCTGGCTGGTCATTGCCACGAGCTGGGCCCTGGCCGTGTACGTGGGCGTAGTAGTGGCCAACCCCTATAGCGGTGCTCACCTCAACCCCGCCGTCACGCTGGGCCTAGCGCTGGCGGGCCAGTTTGCCTGGGCGCAGGTACTTCCCTACGTGCTAGCGCAATTGTTAGGTGCTGCCCTAGGGTCTTCGCTGGCGTGGCTGCTATTCAAAGACCACTTCGACCGCACCCCCGAGCCGCGGTTGAAGTTAGCCGTGTTTTGCACCGGGCCGGCTATTCGCCATCATAAGCTGAACCTGCTCAATGAGCTGGTAGGCACGCTGGTACTCCTGCTGGTCATTTTCTACAACAACCAAACCAAGACCGAGCTCACGGCCACGCACACGGCCATCGGGCTGGGTTCGGTGGGCGCGCTGCCCGTAGCGCTGTTGGTCTGGGTCATCGGCCTGAGCCTAGGTGGCACCACTGGCTACGCCATCAATCCCGCCCGTGACCTCGTGCCGCGCCTCATGCACGCGCTATTGCCCATCCAGGGCAAGGGCGGCAGCGAGTGGTCCTACGCCTGGGTGCCGGTGGTGGGGCCGCTACTGGGGGCAGCACTGGCGGCTGGGCTGTTTGGCTGGCTGGGGTAGGCCCCCTAAACGCAACGTAGACCTGATTAAAAATTAAGTGTTCTGATAGCTGGGCTCGAACCAGCGGCCACCCGGTCCTAGAGCCGGGCGCTCTTCCACTGAGCTATATCAGAAACGGGATAAGAGCTGGGCTCGAACCAGCGGCCACCCGGAAATGAACCGGACGTTCTACCACTGAACTATCTTATCCTTTTTGCTACACCTAAGCGCCTGTTTTTTTGCCCGAAAATACCTTATGCTGCCGCAATAGCTGCGCAAGGTACGGGCTACTGACACTTACGCCATGCACCAGCTCGGGCGTAGGCCTAAACGCCACTATCCCGTGCACCCGGGGGGCTAGCCAGCCCGATTTTGCTGGGTCGAGCTCTGCGCGTCGGCACGCATTTTTTACCGTAGCGCGGGTGCAAGAAACAGTATCTTGCAACACCTCCCACGGCAGAGGTAGCGCTGCCCACACAATAGTATTCGGGTCAAGCATGCCGCCCGCTTGTTGGTGCCAATACACCACATCAGCAGCCATCAGGCGCAGCACTTTTCCGGGGCATTTATCATCGAGTATTTCTTCCATTCCCAGCGAATACAGCAGGTTTATCCAGTTGTCACGCGCTTTATTCCAAGCACCAGCCGCGATGTTCCAAGTAGAAGAATCATCGCCTCGCTTCACTATCATAGTATCGCGGCGAAACGTATTGACAGCCCATATTTTTTGTAGGTAGCCAGCTAGCTCCTGTAAGAACGCTGCCCAGCGTCCCAACAGCCGACCCTTCTGCTCGTCCGTCAACTGCTTCAGCACTTTTTGTTCGGGATATACCTGAGCAATAGCCCACCAATTAGTAGTGCTAGGCGGAGGAACTTTAGGCTCCCCAATCAATAAGCGGCGTAGCATAGAAGGCTGCTGGCCATTACGGCAGCGCCGAAACAACATGTCGGCTACCTCATCATAAGCCCGCTGCTGCCCGCCAATGGTAAACTCACTACGCAGGTTGCTGCGCGCCGTGAGATAAGCAATAAAAGCTGCGCTGAATATATCGGTCGCGAACTCATCATAGGGAAGCTCATGTGCAAAGCCGCTTTTACTTGTCATGTGCAACTCCCGCTGGTGGCTCGCAGCCGTCAGTCGCTCAAGCTTCTTTTCCAAGTGCCGTAGGGCCCGAAATTGTTTGTTATAGCGCCGCCGCGATAATTCGCCCAATCCGGCCTTCTCTCGGGCAGCCCGGTCCAGGCGGTCGGACTGATAGTTATGCCGCCCAGTGGTCTTGGCTAGTCGTGGGTTTAGCTCCCGCAGCAATCCCGTTACCTGCTCAGGGTCAGCAAAGTCTAAGGCGGCCACCTCCGAGGAGCTAGGCAATGAGTATTCTAAGAGCTCGGCCGCCTTTCTTGCCTGCTTATCGGCCCCTACTGGCGGCGCGAACTCTTCCGACATGGATGAAAACTGCCAGAAACTTCGACGCAACGAACCTGTCGCAGCCTTGGCCAGCGTGTTTTTCTCACGAGGTGTTAGGTGGTCTTGCAACAACGGTAGCAGTAGCTCTGCTACGTCTTCGGGACGCCGCCGCTGGTGCAAGGTTTGGTAAAGCGCAGTTAAGTCCATGAGCCGATAAGGTAGTCAACTTGCCGCCATTAGTGCGCCTTCAGCCAGTTATCACCCGTGCCAACTTCCACCTCCAGCGGTACGCCGTGGGGCAGCAGCAACGCCTGGGTCATTAGCTCGCGGATTTTGGGCGTCACGTATTCTACCTCCTCCTTCACGGCGTCGAACACGAGTTCGTCGTGTACTTGGAGTATCATCTTGGTACCCAATTTTTCCTCGATGAGCCAGTCGTGGATGTTTATCATCGCCATCTTGATGATGTCGGCGGCCGTGCCCTGGATGGGCGCGTTGATGGCGTTGCGCTCGGTATAGCCGCGTAGCGTGGCGTTGCGCGAGTTGATATCGCGCAGGTAGCGGCGGCGCTTAAGTAGCGTTTCGGCGTACTCGAGCTCGCGGGCACGGTTGATGCTGTCGTCCATGAACTGCTTCACCGACGGAAACTCCTGGAAGTACGTCTCGATGATGTCTACCGCTTCCTTGCGGCTGATGCCGATGCGCTGGGCCAGGCCGAAAGCTGAGATGCCGTAGATAATGCCGAAGTTTACGGTCTTGGCCTTGCGGCGCATTTCACCATCCACCTCGCTCAGCGGCACTTTAAATACCTTGCTGGCAGTGCTGGTGTGTACGTCCTGCCCTAGGCGGAAGGCTTCAATCATGGTTTTATCGCCCGAAAAGTCGGCCATGATGCGTAGCTCAACCTGTGAGTAGTCGGCTGCCAGCAAGATGTGGTTTTCATCCCGCGGCACGAAGGCCTTGCGTATCTCACGCCCTTTCTCAGTGCGAATGGGGATATTCTGGAGGTTCGGGTTGGTCGAAGACAAGCGCCCAGTAGCCGTAACGGCTTGGTTGAACGTGGTATGTACGCGGCCGTCGCCGCACACGAGCTGGGGCAATGCTTCTACGTAGGTGCTGCGCAGCTTGGTAAGCTGGCGGTATTCCAGAATGAGGCCCGCGATGGGGTAGTCACCGGCCAGTTGGCTCAAGATTTCCTCGCCGGTAGCGTATTGGCCTGTCTTGGTCTTCTTAATTTTGCCAGCGCCGACCTGCATTTTATCGAACAACACTTCGCCCAATTGCTTGGGTGAGCCAATGTTGAACTCCTGCCCGGCCTCCTTGAAAATCTGGGTTTCGAGCTCCTGCACGTAGCCTTGCAGCTCAGCAGAGTACTCGTTCATGGCATTGGAGTCAATGCGCACACCAGCATGCTCGATGTCGGCGAGCACCGGCACCAGCGGGTTCTCCACATCGTTGAGCAGGCCCAGCAGCCCTAGGTCCTTGAGCATGGGCTCGAAGACGTGGCGCAGCTGCAAGGTCACGTCGGCGTCTTCGCAGGCGTAGTCGCTCACGCGGGCCGGGTCGAGGTCGGCCATCGTCTTCTGGTTTTTGCCCTTGGGCCCAATGAGGTCCGTGATGGGCACCGGCGTGTAATGCAGATACGTCTCGGCTAGCACGTCCATGTTGTGGCGCATGTCGGGCTCGATGAGGTAGTGCGCCAACATGGTATCGAAGAATGGCCCACTCACGCGCACGCTGTAGTTCTTCAGTATCAGCAGGTCGTACTTAATATTCTGCCCGATTTTCAGGATAGTCGGGTGCTCAAAAAATGGCCGAAACTCATCGACTAAGGCTTGGCTAGCCTCGGCGTCATCGCTCGGTACGGGCACGTAATACGCCTCGCCCGCCACGTAGCTGAACGAGAGGCCCACCAACCGGGCTGTCATAGTATTGAGGCCGGTGGTTTCGGTATCAAAGCTTACCTCCTTCTGCTGAAGCAAGAACTGCATCAGCGACTTGCGTAGCTCGGGCGTATCGACCAAGTGGTAGTGGTGCGGCACGTCTTCTAGCGTCCTAGTTGGGCCATCGTAGTAGTCGCCAACTATATCGGTACCTAGGTCACCGTTTTCGGCCGCGTTGATTACCGCTGCGCTGCCCTCACCGAAGAGCGAGCCTTGCGCGCTTGGCGCGGCCACTTTGGGCCGGCGCGCCCCGCGGCCCACGGGCGCGGCCGGGGTGCGGCTGGTGCTACCCGCGCTCGCTTCGCCCAGCACGCGGGTGGCCAACTGCCGAAACTCCAGTTCCTCGAATAGCTCCCGCAGGCGCGTCGCGTCGGGCGCATCCATGATGAGCTTATCGGCCTCAAACTCGATAGGCACGTTCACGTGTATCGTAGCCAATTCCTTGCTCAGCAGGCCTTGCTCGGCAAAGTTGCGCACGTTTTCCTGCTGCTTGCCCTTGAGCTTATCGGAATTGGCAATCAGGTTTTCGACCGAGCCAAACTGCTTGATAAGTGCCTTGGCCGTCTTCTCGCCGATGCCAGGAATACCCGGTATGTTATCGCTCGCATCGCCCTGTAGGCCTAGGATATCAATTACTTGTTCGGTGCGCTCAATCTCGAACCGCTCCAGCACGTGCTGCACATCGAGCACTTCGGCTGCGTTGCCCATGAAGGCGGGGCGGTAAATCTTGATGTGCTCAGTCACGAGCTGGCAGTAGTCCTTGTCAGGTGTCATCATGAACACCTCAAAGCCTTCGGCCTCCGCCTTTTGGGCCAGGGTACCAATCACGTCGTCGGCCTCGTAGCCGGCCATTAGCAGCACCGGAATGTGAAAGGCGTCGATAATCTGCTTGATGTACGGAATGGCAATACCAATGTCCTCGGGCATGGCCTGGCGATTAGCCTTGTAGTTCTCGTCCTTTTCGTGCCGGAACGTCTTGCCCGAGTCGAAACACACCCCTAGGTGGGTCGGCTTTTCCTTGAGCAGCACCTCCACCAGGGTATTGGTAAAGCCTAGGATGGCCCCCGTATTCATGCCCTTGGAATTGACCCTAGGGTTCTTAGCGAAGGCAAAGTGCGAGCGATAAATGAGGGCAAAAGCATCGAGCAGGAACAGCTTTTTGGCGGGTGCGGCGGCAGTATCAGACATAGATAGCAAAGTACGGAAAGCTTACTAAAATCGCTGGCTTTATTCTTTTGCGCCGAGAATTAGGTAGACAGCCAATGATGAGCTTATTTTCGCTTAACTAATTGTTCTTACGGTTATTCACTTCCTATACTATTACTATGCTTCGCGATAATAAATCACGCGCTCGATGGGCGCGCCTCTTTCTTGTGCTGTTGCTGCTCAACTCTAGCAGCTTGCTAGCCATGAGCGTGTTGGGGCAGCTACAACCGGACTGGGCCGATGCTACTAGTGCTATCAGCCGTCAACTTACTATTTCTATTTACTACGCCTTTGCCTTACTAAGTTTCTGCTATGTAGCAGTAATTATTGGCTGCTACATTACACTCATTCTTTGGTTTCGCCGAGCCTACTACAACCTGCATCAGTTACCCGACATTCATCCTGAGTATTCCGATGGTTGGGCAGCTGGCGCCTGGTTTGTGCCTTTCGTAAACTTCATTCGCCCTTATACTATGATGCGTGAAGTATGGCAGGATACTCAGAAAGCGGCCTTAGGGCGTGTGGTTGAGCCCGCCACATTGCTAGGTTGGTGGTGGGCTGCCTTTCTACTAAAGTTGATTATCGCCCGCATTAGTTGGTATATGGGCGACAAGGGCCCGGGGCTTTCTCAAAATGATTTACTGAGTACTGCCTTCGACGCTGGGTCCCAATTTGTCTCAGCAGCCTTTACTTGGTATGTAATAGGACGTTGTGCAAAATTCGAAGAACAGTTAGCTATTCGCCAGCAAATAAATCAATTAGGGCAAATACCCGTGTCAAGTACTTCTTTCTTAGACTCGGACCAATCGAACTACGCACTAGAAGAAGGTTATTGATTCCCCGCCTTATGGCATGCAAAACGGCCGGCCTAGTGCAATGAGCACCGGGCCGGCCGTTTTGCATGCCATGCTATTGTACGCCTTAGAAGTTTGGCGACAGCGAGTACTTGTGGTAGAAATCGTCAATGATTTTGACGGCCTCGCTCGCGTCGTCTACGATGTGCACGAGGTCCATATCCTCAGGCGAGATGTTACTCTCCTCGCCCAGCATCACATTCTTAATCCAGTCAAACAGGCCGCCCCAGTAGGCCGAACCTACTAGCACGATGGGGAAGCGCCCAATTTTCTTGGTTTGAATGAGAGTCAAGGCCTCAAACAGTTCGTCGATGGTGCCGAAGCCGCCGGGCATGCCCACAAAGGCCTGCGCGTACTTCACAAACATAACTTTGCGCACGAAAAAGTAATCGAAGTCGATGCACTTGTCCGAGTCGATGTAGATGTTGTGCGTTTGCTCGAAGGGCAGCTCGATATTGAGGCCTACCGACTTGCCGCCCTCGGCGCGGGCGCCTTTGTTGCCGGCTTCCATGATGCCGGGGCCGCCGCCCGTGATAACGCCGTAGCCGTGGCGCACCAGCTTAGAGGCGATTTCCTCGGCTAGCTTATAGTACTGGTTATCAGGCTTGGTACGGGCCGAGCCGAAGATGCTAACGCAAGGGCCGATTTTGGACATCTTCTCGAAGCCCTCCACAAACTCGGCCATTACCTTGAAAATCTGCCAGCTATCGGCGATTTTAATCTCGTTCCAGTCTTTATCTACGAAAGCTTTGCGGATGCGCTGCTCGTCGGGGTCTTGGCCAGTGGTGGCGCCAGTCTGCTGGCGCAGTTCGGTAATGCTGGTCAACTTGTTATCGTTGACATTGGGCTGCACGATGGTTTTGCCGGAACCGGCGTTCAGGTTATCATCGGCCAGCTTGGTTTTGCTGGTTTTTTTAAGTTTGGACATACTAGCCAGGGTGGGGAAAAAACGAAACCGCCCCAGCTCAGCAAGCGGGGCGGCCACAAGGGGCGAATATAAGTAGCAATGGTGTTTGGTGCTTAGTGCGCAGTGCTTAGTCGCTGTCCCGGGCTATCAAACAACATAGGCACCAAGCACTAGGCATCAAATCCTACCCTACTTGGCCCGAATGGCAATAACTGGGTCAAGGTTAGCGGCCAGCACGGCGGGCACGATGCCAGCTACTACCCCAATGCCCACCGATACCAGCAGCCCTAGGGTGATATTGTTGGGGCTGAGATACAGCGTGAGGTCGCCGAGCGGAATGAACGTGACGAGCCACACCAGAAAGATGCCCGCCGCGCCACCTAGCAGGCACAGAAACACCGCTTCAAACAGAAACTGGAATAGAATGAAGTAGTTCTTCGCCCCTAACGACTTCTGAATCCCGATGACATTGGTACGCTCGCGCACCGATACAAACATGATATTAGCAATGCCGAAGCCACCCACCAGCATGGCAAACGACCCAATGACGCCACCTGCCAACCCGATGACACTGAAGAGCTTGGTAATGAGCGAGGCTATCATCTCGGGCCGGTTCAGGGCGAAGTTGTCTTCCTCGCGAGGCTTGAGGCCCCGGATGGTACGCATAGCGCCCTGCATCTCGGCTTCGAGGTTGAGCAGGCCGGGGTCGGTGTCGGTGCCCTTCACACCGAGCTGGGGCGAGGGGCCGCTCATGCCGGTGCTGCTCAGGGCAAAGACACTAGCGAAGGCGTTGTACGGAATGAGGCAGTTGGTATCATTGCTGGGGGCACCTAGGAGGTTTTTGCCCTCCTTTTTTAACAGCCCAATCACGGTGAAGTGCCGGCCGTGGGTTTTAAAATCCTGTCCTACCGGGTCGATACCGGGGTAGAGGTTTTCGGCCACAGTGGCGCCGATGATGGCTACGGGCCGCCCGCCATCTATCTCCTGCAAGGTGAAGTAGCGCCCCTGCTCTACGGGCACGCTCGCAATGTTGCGGTAGTCGTAGCTCACGCCTTGCAGGGCACAGTCAGTCACAGAGTTAGGTCCCGCCTTAAAGGTGTTGCCGCTCTTGCTCACGAAGATGGCCACGCCCTTGTTGCCACCGGGCGTCAGCATCCGTTCGAGCTGCCGGAATTCGCGGGCCGTGGGCACGGGGCGGTTGAAGTACTTCCACCACGGCTGGTTGGGCTCAAACACCCAGGGCCACTTGCCCACGTACACTACTTTATCGCCCATGAAGCTCATGCTCTGGCGCACATTGGCTTCGAGCGAATCGACTATCATGAAGACGGCAATGATGGCAAAAATGCCCACCGTGACCCCTAGGAGCGATAAAATCGTGCGCAGTAAATTGGACCGCAGTGCCTGCCAGGCAAATACGAAACTCTCGAACGTGAGGCGCAGGGCGAGCAACATAAGCGGAGCAGAAAAGGCAAGTAGCAGATAAGCAGCGCAAAGGTATTCGGAATCCCAAAACAAACGCGTACCTTTGCCCGCCCAAATTTTTGGTAACTTCCCCCTAGTACGTCCCACTACATGGCGATGAAACTGCACGAGTTCAAATTTGAACTCCCCGAAGAGCTGATTGCTGCGCATCCGGCCCGGCACCGCGACGAGTCGCGCCTGATGGTCGTGAACCGCGCCACCGGCCAGTTCGAGCACCGGATGTTCAAAGATATTCTCGATTACTTCACTGAAGGTGATGTATTCGTTTTTAATGATACCAAAGTGTTTCCGGCCCGCATGTACGGCCAGAAAGAGCGCACCGGTGCGCAAATCGAAGTATTCCTGCTGCGCGAACTCAATAAAGAGCTACGCCTGTGGGACGTGCTAGTAGACCCAGCCCGCAAAATCCGGGTTGGCAACAAGCTGTACTTCGGTGATTCCGACATCGTGGCCGAGGTTATCGACAACACGACCTCGCGTGGCCGCACCATCAAGTTCTTGTTTGATGGCACCGACGAGGAGTTCCGCAAGGCCCTCTACGAGCTGGGCGAAACGCCCGTGCCCAAAGATGTGCTGAAGCGCGAAACCGAAGAAGGTGACAAGGAGCGCTACCAAACCATTTTTGCCGAGAACATCGGTGCCGTAGCGGCTCCGGCTGCTGGCTTGCACTTCTCGCGCGAGGTGATGAAGCGCATGGAAATCAAAGGCGTGGAGAAGGCGTTCATCACGATGCACGTGGGCCTAGGTACCTACCGCAACGTGGATGTGGAAGACCTGACCAAGCACAAGATGGACTCGGAGCAGTTCTTCGTGAACACCGACGCGGTGCAGATTATCAACAAGTCGATAGACGCCAAAAAGCAGGTCTGCGCCATTGGCACTACCACCATGCGGGCGCTCGATGCGTCGGTATCGGCTAGCAGCCGCGTGAAGGTGACCCAGGGCTGGAACGACAAGTTCATCTACCCGCCCTACGATTTCAAAATCGCTAACTCGCTGCTTACCAATTTCCACCTGCCCGAAAGCACGCTCGTGATGATGGCTTCGGCCTTCGCCGGCTACAAGCTACTGATGGCCGCCTACGAGGAAGCCATCAAGGAAAAATACCGCTTCTTCGCCTACGGCGACGCGATGCTTATCCTCTAAGGAAAGGCTTGACCAGCCAACCGAACGGCCCGGCTACCTAGGAGGTGGCCGGGCCGTTTTGGCTTTGTCAGCGTCGTTAACTTCGCCGCGCAACCCGACCATCGCTATGCCTCCATCCTTCCCGCCTCCGCCTGCTGGCTCGCCTACTCCCTCTTTGCCCCGCTACGCCATCTTGGTGGCTGGGGGCAGCGGGCTGCGCATGGGCGCCGACCGCCCCAAACAGTTTTTGCTGTTGCGCGGCGAGCCGGTGCTGCTGCACACCCTGCGGCGCTTTGCCAACCCAGCCCTAGGGGTGGCACAAACGGTAGTGGTGCTGCCTGCCGACCAAATCGACTACTGGCAGACACTGGCAGCGGAGTACACTGATACGCCGCCGCACACGATAGTGCCTGGTGGTGCCACGCGCTGGGCCTCGGTGAAGGCCGGACTAGCCGCGCTGCCCGCCACGCCCCCAGCGGGCGCGCTAGTGGCCGTGCACGACGGCGTGCGCCCGCTGGTGCCCACCAGCGTGGTAGAGGCTACCTACCAGGCGGCCGCCACGCACCAAGCCGCTGCTGCCGCCGTGCCACCCAAAGACTCGGTGCGTATGCTAGGTGCCGCTGGGTCGTCGCCGCTCGACCGCCGCCGCCTGCGCCTGATGCAGACGCCCCAAACCTTTGACCTAGACCTTTTGCGCCGGGCCTACCGGCTACCCGAGTTGCCCACCTTCACCGACGACGCGAGCGTGGTCGATGACCTGCACCCCGTGCAGTTGGTAGAAGGCGACTACCGAAACCTCAAGATTACCACGCCTGAAGACTTATTGCTAGCCCATGCGCTAACCGCAGACTTAACGGAATAAACGGCCGGCGAAGGCGCGCCTGCTGAAGTAGCCTGCCTGCTGTTGCCAATTGCAGCTAAGACATCACGCTAAAAGTAAAAGGCCGCCCTAGGGTGGCCTTTTTGCTGGTAGCAGGCGAATGGGCAGACACGCCCTAGCGCGACCGTTTTAAGGGTACTGGTACCACGTTGTCGTAGGCCTGGGTGCTAGCAGGGTTATGGATGAAGAACGTGCGCGGGCAACCCATAAAACGTAGAAGGGTGACAATACCTAGGCCCTCGTCCGGGCGGCTTCACCTAGAGGATAAAATCGCGAAAGTAGCCTCAGCACTTTGCGAGCAATCGGCTTTGATTATCAATGTCATAATAAGTACAATTATCTCATAATCAAACCTTTCCGCACAAACCTGCGTAAACCGCGCTGACAACTCACTATTTTGACTTTCCCCCTATGAACCGCCTGCTTCTTCCCCTACTTGGTGCCAGCTTTCTTGCCCTGAATGCATGTAGCACCACCGACTCGACTTCTTCTACCACTGAGGGTGCCGCTGGCACTACGGCTGGGGCGCCTGCTACCGTGGACACCACCAGCACGGCCATGACCACTACCTCTGGCGATAGCAGCTCGGCTATGCAAGGTGGTGCTATGGGCAAAGCTGACCCAAGCGGCCCCACCGCTCCGCACGCCGATGACAAAGAATTTATGATGTCGGCCGCCCACAGCGACCAAAACGAAATTCAACTCAGCAAGATGGCGCTGAGCAAAGGTGTATCGGCCGATGCCAAAGCCTTGGCTAACCAAATGATAGCCGACCACACGAAAAGCACGGCTAACCTGAAGCCCATCGCGGCCAAGGCTGGCGTAACGCTGCCCGCCGACATGGATGCCGAGCACAAAGCCCTAGCTCCCACTATGGCCAAGTTGACGGGCAAAGAGTTTGAAACCAAGTATATGGCCCAGATGGTAACCGACCACCAGAAAACGGCTAATACGCTGGCTGCCCACAAGACTATGACCAAGAATACGGCGCTCAGCGGCTGGATTACAACTACCCTGCCGGTAGTAGAGCAGCACTTGAGCATGTCGCAGAAGGACTCAAACATGAAAATGTAAGTTTGCCCTAGGCACACTTACCACTTAGACTGACCACAAGCTTTTTAACTTCGCTATGAAACGCACTTTTGTAATACTTTGTGGAGCGGCCACCCTGCTAAGCGCGGCTAGCTGCTCCTCAAAGCCCGATTCGGTAGAGCAGGCGCAAGACGCTAACAATGCCAAAATGGGCATTACCAACGCCGACACGACTGTAACTACGGCCAAGGGCGTGGGCGGCGAGCAGCGCCCTGCTTTCGACTCGGAGTTTATGACCAAAGCTGCCAGCGGCGGCATGCTCGAGGTGCAGCTAGGCCAGCAGGTAGCTCAAAAAGCTACTACGCCAGAGACCAAACAGTTTGCGCAGCAAATGGTGACCGACCACACCAAAGGCAACGATGAACTGAAAGCGTTGGCGGCCCAGAAAAACATCACCTTACCCACCACGCTCGGCGAAGACCAGCAGAAGGTATATGATGAAGTACTAGCCGAAAAAGGCGCTGACCTGGATAAAAAGTACGTGAGCGCCATGCTCACCGACCACCAAGAGGACATTAAGGAATATCAGGCAGCGGTAACCCAGTCTAGCGACATGGACATCAAAGCTTACGCGCAGAAAAACCTGCCAATGCTCCAGATGCACCTAGGTATGCTCCAGAAGATGCAACCCGTGATAGAGGCCAAGAAATAACGGGTCCTGTCTTACCCCATTTGTGAAGAACCGCTTCGGATTAATCCGGGGCGGTTCTTTTGCGTTGGAGGAATATTTTTTATTTTTTCAATTATATATCTAATAAACAACTAATTAATTTATAAAAAGCTCGGAATACACGAAAGCACAAACGTACATAATTCGGGTTTTACAACATTTTTTACCCCACTTATGGAACTTTATGGAGATGCTTGAAGAGAGCCATTTTACATCGGCCCCGAATTTGTATTCCCCAAAGTCCATGCGATTACTTCTGCGGCTTTAGCGCCACTGGTAACCAGCGCCAGACCCTTTTCACCAACTGATTAGCCTAGCGATAGCTAGCTGGTCACTAATGCTGTCTGGCCTATGGAAATTTTCTTGGTTGCGCTAATGCTTGGCGCACTTTTTTTAGTCCTTCGCGTCTGGGGCCTGCCCGACCGACTAGACGACCTTCAAGAGGAGATTACCCGCCGCAAAGTCGAGCACGGTACGCTTCGCACCGAGTTGCAGGAGCTGCGCACTCAGCTTGCTGAGTTTAGAGAAGCGGGATTGGTACCAGCGGGGAGTTTCCGAGTGCCTGCTGCGCCGCTGGTTGCATCGCCCGTAGTGGCGGGTAACTGGGCGCCCACCGCTACACCAGTAGCGCCCGAGCCACCAGTAGCAACGTCCGAGCCAGTGGCGGCCCCTGTCGTACTGCCTACGCCGATGGTGCTAGAAGAATCGGAGCCAGCCGCTTTGACTAGCGAGGAGGTAGAGACAACGACTCCGACGCTAGAAACCCCGGCCGCACCAGTAGCCGAGGCAGAGCCACTGATAGAGCTCCTACCCGCTGCAGAACCAACGCCCGAAATCGAGCCAGCGGCTGAACCAAGCTTTGTTTCTGAGTGGCTACCGGAGCCCGTAGCAGCTCCCGCACCTTTGCCCACGCCAGTACCTGCTGTAGAACCGGACCTAGGTGCTGAAACTGATGCAGCAACGGAGGAGCAATCAGTAATTGAAGCGGAAACAGTAGCCGAACCAGAACTAGTAGTTGAGCCGGTAGCCACTGCCGCCCCTGAGCTAGCTGCCGAGCCTACCAGCGAACCCGACTATACAGCGGAGCCTGAGCTAGCAACTGAGCCCGAACCAGCCGCAGCGCCCGAGCCTACCTCCGCCGACGAGCCCGCCCCAACGTGGGCCCCGCAACCGCGTCCGGTGGGCCGCGCTACGCCGCCGCGTAAGCCCGTGTTACTGCGCCGGCCCGCGCCTAAGCCCGTGCCCACTGGCCCCACGTGGTGGGAGCGCGCCTCGACTACGCTACTCGAAAACTGGACTGGTATCCTAGGTGCCGTGGTGTTGGTGACGGGTGTGGGCTTCTTGGGTATCTACGCGGCGCTACGGGTGTCGCCCCAGCTCCGGTTTCTGATGATTTGCGCCTTCGCGGCGGGCTTGCTGGGGGCGCAGGTGGCGCTGCGCCAGAAAGCCTTTGCCAAAAAGCTGAACGCCTGGCTAGTGAGTAGCGCGGCAGCCATTTTTCTATTTGCCTGCGTGGGCTCGGTGAGCATCGAAGGGCTGCGCTGGGTCACGGCCCCGTTTGATTACTTGCTGCTGCTGGCCGGGGTGAGTGCCAACTTGTACCTCGCCTGGCGCACTAGTCGCCAGGAAGTAGCTACGCTGCACGGCGTACTGAGCTTGGTAGCGTTGGCGGTGTTGCCGCCCACGGTCCTTACCCTAGGGGCAGCGGCGGGCGTCACAGCCTTCAGCATTGCCATCACCTACCGGCAGCACTGGAAATACCAGTTGCTGCTGAGCATTATCAGTTTTTTCGCTTTTCACCTTTATTGGCATCAGGAGCTGCCCGCTCTTTCAAGCTCACTGCGCCTGACGGCCATGGCGCTAGTGCTGCTGGTGGGCGGGGCGGCGGCCGTGGTGCAATACCGCAGCGTGTACGCGCAGCGCAAGTTTGAGCCACTGCTCTTCACCGCGCACCTACTCAACTGGACCTGCCTGGGTATCAACCTCTACCTGTATAGCACGGGCTCGGTGTGGAAGACCATTCCGCTGGCCCTAGGAGCCCTACTCACCTTCTGGGCTGGGCGGCGGGCCAAGCAGTTGGGCATCGGTTGGCTGTTCCAGACCGATACGATTATCTCGCTCATCTTAGCGCTGGCTACGGCGCTTTCGCTGCAAGGCTGGCACGCTACGCCCACGGTCATCGGGCTCTTTATGCTGCTCGAAACCCTGCTGATAACGCTGGTGATGGCCCGGCAGGGCGAACTCCTGGTATACCGTGTGGCCCTGGCCGCCGCCTTGCTAGCGAGCACCGTTGTGCTAGGGCTGACTAGTAGCCACCTAGTGAGTAGCCCACCCGTGGTGCTGTATCGCGAAGCCTTGGTGCTAGCCCTAGCAGGCTGGGCGGGCCTGGCATTTGTGCAGCTCATTCTGAAGCAGCGCTTGCTGCGAAGTGCTACTGCCGACCAGGAAGCGGAGCTGGGCTATCGGTCGCCGCGCCCCTTGCTCAACCTGTTTGCGGGGCTAACGGGCCTGCTGCAATTGGGGGCGGGTCTCGGGCTGGCGCGCGTGCTGTTTGGCTGGTCGAGTGCGCCCGTGGGCTTCCTGCTGGTTGGCTTGGCCGCCGCGGCGCTGGCTTTGGCCACTTGGGTGCGCCGGTCGGGGCGCGCCCCTAGCTGGGTGCGCTGGCAGCAGCTAGTATTGGCCCAGGTATTCGGGGGGCTGGCTATTCTTGGCTTGCACGAGGCGGGGGGCAGCTGGTCGGCCGTATTGCTACTGCTCTATGTTGAAACGCTAGGAACCAGCCTCTTGCTAGCTGGCCGCGTTGAGCGCGACGGGCTGCACCAGCTTGTCTATCGGGCGGCGCTGACCGAGGCGGCGGTAGCGGGCCTAGGGCTGTTGCTACGGGCGAGCACTCATCTATTAGGGAGCTCGGCCGCAGTCATTTACCGCGAGACACTCGTGCTGGCCCTGGCGGGCTGGGCCACGCTGGCCTTTGTGCAGCTAGCCTCCAAATGGCCGCTGCTGACGGGCGTTAAGCCCTACCCTACTACCAGCCCCGACCCAGAGCAGCTTGTATCGAACCACAAGGCGCATACCGGTTTCCTGAACGGTTTGGCGGCCCTAGGTGGCGTACTGCAAGCGGCTGTCGGCATAGCCCTAAGCCGCCTGGTTATGAGCGGACTGGTCACGACCGTAGTTTGGCCCCTAGGTGCCTTGGTGGGCGTGGCCGTTGTTTCGCTGGGGTTGGCTAGGTGGGTGCGCACGGCGGGCCGGGCCCTCGGCTGGGTACGCTGGCAACAGCTAGTGCTGGCACAATTCTACGTGCTGCTAGCCTTGGTGGGCCTGCACGAATTGGGGCTGAACTGGTCGGCCGTGCTGCTACTGATTTACTTCGAAAACTTACTCGTTGCCTTCGTGCTGGCTTGGCGAGCAGCCGGCGATGCGTTGCACCGGCTGCTTTACCGGGCTGCCTTGGTCGAGGCGGCGGTGGCGGGCCTAGGGTTGCTGCTGCGGGCCAGCAGCTACCTGGCCCACGGCACACCCACTGAGCTGTACCGCGAAGCGCTAGTCTTAGCAGTATCTGGGTGGCTGAGCGTAGTCTTTGTGCAGCTGACGTTTAAATGGTCGTTGCTATCGGGCGTCAAGCCCTATTTACCGCGCTTCGCCGCAGATACGGCGCTGAGCACCCTCCTTTCTAATCTTACTGAACATCGCCGCTGGGTCACTGCCTTTGCCGGATTTGGTGGCGGCCTCCAAGCCCTGGCCGGCTTTGCCCTGCTTCGTGTACTTGACGAGTGGGCGGGGGCGCCGGTGGCGCTGCTGCTGGGAGCCTTGCTAGCCCTAGCCGGCATTGCATTGGGGCTGGCCACGTGGGTGCGTATAGCAGGCCTTCTGCCTAGCTGGGTACGCTGGCAACAGCTGGTGCTGGCGCAAGTCTTTGTGTTCTCGGCACTAGTTGGCCTGCACAAACTGGGGCTGAATTGGTCGGCCGTACTGCTGCTGACTTATGTAGAAACCCTGCTAGTGGCGCTGTTGCTAGCTGGGCGCGCAGCGAGCGATGCGTTGCATCAGCAGCTCTACCGGGCTGCCTTGGCCACTGCCGCTCTGGTGGGGCTAGCCATTTTGCTGCGCACCCTGAGCTTGCTGCCTCATGGCGTACCAGCCGTGCTCTACCGCGAGGTGCTGGTGGTAACGCTGGCCGGCTGGGTTAGCCTGGCCTTTGCACAGCTGGCATTTAAGTGGTCTTTACTAGCCGCCATTAAGCCCTACGCACCTCAGTTCATTGTGGGTGAGCAGGAGTTTTCTCTCTTCTTAGTTTCTAACCCTGAGGAGAATCGTGACTATGTCAACGGCTTTGTGGGCTTCGGTGGCGTGTTGCAAGCCGTGGCGGGCCTGGGCCTTGGGCAGCTTCTTTTTGGCTGGTCTACTACGCCCACCTTGCTCCTGCTGGGGCTGCTAGTGGCCTTGGCGGCTAGCTCGCTGGGCTTAGCTAAGTGGGTGCGCACGGCGGGCCAGCTGCCTGGCTGGGCGCGGTGGCAGCAGCTCGTGTTGGCGCAGGGGTTTGTGGTGCTCGCGCTGGCCGGCCTGCACGAGGTAGGGCTGAGCTGGTCGACTGTGCTGCTACTGCTTTTCGGGGAAAACCTGCTAGTGGCACTCTTGCTCGCTGGGCGCGCAGCCTCCGACCACTTGCACAGGTTCGTGTACCGCGCCGCCTTGGCCGAGGCGCTGGGCACGGGGGCGAGTTTGCTGCTGGTTGTTGGCGGCCACGTAGCCAGCGCCGGGCTAGCCGTGCTGTACCACGATACGCTGGTGCTGGCCCTGGCGGGCTGGGCTGCTCTAGGTTTTGTGCAGGCTGCCTTAAAATGGCCCCTGCTCCAGGGGGTGAGGCCCTACCTGCCTGGCTATAAAGCGGCAGCACTAGACGCTTCGTTCCCAGCCCAATTGGTTTCCAATCACGAGGCGCATCTCGACTTGCTGCACAGCTTTGCTGGCTTGGCGGGCGTGCTGCAGTTGGGAGCCGGTTTGGTGCTGGCGCGGGTACTATTTGGCTGGGCAGGTGCGCCGTTGGCTTGGCTGCTGGGGGCGCTGGGGCTGCTAGCAGGCATTACACTGGGCCTAGGGCTTTGGCTGCGGGCCACGCCTGCCCTTCCCAAGTGGATGCGGCGCCAGCAACTAGTGCTGACGCAAGTATTTGCCGTCGTCGCCGTGTTTGGCTTGCACGAGTTGGGGCTGAGCTGGCCGGGCATCCTGAGTGTGCTATACGCCGAAAGCTTGGTGGTGGCCCTGCTGCTGAGTGGCCGCGACGAAGACGACCTGCTACACATGCAAACCTATCTGCTGGTGGTGCAAGCTCTGGCGCTACCCCTGCTGGTGCGCTATACCTCGCTGGGTGCCCTAGGGCTGGGCGCACGGGCTGCGCTGCTGGTGGGCGCGGCGCTGCTCACGCTGGGCTACCAAATGCGGCGGCTCTACTGGCAGCGGGCGCAGGACGATTTTGCCCGCTTGAACCTACCGTCGGGCGCGCCGTTGCCGGCTCTGGGCCTGGCAGTGGGCTGGCTGCTACTAGGCGCGGGCGCGCTGGTATACGGGCAGTCGTGGGCGGCTTGGCCCGCCATGGCGCTGCTGGGGGCACTGCTCTACCTGCGGCGGCGGGTAGCCCTGCCGGGCCTGTGGGCCGGGCTGATGTTGGCCGGAGTAGCCTACCTAGGGCTGCAATGGTACCACGTGCTAGCCACGCACAGCACCAGCTATAGCGCTGGCTATGTACTGCTTTACTTGTTGCCAACGCTGGCGGTGCCGGTGGCTGGGTTGCGCACGTCGTGGTGGCCCGCGGGCGAGCGCTACGTGCGCTGGCCCTGGCTCTACCTGCTGGGCGCCCACCTGGTGGTAGCCCTAGTAGCGGCCGTACCGGCTGGCCATGTAGCGTATCTCATGCTAGGCTTGCTGGCGTTGGGAGGGGCTGCTTTCGGGGCAGCGCTGGCTTGGCGGCGCGCCCTGCCCGATGCGGCGGCCGTAGTGCGCGCCGGCCTGCCCGACCGCTACCTGCTACACCTCGGCTACGCTGGGCTGCTCAGCAGCTTGCTGCTCCAGGGCTGGCTGATGGCCCATCACGAGTCGTTGCTCGGTCTGCGGGTTGACTATCTCACGGCGGGCTTCTTCTTTGTGGTCGTGTTCGCGGTGGCCCTAGGTCGGCCACCGGCTACCGAGCCAGTATACACCTCTTGGCGGCGGCTGCACCCGTGGCTGCCCGAAGTAGCCCTGCTGTTTGGCTCGGCCACGCTGGCGCACGATGTACGCACGCCCTGGCTGCCGCTGGTGTGGGTCGCGGTGGCTCTGCTTTTGGGTGGGGCGACCTCGCGGCTGGCCCTGCGCTTCCGGCGGTTGGGCCTGTACGGGCGGCTCTACTACTGGCTGGCAGCCGGCACGGCTAGCGTTAGCTGCTTGCTTACCATCACGCCTAGCCAGTTGCTGAGCGCCGATTGGTGGGCGCTCACGGCGGCTGTAGTGCTGCTGTTTGGCTACGTGGCGCTGGCCTTGCGCCAGGGCAATGCACTGTTCGCTCACCTCTCGCCAGCCTGGCGCATCCTGGCTTTGCCCGCCCGCTACCAGCTCGAAACGGGGCTGCTCTACCCTGCTTTCGTGGCCCTGGCTGTACTACTCATTCAGTCGTTCGACCGCTCGGTGCTGACCGTGCTGCTGATGCTGCAAGTGGTGGCCGTGTTTAGCGGCAGCCTAGTGCTGCGGCGGCAAGACCTGCGCTACGTGGCGCTGGCCGGCATGCTGGGCTGCATGGCGCGGCTGCTCTTCTTCGACCTACGGCAGAGTGGCACCGTTACGCGGGCTGTTGTTTTCATCTTTATGGGCTTGCTGCTGCTTGGTATGAACGCGCTCTACGCTCGCTTCAAAAGCCGGTTTGAACCCACCGAAGACGACCAACCTGACCTAGACGAAGAAGACCTAGTGGTAGATGTGGAGTAGGCCCTAGGTCCATTTTCAGCCAGCGAGCCAGCTAAGCGGGCAGTGTGCCATACTTAAAATCAATTCATTGAAGTTTAAGGCCTACCCACTGTCCGCTTACGCAAGCTTATTCCAGACTCGCATCAGCTCGGTATGCACGCGCCAGCGGCTGTACTTTCTACTGCAACGAGACCACTACCGGCAGCCTCGGTCTACTGCATCTTAACGCCTCATTTTGACTAATCAAGTTGCAGTAACCCAAACATCTGCCGGGGCTTGTTGGTAAAAACGATAGCCTCGGTTACTCCTATTTTTCGGAAAGCCCTTGGCGCCGGGTAGCCAAGGGCTTTTTACGGCTGCCGGGCAATACCTAGGTCCCTCCTTCCGTCTGTTTATTTGCGTTGCCAACCACCCCCTCACTATGGGACTTTTCACTAACCGTGGCTTTCAGCCCAAACGCCCTGCTAACCCCAAGCTGCCGCCCGGCCAGTACGAAACCACTGATTTTCCGGTGCTCACGGCCGGCCCTACCCCCCGCATTGCGCTCACTAATTGGGAGTTTCGCCTCGAAGGCCTAGTTGAGGAGCCGATAAAGTGGAGCTGGGAGGAGTTCAACAAGCTACCCATGCAGGACTTCAACCCCGACATTCACTGTGTTACGAAGTGGTCGAAGTTCGACACTCACTGGCGCGGCGTGAGCGTGGACACGTTGCTAGAGCACGTCAAGCTCAAGCCCGAGGCCAAGTTCGTGACCCAATTCTGCTACGGCGGCTACACCACCAACCTACCGCTGGCCGACCTGCTTGGCGGCAAAGCCTTCGTGGGCTTGCAGTACGAGGGCCAGCCGCTGGCGCCCGAGCACGGCGGCCCGGCGCGCCTCGTGGTGCCGCACCTCTACTTCTGGAAAAGCGCCAAGTGGGTGCAGGGCCTGCGCTTTACGACCGAAGATGAAGCCGGCTTCTGGGAGCGCGGCGGCTACAGCATGTACGGCGACCCGTGGAAAGAGCAGCGCTACCGCGACGACGATGACGACGCGGCCAGCGCCTCCAGCAT
>Ga0160429_1000343_pt1 | contig 49834 bp, 41 predicted proteins | sample SolpanmetagenomR_FD_108199 | JGI IMG/M metagenome (GOLD analysis project Ga0160429, IMG submission 108199) | Solar panel surface microbial communities from Lawrence Berkeley National Laboratory, California, USA - R | ecosystem: Engineered > Built environment > Solar panel > Unclassified ... | reverse complement strand
GCCCGGGTGTTCACCTCTTCCCATTCCGAACAGAGTCGTTAAGCCCCGGTGCGCCTATGGTACTGCCTTCACCGGTGGGAGAGTCGGTCGCCGCCAACTTTATACAGTGAGTCCCCTGCCCCGTGCTTTCACCAGCGCCCGGCAGGGGACTCTTGCGTTTAGGCTATGTATCTTATGCATTATATGTCTCTTAAAGAATCAACACTATTACAGTATCGAGCATTATCGTAGATAATACAAGACTTCATTCTCTTAGCTACACTATGGCCACCCAATTTGAGCACGTTTAAAAGACTGCTCAAGTTGGGTGGCTATTTTGTTTTAAGATGTTACCACTATGCGAATGGCATCACCTACTCGAATGATACCACCTTTCGCGATGTGGGCTGTGAGGCCGCCATGCCCACGCATAGCATTGTAGCCACCAGCGCCTAATTCTTCTTCCATACGCGAGCATGGGTGACACTCACCAGTAATGTCTAGTAATACCTCATCACCGATTTGAATCTGCCGTCCTTTTAGAGCCAGTAGATTTAGACCGCTTACCACTAGGTTGCGACGGAGCCGGCTTGGGGCTACTGGTTCGGCTAGCCCTAAAAAGCCTGCTATGGCTCCTAGGTGCTCGTGTTGGATAAGGGTAAGTTGCCGTTTGCCACCGGGTTTGGGGCTGGCGTGGTCACCTGCTAGGTGCTTGTCAGTGATTACTTCAGCTTCAGACACAGAAAATAACTCAGCGCGGCGGGCAGGGCGTAAGCCTATCCATTCTAGCCGGCCCTCTTGGGGTAGAGTAGCCAGTAATTGGGCTATGGTTGATTTTGAATCACCAAAAAAGGGAAATGGCATTGTGTAAGAAAGCTAATAGAATAATGAAGTGTAAAAGCTGGACTAAGCAAAGGGTTAGGAACTAATGCTAGCCTTCGAAGAAACTGTAATAAAGAAAGCACCTTGCTCAACTTAGGTAGGGGCTTTACGTAAACAAAGCCCTAGCTAGCTACTACAAGCTGCTGCATATGCAGCCTGTTGCCGGCCTTGTTTTACTTCTGTACTAAATCTTTTTGTATGGCCTCCAACGCCCAAAACAAGACTACCAAGGACACTGAAAGCGGCCTAACTCCGATGAAAGGTGCTGGTCAGCCCCAAACTAATTCGGCAGTCAATATTCAGCCGATTCTTAACCAGCAGGTAAAAGCTCCTAACCCGACGCAGCGCTTTGGCACTGTGAGTCAGCGTTTGCCCATCGGCCTTGATGATAATGTGCGCCTTGAAAGTGTACAGATGCTTAATCAGCTACTAGCTGATACAATGAGCCTACGCGACCTCTATAAGAAGCACCATTGGCAGGTAGTAGGTCCTACTTTCTATCAATTGCATTTGTTGTTCGACAAGCACTACGAAGAGCAATCGGAGCTAGTGGATACTATTGCTGAACGCATTCAGATTTTGGGTGGTGTGGCTGTAGCCGTATCATTTGATGTAGCTGAAATTACGAGCATTCCGCGCCCTCCACGCGACCGTGAGGAAGCTCCTGTACAAGTATCACGCTTGCTAGAAGCTCATCAGATTATTCTGAAAAATTGCCATGAGTTCGCTAAGAAAGCTGACGAATCAGGTGACGATGGCACCAACGATTTGATAGTAAGCCAGGTAATGCGTACTAATGAACTCCAGGTTTGGTTTGTTTCGGAGCACGTAGTAGAATCGCCGCTTACCCGCGCAGAGTAATAGAAAGTAAGTTCTCCTGCCTTTCTACAAGCCCGGTCCTTTTCACAAGGGCCGGGCTTTTGTGTGGTCTAAGCTTCGCTAAGGCTACTCGCTGCAGGTGCAAGCTAGTATCTTCGGGGCCTACTTCTTGTGTACCATGTTTTCTGCCCGCCCTACACCTGACCCATTGGCCCCGGCCGGGCCGCTGCTTCGGGCGCTGCCGGGGCTGGTGCGATGGCCCAACCTAGCTATTATGCTGCTGAGCCTAGTGTTGGTACGCGGGCCACTGCTGCAGCCCGGCCAGCCGCTATGGCAGACGTTATTGGCACCTAGCTTTGGGCTGCTAGTAGTGGCCGCACTGTTGGTGGCTGCTGCGGGCTACATTATTAATGACTATTATGACGTCAAAATTGACGCTATTAACCGGCCCGACCGGCTAATAGTAGGGCGGCTACTACGTCGGCGCCACGCTATGTTGGCGCATTTAGTGCTTAATGGAATAGGGGTGATACTAGCTACGGCTCTATCATGGCGGTTAGGGCTTGTGACCCTAGGTGCAGCGCTGCTGCTGTGGGGCTATTCGGCCCGCTTTAAGCGTGTGGCGCTGGTAGGCAATGTAAGCATTGCCACACTAACGGCAGCGCTGGTGCTGCTGCCCGAGCTACAGCTGTTGACGGGCCAAAAGGCCGTGTGGCTGTATGCGCTCGCGGCATTTCTGCTCACCGTGGTGCGCGAAATCGTGAAAGATATTGAGGACATGCGTGGTGATGCGCAGCATGACTGCCATACGCTGCCCTTGGTGTGGGGTGTGGCACGTAGCAAGTGGGTGTCGGGAGGCTTTCTGGCTTGCTTGGGAGTGTTGGTGTTGGGTGCCACTTACCAGTTGCTAATTGTAGGGCGTTGGGCACTAGGTGCTTGGTTGCTATTACTTGTGCTCGTGCCCCTGGCGTGGCTGGCCCGCTTACTATGGCGAGCTGACCGCCGCCGGCACTTTCGTCAGCTCAGCACGTGGTGCAAAGGCATTATGCTGGCTGGTGTGCTAAGCATGCTACTGGCCTAACTGCGCGTTGAAACGTAAGGAATTAACGCGTTTTTCTGGTTGGGCTTCTGGTTCGGAAGGTACTAGTTCGCTACTTGGCCAACCGTTAGGGCCAAAAATCCGTTGAGGCCCTCACTACTTCTTTTCTTCATTATTATATGCGCATTTTTCCGCTGCTACTGGCAGGGTTGCTAGGTGGGTCGCTCGTAAGCCAAGGCCAGGCACTACCAGCCGGTCAGCCTGATACGACTCGCACGACCGCAACTACGACGGTTGCCCCCGTCAAAACTCCAAAACCGACCAAAAGAATTACAATCCTGCCTATCCCTGTGCTGTTTTACCAGCAGGAAACGGGCGTTGGCTACGGCCTAGGTGGACTATTGAGCGGCCGGCTGGGTACTGATACGCTCACACGCGCTTCTAATGCCCGCGTGCAGTACTGGACCACGCAAGAAAGCCAGAGCCTGCTCCAGTTTGTGCACACCATCTACTCGCCTGGTGAAAAGTATTACCTCAACGGCGAGATTAGTTCTTATAAGAATCGCCTTTACTACTTCGGTATTGGTAATGATGTGTCGGATAGTAACCGGTCATTTCTAGATTTCAACCTGTTTATTATCAACCAGCGCTTTCAGAAGAGCATTGCTAAAAACCAATTTTTGGGCTTGCAGTACCGCCTCTCACGCGTGTACCAGATAACACCTCAAGTGGGTCGGGTAAATGACGATGGGGACGAGATTGGCGGTACGAACTATTTTCTGCTGAATGGAGACCAACGTCTCGATGCTCGGCAGCGTCAAAATTTCAGTGTGTCAGGTATCGGTCCGGTATACACGTTCGACTCACGCGATGTGGCCCTAGGTGCATCCCGAGGCAGCTTGTTTGACTTGCAGGTGATGTTCAATGGTAAGTTTATTGGCTCGGACTACAACTTCGTGCGGTATCAAATAGACGCCCGGCACTTCCAGCCTATCTTCGGCAACAAGACTATTCTAGCGCTTCAGTTCTTGGGGCAGTTTCACTCCGGCAATGTGCCGTGGCACGCATTGGCGGGCTTAGGGGCTAACCTAGGTGGTACGCTCTATGACAATGCTAACTTGATGCGCGGTATCTACGAACAGCGCTACCGCGACCGCCAGATGGTGACCGCCCAGGCTGAGCTACGCCAGCACTTGTTCTGGCGCCTCGATGGGGCCGCCTTCCTAGGCGTGGGCCAGGTGGGCTACAACATCAGCGACTATAGCTTTGGAGGCTTGCACACGGCGGGTGGCGTAGGGGCACGCTTCAACTTCATTCGGCGCGACCGCGTGAACCTGCGCTTTGACTACGCCTTTGGCAAAGACCCTGGTTTCTACTTTGCCATCGGCGAAGCGTTTTAGAACCTACTAAAGCATATGCAAGACAGCCATAGCTCATGGCAGATGCTAAAAAAGCCGCGCAGCCTAACTGGCTGCGCGGCTTTTTTGCGTTACTTAGGTAGCTATCGAATACCTTGTATAGCTAAGAATACTAGTTTTTTTAAGAAAAACTTTAATTTTAGTAATATTTTGTTTTTCAACGAAATATTAGTGCATAATTGCGCTTGATGAGCTTATAAATACTGGTATCAGAAGCTCTTCGCTAAGCAGGGGCCTATCCTGGGTAGGCAAAGGGGCGTACACCCGCTACTTTATGAGCAATCTTGCTACGCCCGCCCGCTTCCACGCCTCCCGCGAAGCCATGGCTACTTCTGCCTTGCTGCCCCGGCAGGCTCGGCTATTTAGGCCTCTTACTACTCCGGCGCAACTCGCGCGGGCGTTGTGGCGGCAGCTACCGCCGCCCGCAGCCGAGTTGCAGGCCTGCGTTATCATTCCGGCCAAGGATGAAGCACACCACCTGCCAGCTACCTTGGCTGCCCTCGCTGCCCAAACGGAGCTTAACGGTACACCTCTGCCAGCTGGCTGCATAGAAATCATTGTATTAGCTAATAACTGCCAGGATAGCACAGCTGCCGTGGTGCGTCAGCTAGCGTACTGCTATCCGGGCCTAGCGCTGCACGTGGCCGAATTGCAGCTACCCGGCGAGCTGGCCCATGTAGGCCAAGCACGCCGCTTGCTGATGGATGCCGCCGCCCAGCGCCTCGAGGCTACTATTGGGTCCGCAGGCCTAATCCTTAGCACTGATGCCGATACGCAAGTGGCTACCGACTGGCTAGCCGCTTGCCGTGCCGAAGTAGCTGCTGGTGCTGCTGCAGTGGGCGGGCGTATTCTCACTCGCCCTGCCGAGCCCGAGCCCGAAGAGCTAGCAGCTGTAGACCCGTGTAGCGAGCCCCTAGAGAATGCCGCCCTTGCTGTGCGCCGCACCCAGCTCCGCGATGCTACCTACCACTTGCTACGCAACCAATTGGAATGCTTGCTCGACCCCTGCCAGCACGACCCGTGGCCCCGCCACCACCAGCATTTTGGCGCTAGCCTTGCCCTCACTGTGGCCGCCTACCGCCAGGTAGGCGGCCTGCCTGTGGTGCGCTACCTCGAAGACGAAGCGCTCTGGCAGGCCTTGTGCCGCCACGACCTACCCGTGCGCCATAGCCCTAGGGTGCGTGTGAGCACCTCGGCCCGCCAGCAAGGCCGCGTAGAAGTAGGGCTATCGTGGCAGCTACGCGAGTGGGCTGCCAATGCCCAAGCGCAGCGCGAGCCTGAAGTAGAATGCCCACGCCAGTTAGCCGACCTTTGGCAGGCTCGGCGCGAGCTACGTGCCTATTGGCAAGGTTGCTGCCAGCCTACGCCTGCTGGCTTCCGCGAGTGGGCGCTGATGCTACGAGTACAGGCTGGTGCCATGCACGAGAAGCTACATGGTGCCAAGTCATTTGGGGCGTTTTGGGAGTGGGTGCTTGGCACTCGCGCCAGCGCTGTGCTAGAGCAGCCCTACGGCACCCGTGTGCCGCTCAGTGAGGCTGTGGCATGGCTACGCCTGGCGGTGCGCCAAGAGGCGGCTACGAGCGGTCAGTTATAAACTTGCAGACGCCGAGGTAAGCGCCCCGTCAAATAAGAAAAGGCCCATGTGCCTATGCGCTATCGCATAGGCACATGGGCCTTACTTAATGAGTAAACCCTAGGTTAGTTTTTCGCTAGCAAATCGAGCCGGTACTTGTCGTGACGCTGACCGGTGAGGTGGCGTAGCGGCCCGCCCGGCTGAGCTTTAGCCAGAAAAAATTCGTGTACCTCATCGCCGGTTTGGGGGTAGTCGGGCACTACTGGCGTCCAATGCACCAGCAGCAGCTGTCCCCCGGTGGGTAATGCGGCTAGCATTTGGTCGGCGGCGCGGGCTAGGTCGGCGGGCGAGAGGTAGTAGCCTACTTCTGATACTAGAATCAGGTCAAATTCTCCCTCCGGAAACTTAGTAGGTACCTGCATTTTCTTAATCTCGACCTGCGGTAGGGCGGCGCAACGCTGTCGTGCCTGGGCCAGGGCAGCTTCGCTCACATCTATGCTCAGCAGGTAGCCACAGCGCGGGGCTAGCTGGGCCGTGAAGACCCCAATAGAGCCGCCAATCTCGAAGGCGCGGGCGTAGTGAGAGTTTGGGAGGGCTGCTAGGGTAGCCGCGTATTTTTCGCGTTCGTAGGGGCTGCTGGCAAATTGCCAAGGGTCAGTATTAGCCCGGTATACATCATCGAAATAGCCGGGCGCTAGGGTATTAGGCTGGTTCTCGTTCATGGGGTAGGCACTTCTAAAAAGACTTCGGTGGGCTGGGCAAAATGGGCAAGCATGGTGTCAGACAGCAAAAAGCCGCTGGGGTCATCCGTAATAATGCCCGGTGCCAGTTGCGAGCGGTGCGCCCGAATGGCGCGTTGCTTCTGCGCCAGCACGGGCGAGATGTCGAGCTGAAAGCCGACGGCTTCGTCGGGCCTAGGTAGGTCATCGGGCGCTGCGCGCTCCCAGGCCCACACCACGTATTCGAGGCGGCGCGGGGGCTGCGTCAATTGTGCGAGTGCAGCAGCCGTGAGCTGGCTGGTAGCGCGGTGGTCGGGGTGGGGGTCGCGCCGCCAGGGTACCAACACGGTGTCGGGCTGCTTAGCACGCAGAAAATCGGCGAGCTGCGTCACTGCTTCAGCAAAGCCAGGCTGCCCCTCGGTGGGTACTGCGCCATCGGGTAGGTGCAGGTAGCGTAGGTTGGCGTCGCTTTCGTCTACCCCTAGTATGCTGAGGGCATGGCGCAATTCAGCGTAGCGCAGCTCGCGCCGGGCCACGGCCGAGAAGTCCTGTGAGTGTGGGTGCGACATGCTGCCATCGCTAGTGAGCACGGCTGCCACAGGCAAGCCGGCCTGACGCAGTAGTGCCAGTAGACCGCCGCAGCCGAGGGCCTCATCATCGGGGTGCGGAATGACAACTACGGTAGCACCTAGGGTCGTGGCAAAGCTGGCGGGACGCTGCGGATAGCTGAGAAAAGGAGAATCAATATCGGGCAAGAGACAGAAGAATAAAGGTGGGAGAAAGTAGTACGGATTTTGCGAGTACGAGCGTGGTGGGTAGCGATGTGAGCGCTCACCGGTGCTCGCTACGCTGTAGCCCGGCCTACAGCTATTTCCACAGCTCGAAACTAGGCTTGTCAGACTCTAGCGCAAAGCGACCCGCATCGGCCAGAATAGCGTCGGGAGCGGGCTGGCGTAGGTAGTGGGTGAGGTCGCGGTGCAAGCGCTCGAAGGGCTCGGGCTGAAGCAGCCCACGCGCACCTACCGAGCGCTCGGCCAACTGCAAAGTGAGTAGGCAGATTTCTTCGGTGGCAGTGCGCATCAGGTTAGCGTAGGCCAAAGCCGCGCTGGTAGTAGCTGGTGCTATACCCGGCTGCACGGGCAGTAGCACGCGGGCCGCAGCGCCACGCAGCCAGCCTTGGCCAGCTTCGTGCATGGTTAGCATTTCGCCCAGGCGCTGGCGTTGGTAGGGGTCATCGGTGCGGCCTAGGCTGCGCAAAAAGCGCCGGGTTTCGTCGAGTACCGCTGCCGCCCCACCAAGTTGCACGGCTGCAAACCGTACCGCGCCGCCCCCAAACCAGGGCTGCTGATAATAGTCATTGGGCTTGCCCAGGAGGCAGGCGCTGGTAATATCTAGGCGCTCGAAGTCCGCGATAAAGCTAGCGGTAGCGCGCATCCCTAGGGGGCGCCAAAAGCTGCGGTCCAGCTTAGGGCGCTGCTCGTCGGCGGGTAACACTAGCATTTGCCAGCCTAGGTTGCCGGGCAGGGCACCCGTGAGCAGCGGCCGCGTAATATGGCCCGCACCCGAAGCAAAGGTCTTAGCGCCGTGCAAGCGATAGTGCCCGTCGGCTAGCAGCTCTAGGCGCACGCCATGGGCTGGGTTTTCGGTATTCCAAACCCCGAACACATGGCCGGCTTGGGCATCGGCCGCGTAGCGGGCCACCTGCGCTGGCGTGCCGAAGCGCTGTATCAGTAGCAAAGCGTTGACGTGTCCCTCAAATAGGCGTCCTACGGCCAAATTGCCGCGGCCTACGTGGTAGAGCACCTGTAGTAGGTCGAGCGCGGCAATGGGCTCACCCAAGCCCACACCTCCTAGGGCCACCGGCAGCGCGGCTGTGAGCAGACCCGCCTCGCGTAGCCAGGCAAACTCCTGGGTGGGAAAGCCACCTACCTGGTCGGTTTCGGCGGCGCGGGCCAGCAGGTGGGGGGCTAGGCGGGCGGCCGTAGCCACCGCTAGCATCGGGCTGGGTGGGCAAGTGGCGCACGCCACACCGAGAGGAAGTAAGGGCGACAGCGACTGGGCAGTAACAGCCGATGGTAAGTCCTTTAGCATAGAATAAGCAGCGAGGCGGTCAATATGAGTACCGTATGAACTAATCTTAACTGTAAAAAGGCCCTGTGAGTTACCTCAACCAAGGCAAATGAGGAGCAGCCGCGCCCCGCGTATGGCTTGGGGGCGCGCTACCCGGGGGCGTACCTTCGTGGCGCCAAGCCACCCGCTACGCTGGGGCAGCTTGGTAGTAATCTCCGATTTCCCCGCGTTTCACGCCCTGCATTTTTATGTCCGACCAACCCATTCGCGCCGCTCTGCTTTCTGTGTACCACAAAGACCGCCTAGCCCCCTTGGTAGCCACGCTGCGCCGCCTTGGTGTGCAGCTGTATTCTACCGGTGGCACCCAGCAGTTTTTGGAAGAGCAAGGTGCCGAAGTCACGGCCGTTGAAGACCTCACTGGCTTTCCCGAAGTATTCGGTGGCCGCGTCAAAACGCTGCACCCAAAGGTATTTGGTGGCATCCTGCACCGCCGCCACGAGCCCGGCGACCTCGCCCAGGCCGCGCAGCACGGCATTCCGCCCATTGACCTAGTTGTGGTCGATTTGTATCCGTTTGAAGAAACGGTGGCCAGCGGCGCCCCCGAAGCCGATGTGATTGAGAAAATTGACATCGGCGGCATTGCCCTGCTACGCGCTGCTGCCAAAAACTGCCGCGATGTGCTGGTAGTGAGCTCGCGTGACCAATACGAGGCTGTGACCGAGCTGCTCGAAAAAACCAATGGTAGCCCCAGTCTGGAAGACCGCCGCCAGTACGCGGCCGCCGCGTTTGCCGCTACCAGCCACTACGATACCGAGATTTTCAAGTACGTGAGCCAAGGCACCAGCCTAGAGGGTGGCCAAACGCCCAGCAGTACGCTGCGCTACGGCGAAAACCCGCACCAGACTGGCGCCTTCCACGGCGACCTAGGTGCCTTGTTCGACCAATTGCACGGCAAGCAGCTGAGCTACAACAACCTCGTGGACGTAGACGCCGCCGTGCAACTCATGCGCGAGTTTGCCGAAGGCTCGCCCGCCGTAGCCATTCTCAAGCACACCAACGCTTGCGGCGTGGCACAGGCCGAAACGCTGCATACTGCCTACGTTAATGCCTTGGCCTGCGACCCCGTATCGGCTTTCGGTGGGGTTATCATTGTGAACAAGGAAGTAGACCTAGGCACCGCCCAGGATTTGAACAAGCTGTTCTTCGAGGTGCTCATCGCGCCTAGCTTCGCCGAAGACGCACTGCCTGTACTGCAAAGCAAGAAGAACCGCATCCTACTGCGCCAGAAGCCAGTGGACTTCCCCAAGAAGCAGATTAAGACTTTGCTCAACGGCATCATCGAGCAAGACGCCGACCTGCAAACCGAAACGGCCCAGGACTTCCGCACCGTGACCAAGTCGGCCCCGACGGACGACGAAACCGAAGCACTAGAGTTTGCGCTCAAAATCTGTAAGCACACCAAGAGCAACACCATTGTACTGGCTCGCGCCGGCCAGCTACTGGCCTCGGGGGTAGGACAGACCTCGCGCGTTGATGCGCTGCGCCAAGCCATTGAGAAGGCCGCGAGCTTTGGCTTCGACCTGAAAGGCGCCGTGATGGCGTCGGATGCGTTTTTCCCCTTTCCCGACTGCGTTGAAATCGCAGCGGCGGCGGGTGTGCGTGCCGTGGTGCAGCCCGGCGGCTCTATCAAGGACCAAGACAGCATCGACGCCTGCGACCGCCTAGGGCTGGCGATGGTGCTGACTGGTGTGCGGCATTTTAAGCACTAAAAGTTGGACGTAGGCACGACCGTTTCGGCCGTACCTTTGTCTATTCATTCCTTCTGCTTCTCGCCGCCTTTTCTATAATGGGCTTCTTCAACTTCCTGACCAGCGACATCGCCATTGACCTGGGCACGGCCAATACGCTCATCATTCACAACGACAAAATCGTGGTGGACGAGCCGAGTATCATTGCCAAAGACCGCACAACCAACAAAGTCATCGCCGTGGGCACCAAAGCCCAGCAGATGCACGAAAAGACTCACGATAACATCAAGACTATCCGGCCTCTAAAAGATGGCGTAATTGCTGACTTCCACGCGGCCGAGGAAATGATAAAGGGGCTGATTAAGCTCATCGACACCCGCAACCGGCTTTTTCAGCCCTCGCACCGCATGGTTATCTGCATTCCGAGCGGCATCACGGAGGTAGAGAAGCGCGCTGTGCGTGACTCGGCCGAGCACGCCGGGGCCAAGGAAGTGTGGATGATTCAGGAGCCGATGGCTGCCGCTATTGGTATCGGCATCGACGTGGAGCAGCCTGTAGGCTCGATGATAATCGATATCGGCGGTGGTACTACCGAGATTGCCGTTATTGCCCTCTCGGGCATTGTTTGCGACCAGTCTATCAAGACAGCCGGTGACGTGTTCAACCAAGACATCTTGGATTATATGCGCCGCCAGCACAACTTGCTTATCGGCGAGCGCTCGGCCGAGCGTATCAAAATTGAGGTAGGCGCGGCTCTTACCGAACTCGACGTGACCCCGCCTGACTACGAGGTGCGCGGCCGCGACCTGATGACGGGTATCCCGAAGGTGATTAAAGTAACCTCCTCAGAAATTGCTATCGCGCTTGATAAGTCGGTAGCAAAAATCGAGGAAGCTGTACTGAAGGCGCTGGAAATCAGCCCACCCGAGCTGTCGGCCGATATCTATGAGAACGGCATTCACCTCACCGGCGGCGGGGCACTGCTACGCGGCCTCGACAAGCGCTTGGCCGTCAAAACCAAGCTCCCCATCCACATTGCCGAAGACCCGCTACGTGCCGTAGTGCGCGGCACCGGCAAGGCCATCAAGGACATTCAAGCCTTCCGCGGGGTGCTCCTCACTTAGAATTATGAATTAGAAATTATGAATTATGAATTGTGGGTTGGCTCTCTTATCAGAGAGGTTAGCTCATGATTTATAATTCATAATTCATAATTACCCAATGCGTAACCTCATTGCTTTTTTGCTGCGCTACCAAGGAGTTATGCTCTTTGTGCTGCTAGAGGTAGTGAGCTTGTACTTCTTCTTGACGAACAGCTCGTACCAGCGGGCGGCATTTTTTAACTCGGCCAACGCCTATATGGGCGTATTGCTGGCGCGCCGCACGCAGGTTACCGATTATTTCCGGCTAGCCGAGCTCAACCAGCAGCTTCAGGCCGATAATGCGCAGCTGCGGCGCCAGCTTTATCCGCCCGACTTTACCCACCGCGAAGCCGACTCGCTGCCCGTAGGCCGCGACACGCTCGGGCGTGTGGTATACCGTCATCTGCACCCAGCCACCCCGCAAGTATTGACTCCGCAGGGCCAGGGCTTGCTGGCTCAGAATGCTAAGTTCAAAACGCAACCTTCTCTGCGCCCCGATACGCTGCTCCTAGGTAGCAGCAAGCAAGCTACGCTGCCACTAGTGCCAGCGCGGGTGATTAATAATTCGCTGCGCGAGGTAGATAACTACTTGACCCTGAACGTAGGCAGCGCCGATGGCGTGCAGCCCGACCGTGGCGTTATCAGCGCGGCGGGCGTGGTAGGCAAGGTGCAGGCCGTGAGCGCGCACTACTCTCGCGTGGCGTCGATGCTACACTCCAAGCTGCAAGTAGCGGCCCAAATCAAGCGCGATGGTACCATTGGTAGTGTGGGCTGGCCCGAGGGTAGCGATTTTTCGCACGCGATGCTCGACTACATTCCGCGCCAAAACAAGTTGGTGGTAGGCGACTCGGTCGTGACCTCGGGCTACAACTCGGTGTTTCCGGCCGGCGTATTCATTGGCACTGTCGAGTCGTTCACGACCGAGCCCAACAAGAATTTCTCGACTGTGAAGCTGCGCCTAGGGGTCGATTTTAGTCGCCTTACCTACGTGTACGTGGTGCCCACGCCGCCCCGTGCCGAGCGCGACTCTTTAGAGGAACACACCGGCGAGCTGTCGGCCCCCGTGAAAGCGGCTCAGGCCCAAGCTGCCAAAGCGAAAAAGCCATGAGCATCGTCGCGAGCATTGGGACGCAGCTGCTGCGCTTCGCCCTCTACGTGGGCCTCTACGTGCTGCTATTCGACAATAGCAGCGTGGTGTTATTTGGCCTAGGCTGGAATTTCTTCTACCTGGGCTTTCTGCTGTTTTTGCCCATCAATACACCCATTTCCTTGCAGCTGCTGTTGGGCTTTGCGTTGGGTTTTACGGTTGACATTGCGCACGATACGGGTGGGCTGCATGCCACAGCCGCAGTGCTGCTGGCCTACCTACGGCCGTGGGTGCTGCGCCTGCTCACCCCGCGCGACGGCTACGACGCCCAAGACACCGTGAACGTGCACCAAATGGGCTGGCAATGGTTTTTGGTGTATTTGTCGCTGCTCGTGACGGTTCATCACCTCGCCTTTTTCTTCTTGGAGCTGGGCTCCTTGCAACACCCGCTAGTGACCCTAGGTCGGGTAGGCGTGAGTATTCTCTACACCAGCGTAGTGATGCTAATAGTGCAGCTGCTATTTTTCCCGGTGCGGCGGGGGAGGGGCTAAGGTTAGGTAAAAGTTAGGAGGTACGCCCAGCAGCTCACAACTTCTAATTCCTGCCTAAAATGTGCACTTGGCGCGGTTCTGGCATCTTTGGGGTATCACTGTTGTGTTTCCCATGCGCTATTTGCTGCTGCTTGGCCTATTTGGCTCGCTTTTGATGACTGCTTTCCTGGCTGATTCGGCCGCGCCCGGCCCCCGTCCGCCGCTGCCCGCGCAGTGGAAGAAAATAGATGCGCTGCTCAAGAAAGACCAAACGGCCACCGCCGCGCCGCTAGTTGAAAAAATCTATCAGCAGGCCAAGCGCGAAAACAATGCCTCGGCCTACGTGCGGGCGCTGCTCTATAAAATCCGGCTGCTCAACAACAAAGAGAATGATGCCGATGAGAAGGTCATTGCCCTACTCGAAGCAGATGTAAAAACGGCGCAGTTTCCAGCCCGGCCCATCCTGCACTCATTGCTGGCAGGGCTGTATGCTGACTATTACAACCAGCATCGCTACCAGCTGTACGAGCGTACCCAGGGCGCTACGCCCACCGCCGACCACGCCACGCCCGGCGCGGCTGATGGCGGCACTAGTCTTGCCACGTGGGATGCCGGTCGGTTGGGAGCAGCCATTGTGCGGCACTACTATCTGTCGGTAGAAGACGACCCGCAGCGCCAGGTCACCACCACGCTAGCTGCCCTAGGTGACCTAGCCACTGGCGGCGACGCCGAAGGCCGCCAGCTGCGCCCCACACTCTACGACTTACTGGCCCAGCGGGCTATTGCGGGCTTGCAAAACCAGGAGCTATACATCACACGGCCCGAGCAGCAGTATCAGCCCACCGACCCCAAGCTGTTTGGCAGCGCCCAAGAATTTGTGGCGCTGAAGCTCGCTGCCCCGCCCACCGACTCGCTCAATGGCCAGTGGCACGCGCTGCGCCTGCTGCAGCGCCTCACGGCCGCCCGCCTGGGTGCCAGCAGCCGTGAGGCGCTGGCTGACGTAGACTTGCAGCGCCTTGACTATTTGCGCAACCTAACGCAGGATACTGACCTAGGCGACCAATACGAGCCCACCTTGGCCCGCTTGGCTAGCGTGTACAAGGCCTTGCCTATCAGCACCGAGTTTATAGCTCGCCAAGCCGAGGCCCGGCGCGAAACCGACCCAGTAGCCGCCGTAGCATTGGCGCGAGCCGCCGAAGCGCGCTTCCCAAAGTCGCGGGGAGCGGCGCGGGCGCGGGCTCTACGTGCCGAAATTGAGCGGCCTGAAGTGGCTTTTTCAACCGCCGACATGGTGGTGCCCGGCCAGCCCTGGCGCCTCGACGTCACGGCTCGCAACGTGACCGAGCTGCACGCCTGGGCGTATCGCATCACTGCGCGTGAGTGGGAGCAGGGCGCCGACTACGACCCGCAAAGCCAGCCACTGGCTCGGCGCTTTGCCCGCGCTCTGAAAGCAGCGCCGGCTGCTACTTGGCCCGTGCCGGTGCCTGCGCACCCGCTCGACTACAAGGAGCAGAAGCTAGCGGCGGCCGGCGCGGCCCTGCCCGCTGGCTACTACCTCATCTTACTCAGCAACAAAGCAGTGCTGTCGACCGCCTCGGCCGCGAGCTCGGCGCAAGCTGGCACCTTCACGGCGTATGCCATGCTGGGAGCTAGCCAGCTGAGCCTCGTGCACCGCCCCAATGCAGCCACCGGTAGCACCTCGCTGCTGCTGCTAGACCGGGCCACCGGCGCACCGCTAACCGGAGTAAAAAACCAGGCGACTTTTAACGTGTACAACCGTACTACGCAGCGCGACGACCGCCGCCTGGGGACCATACTACCTGCCAGCGCCACCGGCGAGGTAGAGCTGCCGGGGCCAAACAAAGCCAACGACGCGCTGGGCCGCGAACAGCTGAACAGCGTGCGCTCGTGGCTGGGCCGCGATACGCTGCTGACGCCGCTCCACGCGTACTACCTTCCTGACCGCACTAGCGCCGAGCAAGCCCAGCGCCGGACCTTTCTTTTCACCGACCGCGCCATTTACCGGCCGGGGCAAACGCTTTATTTCAAAGGCATTTTAACGGAAAGCCTAGGTGCCAAAAGCAGCCTCGCCACTGGCCAGCCCGTGAGCGTGCGCCTCGTGGATGTGAACGGCCAAACCGTGCAGACGCTGCCCTTCACCACCTCAGATTACGGCTCGTTCAATGGCTCGCTGGTGCTACCTACGGGTTTGCTTAATGGCGAAATGACCTTGCAAACCGACCACGGCAGCCTCAGCTTCGCGGTAGAAGACTACAAGCGGCCCACCTTTTTGGTAACACTCGACTCGGTGCCCGGCCGCCCACAACTGGGGCAGCCGTTGACTCTAAATGGCCGCGCCCGCGCCTACGCTGGCCAGGCCACCGACGGGGCCAGCGTAAGCTACCGCGTGATGCGCCGTGAGTTGTGGCTACTTGACTACGGCTCTAGCTCGCGAAATCGTAGTATCGGCGGTGGGCGCGGCAGCAGCCAGGAAATTGCGCACGGCACTACCACTACCGATGCCGAAGGGCGCTTCACGCTCACCTTCACGCCGCCGCTGCCCGCCGCCAAGCTGGGCCGGCGCGGCTGGGAGCCAGGCTATCTCTTTGAGGTAACCGCCGACGTGACCGACGCAGCCGGCGAAACCCGCACCGGCACCCGTAGCGTGGTTATTGGCCGCAACCCGCTGAACTTGCAGCTCACCGGCCCCGAGCGCCTTGACCGGCAGCACCTGCCTACCGTCACGCTACTCGGTACCAATGCCACCGGCGAGCCATTGCCCGCCACTGGTACCCTGCGCCTGCTTGCCCGCCGCTACCGCCCCAACCCGCGCGGCGTGCCCGGCCCCGCCCCCGAGACCGACGACAACGAGGCCCCCGCCGAGTTGGTCAAAACCTTGCCCTTCGATACCAAAGCCAGCCCTGCACTCGACCTAGGTGCCCTGCTGGCGGGCGTGCCCACTGGCCGCTACCGCCTCGAAGCCCAGGCCGCCGCGCCCGATACAGCCGCCCACGCCCGCCTCGATTTCGTGCTCTACGATATGCAAGCCAGCACCGTGCCCTTCGCCACGCCCGATTGGGTTGCGGTGCCCGCCGATACGGTGGCGCCTGGTGGGCGCACCCTTGTGCTACTGGGCAGCAGTGAGGCCAATGCCCGTATCCTGCTCGAAGTAGAGCGCGGCGGCCAGCTCCTGCGCCAAGAGTGGCTGACCTTAAAGGCCGGCGAGCAGCGCCGCCTAGAGGTAGAAAGTGGCCCAGCTACGGCCCTAGGTCCGCTGTACATCCATACCACGCAGGTGCGCGACGGCCGGCTATATCGCCACGCCGCCACCGTGCAGGTGGCCGAAAAGCCCCAGCCGCTCCGCCTTAGCATCGCTACCTTCCGCGACAAGCTGCAACCCGGCCAGAAAGAAACCTGGCGCGTGACCATTCAGCAAGCCAACGGCCGCCCCGCCGAGGCCGAGTTGCTGGCCACCCTTTATGACCAGAGCTTGGACGTATTCCGCAAGCATAGCTTTGAGGAGCTGGGTTTCAGGGGGGAATACTACCCGGCGCAGTTCGGGTGGGAGGGGGAGTTTGAGGAGGTGAATTCGGAATCCCTCATGATTACTGGTAACGATATAGAGCCAGTTGAGGTAATGTATCCCGAGTTAAATAATTGGGAAACAGAGCTAAATAAAATCCGTGATAGCAACAGAGGATTGCGTGGCGTTGTGTCAGGAGTTGCGGTTCGATTCGCTGCACCCGCTATCAAATATGATATGGAAGTTGCTGCGCCAATGGCAATGTCTAGAAAGTCAAACTTTCCACTGCCCCCACCGCCCGCTAGTGCGCCGCCTAGAATCATGAATGGAATGCTTGAGAACGGTGATATTCCAGATATGAAGGAAGTAGAGGAAAAGCCTTCAAACCTCTCACTCATTCCAAGCCGCAGCGACTTCCGCGAAACGGCCCTGTGGCAGCCTGCGGTGCACACCGACAAAAACGGTGATGTAGTGCTTGAATTTCAGATGCCCGAGGCCGTGACGCGCTGGCAGCTGCTGGCCCTGGCCCATGACAAGCAGTTGCACACCGGCCAGCTGGCCCACCAGCTCGTGACGCAGAAGGAAATCCAGATTACGCCCAACGCGCCGCGCTTCCTGCGGCCTGGCGACACGTTTACCTTCCCCGCTAAGTTCTCCAACCTTACCGACCGCGCCCTCAGCGGCACGGCCCAGTTGTTCCTGCTCGATGCCGCTACGGGGCAGGATGTTACGGCCCAATTGCTGAAAGGCAGCGTCCAACAAACCGTATCGGCCGCCGCTCATCAGAGCGTGGCCCTAGGCTGGCAATTAAGTGTGCCCGCCGACTTTACGCCCGTCGCCGTGACTTACCGCGTGGTGGCCCAGGCGGGGGGAGAAGCCACGAAGGGCAAGCGTGCCAAAAAGCAAGCAGCGCCAAGTGCCACCTACTCCGACGGCGAGGAAAACACCCTACCCGTTCTACCCAACAAGATTCTCATTACTGAGAGCCTGCCGCTGCCCATCGTGGGCCCCGGCACCCGCACCTTCGAGCTAAAGAAGCTCACCAATACCAGCAGCCCCACCCGGCGCAATTACTCCCTCACGCTGGAGCTGACTGCCAACCCTGCCTGGTACGCCGTGCAGAGCCTGCCCTACCTCATGGAGTATCCTTATGAGTGCTCCGAGCAAGTATTTAGCCGCCTCTATGCCAACCTGCTAGCCGCCCAGATTCTCAAGGCCAACCCGCGCTTCAAAACCGTGCTGGCCGAGTGGCAGCGCCAAGCCCAGAGTGGCACCGCCGCGCAGCGCAACCAGCTCAGCAGCAAGCTCGCCCAAAACCAGGACCTCAAAAACCTACTGCTGCAAGAAACCCCTTGGGTGCGCGACGCCCAAAGCGAAACCGAGCGCCTAGCCCGCCTAGGTACCCTCTTCGACGAGCCGCGCCTGCAAGCCGAAACCACTCGCGCCTTGGCCAAGCTACAAGCGATGCAACTGTCCGATGGCTCGTTTCCGTGGTTCGAGAAGATGCCCGCCGACCGCTACCTCACCCAGCTCATTGTGGCGGGCTTCGGCAAGCTTCACAAGCTCGGCGCCTTCGACGCCACCCAAAACGACGCCGCTCGCCCACTGTTGCAGAACGCCCTGCGCTACCTCGACGCCGCTACTGCTCGCGACTATGCCGAGCTACGCCAGCAGAAGGGGGTGAAGCTAACCGACAACCACCTAGGCGACCTGGCCGTGCAGGCCCTGTACGCCCGAAGCTTCTGGCCTCAGCCCGCCCCAACCGCCGCCGCGCAGGCTGCCTACGCCTATTACCGCGGCCAGGCTGCTACCTACTGGCCCGCCCAGACGCGCTACTTGCAAGCCCAGTTGGCATTGGCCTTATTCCGCGGAAATAAAGCCGCCCCGGCAACGCAAACCATTCTGCGCGCCCTCACCGAAAATGCGCTGCACTCGCCCGACCTAGGCATGTACTGGAAGGACGTGCGCGGCGGTTATTACTGGCGCGAGGCGCCCACCGAAACCCAGGCCACGCTTATTGAGGCCTTCGACGAAATTAAAAATGACCAGAAGTCGGTAGACGAGATGAAGCTGTGGTTGCTCACCCAAAAGCAAACCCAGAGCTGGGAGAGCACCCGCGCCACCGCCGACGCTTGCTACGCCCTATTGCTGCGCGGCTCCGATTGGACGGCTACCACGCCCACTCTGCAAGCCACCGTGGGGGGCCAGCCTGTGCCATCTGCCCCCGCTCAGGCTGGCACCGGGTATACCAAAACCACCTGGTCTGCCCCCGAGATAAAGCCTGCCCTAGGTAAGGTCACCCTGACCAAGTCCGGCGCGGGCGTGGCCTGGGGGGCGCTCTACTGGCAGTATTTCGAGGACCTCGATAAGGTAACGCCCGCCGCCACGCCGCTCAGCCTCGAGCGCCAGCTCTACCGCGAAACCCGCACCGCCAGCGGCCCCCAACTCGAACCTCTCACGGCTGGCACGCCGCTTCGCGTGGGCGACGCGCTGGTGGTGCGCCTCGTGCTGCGCACCGACCGTGCCCTCGAGTATGTGCACCTCAAAGACCAGCGCGCTGCTGGCCTCGAGCCACTCAACCAGCTCAGCGGCTACCAATACCAAAACGGCCTAGGCTACTACGAGAGCCCCCGCGATGCAGCCACAAATTTCTTCCTGAGCTCGGTGCCCCGGGGCACGCACGTATTCGAGTACCGGCTGCGGGCCAGCCAGGCCGGCGACTTCTCGGGTGGCCTCAGCCAAGTGCAGTGTCTATATGTGCCCGAGTTCGGGGCACAGTCGGCAGGGCAGCGGCTGCGCATTGCGGGAGCCACAAAATAGGATAAATCCTGTCTTCAAGCACTGCTTGCGGTGCCCGGCGCTAGAGGCTCTGATACAGGGCTAGTTGGAGGCTATCAGCGCTAGCGGTGGTTGAAAAAACACCGCTGCTAGAGGTGCCGCAGCCTTGCCCGGTCAGGGTCAGAGGCTTATTTTTGTTTTTCTTAAACAACTCATTAAGTTATTGATGCGGAAGTTAATTGCCCTTTGTGCCCTGCTGCTGAGCGCTTCAGCTGCCATGGCTCAAGCCGATAAAGCCCCGGCCGTAACCAAACTGCCCGGCGAGGAAAAACTGAGTATCCGTGAGCGGGCCGAGCGCGACTTTCTGATGCCCATCCGCCGCAAAAAGATGGCTGAAGTGACAAAAGTGATGGCCTCTTCGGCCGAGCTAGAAAGCACTGCGGCTCCCGAGCTAGATGTCACCGCCCACTACGCCGAGGCTGCCGAAGCTCGCCCCGAAGACGTAGCCGTTGTTATGCACGCCGAGCGCCACACGGCCCTGCGCCACCACAGCCGCGCCCGTAGCACCCGCCACCGCAGTGCTGCCACCAAGGCCAAGGCTACCAAGCGCAGTAGTAAGGCTGCTCGCCACACCAAGACTACGAAAGCCACCGCGCACCGCAGCACAAAGAAGACAGTCGCGCACAAGACCAAGACAAAAACCAAGAAGGCTACCACCCATCATGCGGTAGCCAAGAAGGTGACTAAGACGAAATCGAAGCGCCGCCGTTAGGCGTAGCAAACTGCCCAATAGAAAAGCCCGGTTAGCAATGACCGGGCTTTTCTATTGGGCAGTTTGCTAGGCGACCACGATTAGTCACGGTGGGCCGCTAGCTTCTCGTGGTGGTTGTCCTCGGCTTCCTCTACCGAGTGGGTTTCGCCTAGGTCGTTATCCTGCTTCGCTTTTTCGGCCAGTAGGCAGTAGAACTGGTGGATAAGCCTGATTTCTTCCTCCGAAAAGTCCTGAGCATTGATAAGGCGGTTGCTGGCGCCTTTGGTGGCCGCTAGCAGTTCATTAAGCTTAAGATGGAGTACCAGCGAGTCCTTGTTTTGAGCCCGCTGAATGAGAAATACCATCAGAAAGGTGATGATGGTAGTGCTCGTATTGATAACGAGCTGCCAAGTTTCGGAATACTGAAAAAAGGGCCCCGTAGCTGCCCACAGCACCACGAGGCCTACTGCGCTTACAAATACGGCCGTGGAGCCCGAGTACTGAGTGGTTTTCTCAGCAAAGCGACCAAAGAGGGACTGTTTGGCGTAGGCCATGCGCGAAGATGAAAAAAAAGATGAGCAGGCAAAGCTGAGCTAAGACCTTGCCAAAGAACTAACAGGCTTCGTGAAGGACGATTGAAGAGCTTAGTTTTTTAAGCAATTTCTGCTCAATAGTTGCGTAGAAGCGAATTAAGCGCGTACATTTGCACCCGCTTTACCACCTCAGTAAAGCCGGCCCACAGGCCGCTTCAAGTTACCGATTGCCTTTTGCGCACGTGGTGAAACTGGTAGACACGCCATCTTGAGGGGGTGGTGCCTTCGGGTGTGGGAGTTCGAATCTCCCCGCGCGCACGCAAAACAAAAAGCCCGCTGCAAAGCGGGCTTTTTTTGTGTCCTTGTAGGTTTGCGTGTATTAGCCAGCAGGTGCGAGTTAGGCGCTACCTAGGCGGCGTGCTCGAATGGGTTGGCCGGCACTACTAATACTACGCGCTCGCGCTCTACCACTACCTGTCCCGGCAGCGCCCCCTTGGGCTTGCGCACAAATTTTTTTGGCGTTACTGTTACCGGGCACAGGGAGTCATGCTGGCGGCGCGAGTACCAGCCAGCCAACTGCGCAGCGCGCTCTACCACGGGCTCCGGCACCGTGTGCCCCGAGCGGTGCCGAATGACGACGTGCGAGCCCGTCACGTCCTTGGCATGCAGCCAGAGGTCGTCTTTGTGGGCGTATTTCTGAGTCAGCAAGTCATTGTTGGCCGCGTTGCGCCCTACCAAGATGGTGAAGCCATGGTCTTCAAATACTTTAAACGGTAGCTCGGTGCTCGTTTTAGCCGCCGTAGCGGGGTCAAGGCCGTGTTGCTTGCGCCAAGCGCGTAGGCTGCGCAATTCGTGCAGCACGGGCAGCGTATCGAGTTCTTCGAGCAGTTCTAGCGTTTGTAGCGCCTCGCCTTCGCGCCGAGCAATACGCTCGCTGAGTTGGCGCTCCTCTATTTGCTGGTTCTTGGCTTTGCGGTAGAGGTTTTCGGCAGTGCGCTGCGGCTTTTCGAGAGGCTTGAGCTTGAGCACTACCGGCTCGTTGGTATAGAAGTCGATGACCTCGAGCTGCGTGGTGCCGAGCTTTATTTCGTGCAGGTGGGCCATGAGCAGGTCGGCGCGGTGGCGGTAGCTAGCCTCGTGCGCCAGCGCGTGCAGCCGTTGCCGGGCTAGGTGCGCGCTGGTGCTAGCTTCCTCAGCTCGGCGCTCAAGCAGCTGACGCAGCTGGCGGCGCTCAGTTTCTAGGGCCCGGCGCGCTAGCGCGAGAGGCACAAACCGTCGCAGTGCCCCGATGGGGTCATCACCCGGCAGGGTTTGCAAAATGGTACCTAGGGGCACGAGACTGAGCCGAGTACGTCCGTCTAACTGGATGATGTAGTAGTGCGCAGGATGCTCCAGCTCGGCCAGTAGGTCCTGGGTCAGCTGTTGCTTAGCCTCCACAGGAGCAGGGTCGTAGCCGCGTTGTTCGCGCAGAAAACGAGCGGGCAAGTCGCTTAGTGCGGGCGGCAGCTTGCCGATGGCGCTGATAGGGGGGAGGCCGGCGGCAGCAGCTGGCTGCAAGTCAGCATCGGCCACGTAGCGCTGGTGGAATAGCTGAGCTAGTGCGCCGGCCGCGGGCCTAAACATAGCATTCGGGCGCGGCCCGTAAAGCTTCAAAACCAGGGTAGCATTATCCTCCGCGAAGGTGAACTGCAGAACCCGGTCTTGGGGCCATGCACCCACGGCAACTACAGTGCGGCCCAACAATTCGGGGAGCAAGTCCACCGAGTTTTGGCGCGCCCGCTGGAAGGTTTCGGGCAGAGCCAGGGCCGGGAAGGCCGCACCCAGCTGGGCCTTCAGCCAAAATTCGGTGCCTACTTCATTGAGCAGGCCGATAACTAATTCGTCTTTTTCCTGTGAAAAGCAGCTGGCTACGCGGTAGCCACGTAGCCGCTCGGTAAGGGCCGGAGCCAGTTGGCGCAGGAAATAATAGTTAGTATGCATAAGACCCGGAAGCTACGGAAGCTTTCCGCTACGAAGAACATACTAGCTGGTAATTGGTGCCAGATTTTACGCCTGCGGTAGTTGCAAAATCAAGGTAATAGGCGGCGGCTATAGGAGCAAATGAGTGCCCGTTTGCTAACCGCTATACCTCAATTTTCAACCCGTCGTAAGCCAAGCGAATCCAAGCTGGAAGCTCGGCCTCGACTTCGCGGTGGCGGCCCAACTGGTGGCTGATGTGGGTGAGGTAAGCCCGCCGAGGCCCTAGGTCTTCCAAAACTTGGACGGCTTGCCCTAGGGTGAAGTGCGAGATATGCGGCTCGCGGCGCAGGGCATTCAGCACAATGGTATCTGCCCCACGCAACTGTTCCATCGTTTCGGGGCCTATGAAATTAGCATCCGTCAGGTAAGCGAAGCCACCTACCCGAAAGCCCAATACCGGTAGCCGGTAGTGCAGAGCCCGTAGGGGCTGCACAGCTACCCCCGCCACCTCAAACGGTTGGTCGTCGGCCTCGATTGGATGAAGGCTTACCTGGGGCACACCAGGGTATTTCTGCTCGGCAAAAATGTAGGCAAACTCCTGCTTCAACTGGCGAATTACGCGTGGCTCGGCGTACACAGGCATTTCCTGTTGCTGCCGAAAATTGAAGGCACGAATGTCGTCGAGACCCGCCGTGTGGTCTTTGTGCTCGTGGGTAAACAGTACTGCGTCGAGGTGATGAACGCGGGCGCGCAGCATTTGCTGCCGAAAATCGGGGCCCGTGTCAATGACTAGGCTGCGCCCATCTACGGCCAGGTGCACCGCTACCCGCAAGCGCTGGTCGCGTGGGTCGAGCGAACGGCAAACCTCGCAATCGCAACCTATCATCGGCACGCCCGAAGAGGTGCCAGTACCAAGGAAGGTAATAGTCACTTTTTTAAGTATGAATTATGAGTTATGAGCTATGAACTGGGAAGAAATGGTAGGCCATTCGCTACATGCGCAACTGGCAAACAACTCCTAATTCATAATTCATAACTCATAATTAAATCACCCTACGTACTGTCGCACCATGCGCACTAGTTCGTCAAAGTTGAGGGGCTTGGGCAGGTAGGCCGTGACACCAGCCGCCTGAAAGTCGGCCATGGTATAGTCGTTGGCATTGCCGCTGATAGCGATAACTGGCAGCGACCGAATGCGCTCGTCGGCGTGGGCACGAATATCACGCGTGCACTGCATGCCATCTTTTACCGGGATATTGATATCCATCAGGATGCCATCAACCGCGTTCTTCTCGAGCTGCGGCAGCACATCGCCCCCGTTTTTCGCTAACAAAATTTTGTATTTCTGCTGCTCCAGAATTTTGCGTGTGAGGTTCAAGATAACAGAACTGTCCTCGGCAATGAGGATAGTTTTCGGGGTGTTTTCAGCAGGCATTGAATAGGGCAGGTAGCGAGTGGAACAACGAGAGAACAGACTAAATAAGAGAGAATTAAGGTAGGCTTTCGGCCGCGGCCGGTAGCGACTCAGGGGCCGATACTACACCGGGGTATACGGCTTTGAACTGAGCAAAGTAATGTTGTAAAAGTTTAAATTCGATGGGCAAGGCTGCCGTGGTCGAGCTTTTTAGTAGTTGTTCGATGCGCAAGGCCTGGCCCGCCAGCGCTACAAGCCCTAGGGTAGCCGACGTGCCCTTGAGCTGGTGCATGAGTGGGTGCAAGCCTTCCCAGTTAGCAGCGCTCATACAGGAGGCGGCCTGCTTTAGTAGCTCGCCTGCCTCCTGCTCAAAGTCGGAGTAGAGGTCAGCAGTGAACTCGTGGCCCCCGAGCTGACGCAGCTGGTTGAGCACTTCGGTATCGAGGGTAACGGGCGCGGGCGTGGCCGCAATGACGTTTGTAGCCGCCGGGGCAGGGGGTGGCTCGGGGAGCCAGCGGGACAGCATGTCGGACAACTGCTGGTGCTTTACAGGCTTGGCTAGGTAGTCGTCGAGGCCAGCTTGCACAAAGCGAGTTGCATCGTCGGGCATCGAGTAGGCCGTCATGGCAATAATGGGCGGGCACTGGTCACCTAAGCGAGCTTTTATCTCGCTGGTAGCAGCAATACCGTCGAGCCCCGGCATCTGGATATCCATCAAGATGAGTTGGTACTGCGCATCTAAGGCCGTGGCGCGGGCAATAGCCTCGTACCCATCACTCGCAATCTCCACCTCGCAACCTAGCTTATCGAGCAAGCGAGCAGCTACCTTCTGGTTAATGGCGTTGTCATCCACGAGCAGGATGCGTGGCGCCGGGCCTACCGTGGGCAGCAGCAGGGCTGGCGGTAGCGCCACCTTGGCTTCGTCTAGCGCAGCCTCATCGCCTGGGCCCACTAGCGGGGCCGTAGCCACCCGGCAGCGTATAGTAAACCAGAAGACGCTGCCTTCGCCTACGCCCGAGAAAACCCCAATTTCGCCCCCTAGGAGCTCAGCAAGTTCTTTGCTGATGGCCAGGCCCAGGCCCGTGCCCCCAAAGGCCTTGCTAGGGGTGGTATCGAGCTGCGTAAAGCTGGTGAACAGGCGCACGGCATCGTCGGGCGAGATACCAATACCCGAGTCTTGTACCGCGAAGCGGAGCGTATGAAACTCGCCCTCCGTAGCTACCGATGAGACTACCACGCTCACTGTGCCCTGTGCTGTGAACTTGAGCGCGTTAGCAACCAAGTTTGATAAAATCTGGAGCAAGCGCATCTCATCGGTAATGATGAGCTGCGGCGTGTGCGAGGTAATGTGATAGGTGAAGCGCAGATTTTTTTGGCTGGCTCGGTAGGCGAACAGCGAGTGCAGGCGCTCGAGCAGGCCACGCAGCCCAAGCGGAGCTTCTTGCAGCCGCAGCTTGCCAGCCTGGATTTTTGACAAATCCAGAATGTCGTTCAGGATGGTCAGCAGCGCATCGGAACTCTTGCGCAGCGTATCTACATAGTCGGCTTGCTCGGCACTCAGGCCCGTCTGGTGCAGCAAGTCAATCATGCCGATGATGCCGTTCATGGGCGTACGCAGCTCGTGGCTCATATTGGCCAGGAACTGCGTTTTGGCAGCAAGCGCGGCTTCGGCTTCTTCTTTTGCCAGGCGCAGGTCGTCCTGAATCTGCCGAATTTCGGTGACGTCGCGGGCGATACCTTCGGTGCCGGTCGGCGTGATGCGCGAGTTGATGAGCACCGTCACTGGCTGGCCATCTTGGTGGCGGAGCTGGATTTCGCGGTTGCGCAACTCGCCACCGCGCCGCAGCTCGTTGGTAAGGGTGAAGGGCTCCTCAGGCTGGTAGTAGAAGTCCTGCACCGACTTACCTAGCACTTCGCTAGGCTCGTAGCCCAAGATGTCGCGTACTGAGGGGCTCACGATAGTGAAGCATCCTTTGTCGTCGGTGCGATAATAAATGTCTTGGAACGACTCAAAAATTGAGCGGAATTTCTCTTCCTGCGCGGCTAGGGCTAGTTGCGAGTTTTTGCTTTCGGTGATGTCTTGCGCGCGGGCCGATACTTCCTCAAATGACCCGTCGGGCAGGTAGATGGGGTTGAGGCTGACGCTGCTCCAAAGAGGATTTCCTAGGGCGTCGGGCGTATTCACCTCAAACTGTTGCGGCTGGCCCTGAAGGGCCAGCTTGTAGTAAGTTGCGATAACGTCGTGCGTCTCAGGGTTCGTCGTAATGCGCTCGGTCTCAAACAAATTCATGCCGGGAGCAGGCACCACGCCGTTGCGGCGGAAGTAGTTGTCGGCATAGTTGCGGTTGAACGACACTAGGTCGCCGCGCCGCGTTACGCTCCACAGCATGTGGGTGCCGCTCTCGAAGATGGCGTTGAGGCGGGCATTCTGCCGAGCTAGGTGTTCTTCCTGGCTTTTACGGTCGATGGCCAATGCAACTTGGCTCGAGATAAAGTGCAGAATGTCGAGGTCACTGGGCGCGTAGGTGTCAGCCCGGTCATAGTCCTGCACGGCGAGCACCCCAATGGTACGCTCGCCCACGCTGAGCGGGGCCACGAGCATTACCTCGGGTAGGCGCCCAAAGGCTGTAATGGTGCCATCGTGCAGCAAGGCTAGCAAGTCGGCCCGGCTAAAATAGCGGGGCTGTCCCTGCTGAATCACGTATTCTGACACGCCCGACGAGAACGGTCGCGACGCCCCCGAGTTGAGCTGCGGGTACTGGTCGATGTGGTAGGCAAAGCGAAGCTGCGTGCGTTGGTCGTCGCACAGGGCAATATACAGGTTATTGGTTTCCAGTATTTTGCTTAGCTCGCGGTGGATGGCTCCGTAAAGCGCCGGCAGGTCGCGGGCCGAGATGGCGAGGTTAGCAATGCTGTAATAAACCTTCTGTAGTCGCTCGGCCTTTATGCGGTCGGTGATGTCGTGCAGCACTACCCGCGCACTCAGCGGCTGGCCCGGTGTCCGCACGCAGCTGACCGAGCCAATGAGGTGCACCGGCCGGCCGGTACGCGTCATCAGTACCGTTTCGAGCTTGTTGAGCGCCTGGCCTTCATAGAGTCGGCGCAACTGGTGCAGCAGCTTGGCGCGGTAGTAGGGGTGCACAATGTCGGCTAGCGACCGGCTGCTGAGCTCATTGGCTTGATAACCTAGGGTTTCCTCGCCCGCTTTGTTGATGAACAAAAACGAGTTGTCGGCCTTAAGGTGCAGAATGAGGTCGTGCGAGTCATTAAAAAACTCTTGTAAGTAAACCGGTGCCTCGGGGCTGACGCTGCTGGGCATTTCGCGCACAGTGCTCAGTTGGTGGCCGGCCGCCCACAGGCCCGATACCTGCCCATCGGCATCGCGCAGCAGTTGCTGCTGCCAGTGCAGGTGTACCAGTTGTCCATCGCGGGCAAGCAAGTCGTGCTCGTAGTAAGGCTCGGCGGCCTGCTCGCGTAGCACTTGCAGCAGCTCCTGCTGCCGCTGCTCGCGGTGGCTAATCGGTGAAAATAGCTCGTGGTACGAATGACCTAGGACTTCGGCACGGGTGTAGCCGGTGAGGGCCAGCAGCGTTTCGTTAACCTCCACCAGTAGCCCCTGCCGGTCAAGCAGAATATAAGCCAGCTGAAGCTGGTCGAGCAAAGCCGAGGTAGGGGGCAGAGTAGGAGAAGGGGGGGCTAAGAAACCTCGCATAATAGCCTATCGGCATCTAATAATAACTACTAATTAAGCACTCCGCAGCTTAGTAAAGCCTAAATTTGGTTTACAAATTCTGTTCTCACAATTAATTCTAGTATTCTGCCTGCTGTGGTCGCTCCTGTTGCACCGGCTCCGCGCCTGGTTTTTGCCGTGACCACCGACCTGAACTACGACCAGCGCATGCAGCGGGTGTGCGGCAGCCTGGCCCAGGCAGGCTATAATGTCGAGTTAGTGGGCTGGCAGCGAACAACTTCGCTTCAGCTTAAGGTTCAGCCTTATAAGCAACATCGGCTACGTGGCTGGTTTCAGCGAGGAAAATTATTTTACTTAGAATACGCTATACGTTTGTTCTGGTATTTGTTGCGCCGCCGGGCCGATGTATGGTGCTGCATTGACCTAGACACCGCGCTGCCCATGTGGGCTCGTGCACGAATTGCTAATCAATTGTTTGTGTACGATGCACACGAGCTTTTCACTGAAGTTCCGGAGGTAATAAACAGGCCTCGCGTGCAGCGTATTTGGCAGTGGGTTGAGGACTTTATTGTGCCTCGTACGCAGTTGCGCTACACCGTAGGCCCCTCCCTAGCTCGGCTGTTTGGGCAGCGCCATCCCGAGTATCCGTTTGCCGTAGTGCGCAATGTGCCAGTAAGGTCGGAGCACGACAATGAGCGCCTAGGTAATGAAGCGCAGCCTGCACCTAGGGAGGAAAAAACCCGCGTGGCCTCAGAGTTAATCCCTGATTACCAGGTGCCACTTGTCCCGCTGCTGCTCTACCAAGGGGTGCTAAACGTGGGACGCGGCTTGGCGCAGCTGCTAGAGGCTATGCCGCTGGTGCCCGCTCGGCTCCTCATCTGCGGCGAAGGCGACTGCTCGGCCGAACTACGCCAGCAGGCTCAGCGCCTTGGCCTATTGGCCACGGGGCAAGTGGAGTTTCGAGGCTATGTGTTGCCGGCCGAGCTGCGCCAGCTCACGGCCCAGGCTACGGTGGGCATCATGCTGCTCGAAAATACGGGTTTAAGCTACTATTATTCCCTGGCTAACAAGTTCTTTGACTATGTGCAGGCGGGTGTGCCGCAGCTGTGCATTGACTTTCCCGAGTACCGTGCCCTCAATGCGCAGCACGAAGTAGCCGCGCTGGTGCCCGACCTAGCCGTCACTACGTTGGTGGCCGGGCTGGCCCGCCTGCTACCCGGTGGGCAGCCCGGCGCCTACCACCAGCAGCTGGCTGCCAACTGCCGCCGCGCCCGCACCGAGTGGAGCTGGCAGCAAGAGGAAAAGGTACTAGTGGCCCTATACCAGCAGCTGCTGGCGCGCTAATGGCGCCGTAGCGCGAACTTTGTAGCTCGCGTTTTTGCTGCCGTGCACCTTGGCAGATGCGAACTACAGAGCTCCCGCTACCTTATGCTTCCCCCCGATTTATTAGCTCAGTTGGCCCCTACGGCGGCCGACCCGCGCCCCGTATTATTGACCCTGGCGGGGCCTACTGCCGTGGGCAAAACTGCCCTTAGCGTGGCCCTCGCTCAGCACCTAGGCACCGAAATTCTGTCTGCCGATTCACGCCAGTTTTTCCGGGAGCTTAGCATTGGTACTGCCAAGCCTACGCCCGAGGAAATGCAGGGGGTGCCACACCATTTTATTGATTCGCATAGCATTACGCAGGAGTATAGTGCCGGCCGCTTTGCCGCCGATGCGCTAGCGGTGCTGGGCGAGCTATTTCAGCGCCTGCCGGTGGTGGTGCTCACGGGGGGCTCGGGGCTTTACCTGCAAGCCCTCACTGATGGCCTCGACGAACTGCCCGCGGTAGACCCAGCAGTGCGCCTAGGTCTTCAACATGAATTACAAACCCTAGGGCTGCCCGCCCTCGTGGCAGAGCTTGCGGCCACCGACCCCGTGGCCCACCAGCGAGTAGACCTGCAAAACCACCAGCGTGTACTGCGGGCGCTTGAAATAACGCGGGGCACGGGGCGGCCGTTTTCGAGCTTTCATACGGGCCCAGCAGCGGCGGCTGAGGCCGCTGCCGCCCGGCCATTTCGGGTAGTAAAAGTGGCGCTGAATCGCCCACGTGAGGTGCTTTACGGGCGCATCAACCAGCGCGTCGAGGCAATGCTGGCCGCTGGCTTGCTGGCTGAGGTAGAGGGCGTGGTGCCTTACCGCCATCACCAAGCGCTGCAAACTGTGGGTTACCAAGAGCTTTTTGGTTACTTAGATGGCGCCTACGACTATGCCGAAGCTGTGCGCCTGCTACAACGCAATACCCGCCACTACGCCAAGCGCCAGCTTACCTGGCTGCGTCGCGACTCGGGGTACACCTGGGTCGAGTTAGCCTAGGCAACAAAAAAAGGGTAAGGAGTCTACTTCTAAGTTGAAGTAGACTCCTTACCCTTTTTTTGTTGCGCTTAGCACTATACCGACAAGATTTCAACCATGCGCATGAAGCTCTGGTTGATAACCTTACGCTTGTGGATGGTATCGTCGAAGGGAGTATACATGAGCTTGCGGTCCACGATGCCGGCCATCACGTTTTTCATGCCGTTCATCAGGCCTTCTACCGCCGCAATACCGAGCTGTGAGGCTAGTAGGCGGTCAGCGGCGGTGGGCGAACCCCCGCGCTGGATATGCCCCACGATGGTCACACGCGTATCGAGCTGCGGAATGGCCTCCTTCACGCGGCGGGCCACGTGGTGCACGTTGCCCTCTTCCTCGCCCTCGGCTACTACCACAATAAACGAGGTTTTGTGGCGCGAGTAGCTGTTTTGCAGGTTCTCGATGACGGCCTCGACACTCATAGCTGTCTCGGGCACCATCACGATTTCAGCGCCGCCGCCGATGGCACACGGAATGGCAATGTAGCCCGAGTCGCGGCCCATCACTTCTACAAAGAAGCAGCGGTCGTGCGAGTCGGCCGTGTCCCGGATTTTGTCGATGGCCTCTAGGGCCGTGTTTACAGCCGTGTCGTAGCCGATGGTGTAGTCGGTGCCATAGAGGTCGTTGTCGATGGTGCCCGGCGCGCCCACGGTCGGGATGCCGAATTCCTGCTCAAAAATGGTGGCGCCCGTGAAGGTGCCATTACCCCCGATAGCCACGAGGCCCTCGATACCGTTGTTTACCAGCTGGTCGAAGGCTTGCTGGCGGCCCTCTTTAGTCATGAATTTTTGGGAGCGGGCCGACTTCAGGATAGTGCCGCCGCGCTGCACCGTGTTGGCCACCGAGGCCGAGTCCATCCGCACAAACTCGCCTTTTATCATGCCGCTATAGCCCCGCATGATGCCGTATACTTCCAGCCCGTGATACACGGCCGCCCGCACCACGGCGCGGACGCAGGCATTCATGCCGGGTGCGTCGCCGCCGCTGGTAAAAACTCCAATTCGCTTCATAAAACCGGTTTCTTAAGTAGCACCAGCTGGCCTCTAGCCAGCGCTGGCAGCCGTTAAGTCCGCAAAGGTCGTACTTGTGCAGCAGTTATTAGATAAAGCTGAGGTTTTTCACCGGACATTTTTATGGCGCTTGCGTATTAGTCCCACTCCCTTTAGAAAAAGCGCTAGTTTATCACACTTTTTCTTCTTATTTTTCGGTCACTTCCCACCCGGCTAGCGGCCGACCTTCTTCCCACCTCTTTTCTTCCGCTCTATGTTTGGTTTTTTCGAAAATGAGCAGGCCAAAAAAATTAAAGGCCACTTGTGTAACCTAGCTTCCCTAGCCAAGGCTGACGGACACATCGACGACCGTGAGATGAATTTTATCATCACCGTCGGCAAAAAGAATGGCATGTCAGCCCCCAACGTGCGCAAGCTTGTGCTGGGCCAGACCAACTGCGAGTCAGATATTCCGAACAATGATTCAGAGCGCTTCGACCAAATTTTTGATTTAGTCGATATGATGCTGGCCGACGGTATCGTAGACGAAACCGAAATGGACTTTTGCATCATGATGGCCGAAAAACTGGGCTTCCGTAAAGCCATTGTGGGCGTACTGGTGCGTAAAATCTCGCAAGGGGTGAAAGACGCTATGCCTCGCGAGCGTATTAAGGAGGAGAGTCTTTCTTTCTTAAATTACAATAATATCCCGCAGCACTAAGCGGCTACTAAGCTTGGTTTGACAGCAAAAAAGCGGCCCACGAGGCCGCTTTTTTAGTTTGTTGCTGTGGCAGGATTCTGGGTCAAGCGCAGCCTAGGAACCTTAAGAAGCGGTTTCGTGGTCGATGGCCCGCAACAGGCCAGCGAGCGCTTGGTCGATTTCGGCCTCGGTAATGGTGAGGGGAGGCGCGATGCGCAAGGAATTATCGCAGAACAAGAACCAGTCGGTAAGAATATTTTCGTGGGCCAAAGCTTGGTCGATAATTGGCTTGAGCACCTCAAACGACTCGAACTCTACGGCCATTAGCAACCCGCAATTGCGCACCTCCCGAATGGCGGGGTGCTGCAAGCCAGCCCGGATACGGGCGGCTTTGGTGGCTACGTGGGCCAACAGGTTCTCTTCCTGAATAACCTGAAGCGTAGCCAAAGCTGCCGCGCAGCTCACCGGGTGCCCCCCAAAGGTGGTGCAGTGCCCTAGGATGGGATTAGTTTGGAAACCGACCATGATTTCGGGCGACGAGATGAAGGCCCCGATGGGCATGCCGCCGCCCATGCCCTTGGCGCACACCAAGATGTCGGGCACGATGCCAAACTGCTCGAACGCCCACTGCGTGCCCGTGCGCCCAAAGCCACACTGAATCTCATCGAGAATAAGCAACGCGCCAACCTCGGTGCAGCGCTGGCGCACGGCAGTGAGGTAGCCGGGTGCAGGCACCCGCACGCCGGCCTCGCCCTGCACGGTTTCGAGGATGACGGCGGCCGTGTGCTCGGTTATCAGCCCTAGGTCGGCCCGCTCGTTGTAGCGCAGGTGCGACACGTCGGGCAGCAGCGGGCGGTAGCTGTTCTTAAAGCCTTCGGAGCCGGTGATGGACAGCGCCCCATGCGTAGAGCCGTGGTAAGAATTGTAAGCCGAAACCAAGCCGGTGCGGCCGGTGTGGCGCTTGGCCAGCTTGAGGGCGCCCTCAATGGCCTCGGCCCCCGAGTTGGTGAAGTACACCGTATCGAGCGGGGCGGGTAGGGTAGCAGCCAGGGCGTGGGCCAGGCGAGCGGGCGGGGCCTGCACCAGCTCGCCGTACACCATCAGGTGTAAGTATTTATCGAGTTGGTCGTGAATGGCTTGCAGCACCTTGGGGTGGCGGTGGCCGACATTGCTGACGCCGATGCCGGAGATTAAATCAAGAATCGGCCGGCCTTCGGGCGTGTACATGAACACGCCTTCGGCCCGCTCAATTTCTACTAAGAGCGGAAACCCAGAAGTTTGGGCTTGGTGGCGGAGAAAAAGCTGGCGGGGGGTTAGCATAACGCCCACAAAGGTACCGCTAACCTAAGGCGGGCGCGGCCGGTTGTTAGCGCGGGGCCAGTAGGACTTGAACTGGCCCCCGCACTACCTATGGAATACAGACAGCTAGGACGCTCGGGCATCAAAATACCTGTGCTGAGTTATGGCACCGCCACCTTCGGCGGTGGCAATGAGTTTTTTAAGGCTTGGGGTAATACCCAAGTGGAGGAGGCCCGCCGGTTGGTTGACATCTGCCTAGAGGCGGGCGTCAACCTCTTCGATACAGCCAATGTGTACTCGCAAGGCATGGCTGAAGAAATCCTGGGTAAGACCCTAGAAGGCCGCCGCCACGAGGTGCTCATCTCCACTAAGGCGACTTTCCCGATGGGCGAGGGGCCCAACGACTACGGCTCATCGCGGGCGCATCTGGTGCAGGCTTGCGAAGACTCGCTGCGCCGCCTAGGTACCGACTACATCGACATTTACCATATGCACGGCTTCGACACCCACACGCCAGTCGAGGAAACCCTGCGCACCCTCGATACGCTGGTGCAGAGCGGCAAAGTGCGCTACATCGCGTGCTCCAACTTCTCGGGCTGGCACCTGATGAAGTCGCTGTCGGTATCGGAGCGCTACGGCTGGTCACGCTACGTGGGCCACCAAGCGTACTATTCGCTTGCCAACCGCGAGTTTGAGTGGGAACTGATGCCCCTAGGCGTCGACCAGGGCGTGGGCACCATCGTGTGGAGCCCACTATCGGCGGGCTTGCTCAGCGGCAAGATTCGGCGTGGCCAGCCCATTTCGGATAGTAGCCGCTTGGCGCAAGGCGGCGGCCAGGGCCCTAAAGTGCCCGACGAACTGCTCTTCGGCATCATCGACGCGCTCGACGCGGTGGCCGCTGAAACTGGCAAAACAGTGGCGCAGGTGGCCCTCAACTGGCTGCTGCAGCGCCCCACCGTGGTCAACCTCGTGATTGGTGCCCGCAATGAGGAGCAGCTACGCCAAAACCTAGGCGCTGTGGGCTGGAACCTCACCCCGGCCCAAGTAGCGCAGCTCGACGCGGCCAGTGCCACGCCGCCCATCTACCCCTACTGGCACCAGCGCGACTTCCCGATGCTCGGTCAGCCGGTAGTATAGCTAGCTACTCATAAGGTGGCCAAGCAGTGCACTAGCTAAGCTTGGCCACCTTATGAGGGCGTATGTATAGGAAAAAAAGCTACCTAGGAGCCGGCAGCGCATCAGCTTGGGTGGGGTCGGCCACTCGCCGGAGCACTTCCTTGGTAAAGTCGCGCTCGGCTTGGTAGAGCTGAGCTACTTGGCGCAGCGAAAGCACTCTCTGCGCCTGCTCAAAATAATCCTTCTCCAAAGTCAGCTGCTGCTGGCGAAGGGCAAAATCCTGGTTGAAATTTTCGCGCAGCTGCGCATCACTCAAGCTCGGGTTGTCGATAGCACGGCGCAGCAGGCGGGCCGAGCGGTTGAGGTCGCGGCGCTTGGTAATAAACTCGTTGTACACGGGCCAGAAGCGCTGGGCTTGGTCTTGCGTGAGCACCACGCGGGCCGTGATGAAGGCAATCCGGGCGTTATCGAGTTGGCTGAGGCGCTTGCCAGCAGGCTGGGTTAGCCGATTGCGGGGGCGCACCTGTGCCTGGGTGGGCTGGTGAGCCAGCGCCAGCAGGCAGGCGCTACTACATAGAAAGAGACGTAGTGCATTCATAACCAATAGCTAAAGGGCTTATAGCAACGTAGCCTCGTCGGTGGGTTGGGCATCGAGGGCGTCGGTCAGCTCGGGGGGCGAGGGGCGTAGGTAGTGGGTGGTGATACCTAGGGAGCCTGCGGGCAGCTCGGCTAAGTCGGTCAGGTCGAGGCGCGCTTCGCTGGCCAGGTAGTCTACGAGTTCCTCGCGGGGTACCCCATCGAGGCTCGCGGCAGCGGTAGGGTGCGGCGTTGGCCCCGCCCCCAGCCAGAGCGATGCGGCAAACGTGCCCAGCAGCACCGTCGAAGCCAGCCCCGTGCGCACATAGGCCGGCGCCTGCTGCAACCAGGCAGCTAGCGGCCAAGGGCGGGCTAGCGCGTCCACCTGCGCCATTACGCGCGTCGGCAACTGCTCGAAGTAGCCGGCGGGGGGCGCGCTCAGCGGCTGCGGCCAGCGGCGCGGGTGCTGGTCAAGACGGAACGAAGGCTTCATATAAATAACAGATGAAAAAACCTACCTAGGGTTTAATTAGCGTCGCCAGAAGAATAGCCTTGCACGTCGGCAGCCGTTACGTATTCCTCGATTTTGCGCACGGCGTGGTGGTAGCTTGCCTTGAGCGCGCCCACGCTGGTGCCGGTGACCTCGGCCATCTGCTCGTAGGGCATCTCATCGTAGTAGCGCAGGTTGAACACCAGGCGCTGCTTGTCGGGCAGGCGCAGAATGGCTTTTTGCAGCTTCAGCTCGATTTCGTCGCCGGCTACGGCTGGGTCGGCTTCCAGCTTGGCCGCGAGCTCGGCGCCTACGTCATTGAGTGGAAGAAAGAACTTACGTCGCTTACTTTTCAAAAAAATCAGGCATTCGTTGGTAGCGATGCGGTAAATCCAAGTAAAAAGCTGGGCATCCTGCCGAAAATCGCCTAGGTGCTTCCACACTTTCACAAACACGTCCTGCGTGAGGTCATCGGCGTCGGCGTGGTCAATCACCATCTTGCGCACGTGCCAGTATACCTTCTGCTGGTACTTGCGCACGAGCTGATTAAACGCCAGGTTGCGGCTGGCGGGGTCCTGAAATTTGGCTAAGATTTCGTGGTCTTCCAAGCGCGAAGTGGGACGAGCGGGCTGGTTGGACGACGAAAGCGGACCTAGGTTTAATGGGCGGCTGGTATCGCTAGCGCTTCGGCCACTTGCGGCAGCTGAAGGTTAGCTATTGTCAGCATCGCTGCCTGGCAAGGTTGGTCCTGAATAGCTCCCAGTAAAATAGCTAGCTACCACCAGCCATAGTTACCGCCCAAAAATGGCCAGCGAGGTTGTTTGGGTCGAGCGGATGGTGAAGTTGCGCACGTCGGTAAACTTGCTACCGGTGCTGGTAGCAGTGCGAAACACCAGCCGGTACATACCCGGCTGCAAAGCCAGATTGACTTTGCTGCTAGTTTCGGGCAGGCTGGCTACCCAGGTTTGATTATCGTCGTTGTCAATTTGGTATATGCTGCCGTGGCCCTTCAAGTCGCTGGTAATGTTGAGGGTGCCGGGAGCGGAGTAGGTGAGCGTAGTGGCCATGCCTTGCCGCACGCTGATGCGCTGCACCGAGCGCGGCAGCGTCAGTAGCTCCACCTCGTAGTTGCCGGCCAGCAGCTTCTGCTTGCTGCCAAAGGGGAGGGCCACCACCGTGGCGCCCGCTGGCGTGCGCACCACGGCCTGTACTGGCCCGCCGTAGGGGTTGGGGCTTACGCCGGGGCCTTGCAGTGCTAAGGTGCCCTGCGGCGTTTTGTACGTCAGTACGTTGGCCTTGCCGGGCTTGATGACGAGGTTGGCTTGGCGCACGGCCGGTACGGTATTGATAACCAAGTCGTAGCTCTGCAAGGCGTCGATGGCAAGCTCATCGGCCTTGCCCTGGCCGTCGCGGTAGTGCACGTAGTTGTACTCGGGCTGCCCCGTGACGTTGTTGATAAACGTCATGTTCACGTTCGATTCCACGGCGCGGCCGGCCTCGTCGGTCAGGTTCACGGCCACGGTGGTTTTGGCTAGCGTTTGGGCGATTACGTCGTTAAGTACCGTTTTGAAGGTTTTGACCTCGGCCGCGTTGTAGTAGCGACCTAGGCACTCCAGGGCCTTGCCAAACTCCTTCTGCGCCCCAATGCCAATGACAAACGGCTTGAGAAAGATGCGCTTGCGCTGCAATGCCAGCGAAATGGCACAGGGGTCGCCCTGGCACGACTCTACCCCGTCGGTGATGAGTAGCAGCACATTACGCGACGTTTTATCAATTGGAAAGTCATTCGCCGACTGGCCCAGCGAGTACGTAATGGGCGTGTTGCCCTGCGCCTTCAGCGTCTTGAGCTTGGCCTTGATGGCGGCCGCGTTCTTAGGCGCGAAGGGTACTTCTAGGCGCGAGTCCTCGCAGTTTTGCTCGGAGTTGGGGCTTTGGTGGCCGTACACGCGTAGGCCCAACTCTAGGTTGGGGTAGGCGTTGAGCGAGTCGGCCATTTTGGCTAGCAGGCGCTTGGCCACTTCCCAGCGGGGCTGGCCTTCCCAGGGCGCCATCATCGAGCCCGAGGCGTCGAGCAAGAACAGGATACGCGTGACCTTCGGCCGCTCGGGCGGTGCATTTTGCGCCCGAGCGGCCGAGGCCGACAGTAACAGCGTCAACGCGCTGATGAATAACCAGAAATAGCCGCGCGAGAGTAGGGTGGGACGAAGGCGCGGCGCGGTGCAGAAAGCCAGGTGCATAGGCGCAAGGTAAGCAAAAAGCTGACTTAGCGCGCCCGTTATTTCAGCAATTGGGCAGCGTGCTCCTTGGTATCGGGGCGCTTGATTACGCGGATAACAACTCCGTTTTCATCCAGCAAAAACGTGGTGCGCACGGTACCCCAGTAGGTTTTGCCGTAGTTTTTCTTTTCCTGCCACACGCCGTAGGCCTGCACAATGGCCTTGTCGGCATCGGCTACTAGCGGAAAGGCTAGGTCGTACTTCTGCGCAAACTTGCCGTGCGAGGCCGCGTCGTCGGTGCTCACGCCCACCACTTTGATGCCTTGGACCGACAGCTGAGCTTCGTTGTCGCGCAGGTTGCAGGCCTGGGCGGTGCAGCCGGGCGTATCATCCTTGGGGTAGAAATAGAGGGCTACTTTCTGGCCGCGCAGGCTGCTCAGCGTGAACGCATTGCCGTGCTGGTCGGGGGCGGTGAAGTCGGGGGCTAGGGTGCCGGGCTCAAGGAGCATAGTCGAGGAAGATTGAATCGATGTGAAAAGCCCAGCCGCTGCGGCTGGAAAACAAAAGTAGCACCGACCGTTTCCCACGCTTGCGGCGAGAAACGGTCGGTGCTACGCGGCGTTGCTCACGCCCTAGGTGTAGTGTAAAGGCTAAGCTCAGGCCAAAGCCGTACGCACTAGCGCGGCCCTAGCCGCCGTGGATAATCGAATAAGACTGAGGTAGCCCAGGGTACTAAAAACACCGCTACCGTAATAACGGTCAGCCCCACATCGGCGGCCTCGCTGGTGAGAAAAGCCGTGAACGGGTGCGCCGGCTGAAAGTGCTCGAACAGCGATAGCAACAGCTTGAGCCCCAAGATACCAATGACCACAAAGGCCGCCGTTTCGAGAAACGGGTACTTGCCCATCAGCAGCACGAAGGCTTGCGCCACCAGCCGCATGGCCAAGATGCCGATAAACACGCCCACGACCACCAGAATCAGGTTATCGGTGAAAGCGACCACGGCAAACACGTTGTCTATAGAGAACGCTAGGTCCATCAGTTCTATCAAAGCCACGGTGGCCCAGAACTTCCCAAACAGACCTAGGGTGCGGTTATAAAGCCAGCTTTTCTCTTTCTCTACGTGCTCGTCGCCCTCGGCTGGCCCAGCCCGGAAGTGGTCCCAAACCAGGTACAGAAGGTACAGGCCACCTAGGGGCTTCAAAAACCAAAAATTGATGAGAAACGAGGCAAACAACAGGCACACGCCCCGAAATACGTAGGCCCCAAAAATGCCGTAGCGCAGTGCTTTTTTGCGCTGCTCAGGCGGCAGGTCGCCCACCATGGTGGCCAGCACGGCGGCATTATCTACCGAGAGCAGGCTTTCGATGATGACCAGGTTGCCCACGATGGCCAGCGCGGCCAGCGGGTTATCCAGAATTTGCTGGAGGTGTTGATTCATGCAGCGGAGTTTATTGGGGTAGGAAGCGCACGCGGCGCTCCGGGTGGTCGGCAGACCAGCCGAAGTCGTGGCGCAGGATGAATGCCACGTAGTTAGAGCGGTTTTGGCCGCCGTCGAACTGGGTCATCCAGAGTAGCTCGCCGCCCAGGTTTTTGTTAAAAATGTAGCCCACGCCGCCCCACACGCGGTTGCTGTCAAACGGGTTGGGCTGGTCGCTGATGCGAATTTCGTCTTTCAGCGCTAAGTACCACTTGGGGTTGGGATTGGTTTTGGGGCCCAGCGGCAGGCGCAGCGAAGCCAGGTAGCGAAAGCGCAGCCGGAAGCCAGCGGCCGTCCAGCGCTCCTCGATGCGGTAGCGGTGGATAAGGCGGGCGCGGTTAAACTTTTGCGTCGCGATAACTTGCTGATAGAGGCGGTTTTCGCGGTTGTCAAACTTCTCTACCTGGTCGGCGGTGGTGTAGGGCTGTAGTTGCAGGTACATGTAGCCCGCGCCCACCGATAGCGGCAGGTTCTTGAGGTTGTATTGCAAATTGGCCAGGCCCAGTAGCAAGCGCTTGTCGGTGAGGCCACTGTAGGCGCGGTACTGCGCCCCTAGGTTGAGGTCGAAGCGCTCATTTAGCGAATACGTACCCGTGTACTGAATCCAGCCGTTGTAGGCGGCGCGGTTGCGTTGGGCCTGGGCGCGGCTACCGAGCAGCAGCGAGCACAGCACAAAAAGAAATAGAACCTTCTTCATAAAAATGAAAGAGTTGGGTGGGGAATAGATATTATTGGTTGCGTATCAAAGGAGCTCTAGCGTGTGGACCCCACCCCCGGCCCCTCCCCTCCGGGAGAGGGGAGCCTAACGATTGGGTACGTCCGCTTGCGGTCAGCTCCGCTCTCCCGGAGGGCAGGGGCCGGGGGTGGGGTCACCCAGCTAGCCTACACCGGCACCACGCCCAGCAGCAGGCACACGATGAGCATCACGACCACCGTGCCGCAGGCCCACTTGAGAGTAAAGCGTTGGTGGTCACCGAAGTCGACACCAGCCAAGCCGGCCAGCAAGTAGGTGCTAGGCACCAGCGGGCTGAGCAAGTGGACTGACTGCCCGAGTAGCGAGGCGCGGCCCATGGCCTCGACCGTGACGCCAAACTGGGTGGCGGCCTTAGTCACGAGCGGCAGGATGCCGAAGTAGTAGGCATCGTTGCTCATGAAGAAGGTGAACGGCGCGCTGGTAATGCCCGTAACGATGGGCAAGTGAGGACCTAGGGCGTTGGGAATCAGCGTAACGATGGTTTGCGACATGGCATCGACCATCTTGGTGCCGGCCAGGATGCCGGTGAAAATGCCCGCCGCGAACACCATACCCGCCACTATCATAGCATTGCCGGCGTGGGCGTTGAGGCGGCCGCGCTGTTCGCCCAGGCGCGGGTAGTTGATGAGCATCCCAAGGGCGAAGGCCGTCATGAAGAGGATGGGCAGCGGCATGAGGTCCATGAACAGGCCCGCGAGAAGGGCTAGGGTCAGCAGGGCGTTCAGCCACAGTAGCTTGGGGCGGCGCAGGCTGAGGTCTTCGTGGTTGGCCTCGGCCACCAGCTCATCGGCGTGCTCGTTGATAACGATGACACCTAAGCGCTTGCGTTCGCGCTTGCCGAAGATGTAGGCCACGAAAATGACCCAGCCGGCGGCCACTACCATGGCCGGAATGAGGGGCGTAAATACTTGGCTGCTATCGAGGTGCAAGGCCGAAAGCACGCGGGCCGTAGGGCCGCCCCAGGGCAGAATGTTCATTACGGCGCTGGCCAGAAAGGCGGTGGCCATGAGGATGAGCGGGTTCATCTGGAGGCGGCGGTAGAGCGGCAGCATCGCCGACACCACGATGATGTAGGTGGTGGTGCCGTCACCATCGAGCGACACGGCCAGCGCTAGAATAGCGGTGCCGATAACCACCTTGAGCGGGTCGCCACCCACCACCTTGAGAATCTTGCCCACAATGGGGTCGAAGAGGCCAGCATCGGTCATGATGCCGAAGTACATGATGGCGAAAATCAGCATTACGCCGGTAGGCGCAATCTTCTTCACGCCTTCCAGCATCATGTCGCCGATTTCGGCCCGAAACCCACCAATGAGGGCAAACAGAATCGGAATTAGAATAAGCGCCGTCATGGCAAACATGCGCTTCGACATGATGAGGTACATGAACGTACTTATCATCAAAAACCCTAGGAGAGAAAGCATTGGGTGGGGAAAGGGGGAGTGGAAGAGCGTGGCAGCCAGCGGCCTCGCTCGAAGACTGAGGCGAAATACCCAGGAGATTTAGAATACATTTGGAAGAAATTGGCTTTTACCCGAATTCTTTTTTGCCGGTTAGTGACTACTCACTTCACGCCGGCCCTTCTTACCCACCCGCCTAGCCCCCTGTATGAAGCTGCTGCTCGTTGAAGACGAACCCGACCTGCTGGCCAGCTTGGTGAGTTACCTGCGGGCGCAGCACTACGTGTGCGAGGTGGCGACCACCTTTGCCCAGGCGCAGGAAAAAATGCTGCTGCACAGCTATGAGTGCATCGTGCTAGACCTCACGCTGCCCGGCGGCGACGGCCTCGATTTGCTGCGCGAACTGCAAAAGCACCACCCCGGTGCGGCGGTCATTATCACCAGTGCTCGCGCCGCCGTGGGCGACCGCATCGCGGGCCTCGAACTAGGCGCCGACGATTACCTGCCCAAGCCCTTTTACCTGCCCGAGCTGAGCGCTCGCATCGCGGCGCTGGTGCGACGCCGCCACTACCAGGGCACCAATCTGCTATGCGTGGGCGAGCTGCGCGTAGATGTGCCTGCCCGCCGCGCTGCCGTGGCCGAGCGCCCGCTCACGCTCACTCGCACCGAGTTTGACCTGTTGCTGCTGTTGCTCGCCAACCAAGGCCGCGTGGTGACCAAGGGCGCCATCGCCGAGCACCTCTCAGGCGATGCGGCCGAGCAGTTCGACACCTTCGAGAACGTGTACGCTCACGTTAAAAACCTCAAGCGCAAGCTAACGGAGGCCGGCGCACCCAGCTACATCCGCATGGTGTATGGCCTAGGGTACCGGTTCGACGTGAGCGAGGCGTAGCGCGGACTTTCAGTCCGCGAGTGGCCGCGTTTCTGCTCTTGACTTACTCGCGGGCTAAAAGTCCGCGCTACTTACATGAAACTCCTTGCCCGCACTACGCTCATATTTCTGCTCTACGCCAGCGTGGTGGCGGTGGCGGGCACCTTCGTGTATTACTCGGTCATTCACCGGCTGTACTACGTGTACGTAGACCGCACCCTCACGCGGCGCAAGATGCGAGTGAAGCGGAGCACGCGCCTGGAGCTACGCACGCCCGCCGACCTAGCGTTCTGGCACCGCATCGACCACAACGTGGAGTTTGTGCCGCTCACGGTGGCGCTCCCGGCTGGGCATGACGAGTTCCGCGACCGCATGATGCTGAATACCATTACCGGCCAGCCGCAGCAGTACCGCCAGATAGCTGAAGTAATCTGGTTTCAGGGCATGCCCTACCGGCTGGAAGTGCGTACGTCGGTGCTCGATGACCAAGATTTGCTGGTGGGTATCATCGTGGCCGAAGCCATCTTGCTGGCGGTATTGCTGGGCGGTATGCTCGTTATCCAACACGTGCTAACGCGACGCTACTGGCGGCCGTTTTACCGCACCCTAGGTGCGTTGCAGCAGTACCAGCTCGACCAGCACCACGCGCCAGTGTTGGAGCCAACGACTATTCCTGAATTTAAAGCCTTGAATGCGGCCATTGGGCGGGTGCTGGGCCGGCACCAGCGCCTGTACCAACGCCAGCGCGAGTTTGCCGAGAACGCCGCCCACGAGCTGCAAACGCCGCTGGCCATACTCCGCACCAAGCTCGACCTGCTGGTGCAGGCTCCTGGCCTAACGGAAGAGCAGGCCAGCCACATCGAGCCACTACTAGCGGTCACGCAGCGCCTCACGCATCTCAGCCGCAGCCTGTTGCTGCTCACGCACCTCGACCAGCAACTCTACTTCGCCACCGAAACCGTGGACCTGGCTGCCGTGGTGCGCACCCACCTAGGGCAGCTAGCCGAGCAACTGGACAGTGGCCAACTCACGCTTGAAACCGACCTAGTGCCAAGTTTGCGTGTGTCGGCTAACCGCTCGCTACTGGATATCTTGGTAAGCAACCTGCTCAGCAATGCCATCCGGCACAACTTGCCCGGTGGCCGGCTGCGCGTGGTGCTTACTGCGCAGCAATTCAGCGTCGAAAATACCGGCCACCCACAGGCACTGCCCGCCGACCAACTCTTTGCCCGCCTGCGGCCCCGGCCCGACCGCCAGCCGGGTAGCGTGGGCCTAGGTCTGCCCATCGCCCGCCAGATTTGTGAAACCAGCGGCTTTTTGCTGAGCTACCACTACGAGGAGCCTGGCCGCCACCAGCTGCGCGTGCGTATTAGTTGAGCCAACGCAAATTGCCCCGCTAGCGCTTCTTAAGAGAGTGCTAGCGGGGCAATTTGCGTTGGGATATTCTTACAAGCTCAGTGGAATGACGTGCTCATTGCCGGCCTGGTCGGTCAGGCGCAACTCGGCGGGGCCGTGCAGGGCCGGGGCGCTGGGGTCGTTGGATACGGTGAATAGTGTGCTATTCTTGTGCTCGTAGCGCAGCAGTCGGAAGTGCCCGCCCACAAAGAGTCGGTACGAGGCCAGCCCCGATAAGTCGTCGCCCACCCGAAACAGCAGTTGGCCGCCCGGCTTACCTAGGAGGCGAGCTTCGGGGGCTTTCGTATCAGTATAGAGGCGGTATTGGCCAAAAACTTTGGTGTTAAACGAAATCTGCTGGCCGCTTTCATCCCACTTGCCGCCCACGTAGGCGCGGCCACCCTTGGCCGTGACGCTGTACACGGCCGTGCGCTCGCGGTCGGCGGGCGGGGTGGTGGTTTTGAGCGTAATGCGCAGGGGCAGGTAGAGCGGCGTGAGGGCCGAGCCCACTACCCAAGTTTCGGATGCGGCGGCCGTGGCGGGCCGGTAGGCGGTATTTAGGTAAAGCGGTGAAAACAGCGTTTGCGGCCCAAAAACCAGGTTGAGGTGCGGCGTAGTGTAGCTGGTTTCCTGGCCCGCCGGAATCATTACCTGCCGGTCAAACCGCTTCGATACCTCGCCAAAGACCAGCGAGTCGGGTAGGCCAGCGCGCAAGTCGTAGAGGTAGGTGGTTTCGCGGCCCTTGGTGTAGCTGGGGCGCAGGGCTAGCTCGCGGCCGCTGCGGCGTAGCACTAGGTTGGCTGGCACATCGGCGGTATCGAGGTCGGCGTTGGTCACCACGGCACGCAGCAGGTTGCGCGTGATGTCGTAGCGCAGCAGCGGCTTGGCCGCCGGGGCCACCGCCGCTGGAGGATTTAGCGCTTTGTAGTCGGTGGGCTGCTCACCGCGCAGCACCAGCCGTGCCGTAGCCTTATTATTATAGGAGTCGGCCAGCTCATACTCAACCGTATACACCTTGCCGGGCTCCACCGTTAGCTTGCCCTGGCCTATGCCGGGCGGCGTGTAGAATGGCAGGTCATTGCCCTCATCTACCCACAGCTTTTGCAGCATGCGGCCCGCCTGGAAGTGGTAGGCATAATCCACGAAGTTGTTGACCTGCCGCGAGCCGTTTGGAAACGGCACTGCGTCGATAACGTGCTGGTAGTGCGGCTGGCCATTCACGCGCACCGTCACGCGCTGAATCCCATTCTTGTTCCAAGCCTGGTCGAAGCGGTCGAAGCCTTGCAGCAGCAAGCCCACCTGGCCCACGCACGCCACCGTGTCGGGAAATACCGTGTTGGCGCCCGGCGCGGGCTGCACCTTGGGCACCAGCAGCGCCCGCTCAAACTGCCCGCGTACCCGGGACGTGATGGCCAGCGGCTCGACCGACAGCGCCTGCAAAATGGGCCCTAGGTGGTCCTGAATCTCGGGAAAGCCGCCCCACTGCAAGGGATTCAGCTGGCGGTCTTGGCCGTCGCGCACTTCCCAGTGCACGTGCGGGCCGGCCGAGCCACCCGTATTGCCCGACTTGGCCACGATGTCGCCGCGCTTAACCGGAAATTGGCTGGGCTTGAAGAACAGCTCTAGCTCGTAGGTCTGCTTTTCGTACTGCTGGCGGCGCAGTTCAGGCAGCACGGGGTCCAGAAACTCGTTGAGGTGGCCGTACACTGTCGTCAGCCCGTTGGGGTGCGTGATGTAGAGTACGTTGCCGTAGCCAAATGACGACTGTTTGAGGCGCGAGATGTAGCCATCGGCCGCGGCGTACACGGGCTTGTTAATGACGCTCGCCGTCTTGATATCCAGCCCACCGTGGAAGTGGTTGGGCCGCAGCTCGCCCATGCTGGCCGCCAGAAAATTTTGCTGCCCCGGCATGATGGGCAGCAAAAAGTAGCCCGGTGCCACCGTCACAGCCGTAGCGGCTGCGGCCGGCCTGATGGGGCCGTTAACCTTGTGGCTGGTGGTATCGTCGCTGCCGTCGTCTTGGCCGTGGATGGCGGTAGTAAGCAATAATAAGCCGCCTGCGCCCGATAGCGCAAGTCGGCGCATTAGTTTGGTAGTCAACAAAATAGTATACACTGTGGCAAGCCTGGGCTTGCCGTATTCCTGCTTAAGTAATAGGACCTAGGGCGCCGGGCGGAGCCAGGCTTGCGCCCTAGCGCACGGCCACGTCCAGAATCTTCTCGTCTTCCAAAAAGCCTACGAGTTGGTCGCCGGGCTGCACGGGGCCCACACCGGCCGGCGTACCCGTAAAGAGCAAATCGCCCTGCTTGAGGGTGATATACTGCGACACAAAGCTGATAATCTTGGCAAACGGATGCAGCATTAGCCCCGAGTTGCCCTGCTGGCGCACCTCGCCGTTTACTTCGAGCCGGAAGTTGATATTGCTGAAATCGGCAAACTCGGTGGCCGGCTTGAAAGTAGGGGAGAGGGGCGCCGAACCGTCAAACGCCTTGGCCAGCTCCCAGGGCAGGCCTTTCTTCTTGAGTTCGCTTTGCAAGTCGCGGGCCGTGAAATCGATACCTAGGGTAATGGCGTCGAAGTACGTGTGGGCAAACTGCTCCTCGATATGGCGGCCATTTTTGCTGATGCGCAGCACCAGCTCCAGTTCGTAGTGCACGTCCTTGGAGAAGTCGGGGTAGAAAAACGGCTGCCCACGCTGAATAAGCGCCGTTTCGGGCTTGAGGAAAATGACGGGCGCGGTAGGCGTTTCGTTTTGGAGCTCAGCAATGTGGTCGGCGTAGTTGCGGCCGATGCAAATGATTTTCATAAGGAGAGGCGGGGAAGACCGGGAGGAAGGCAGAGAACGAGGAAAATGTTGGATAGTACGTAGAAAAGGCTATTTTTTTAGATAGGCGGCCGTTTCTTCGTAGCAGCAGCTCGTTTGGGCTAGCTTCTTACTCAAAGCACAAAGTAAACATTCTCCCCGTCTGGTTGCGTATAGCTGCCACCCGCGCCTTATTGTTCTTGGCCCCAAATCTGCCACCTAGGCGACGTGGTTTCCGCTATTCTTTCTAAACCTGACCCCTTATGTTGTTTAAAAAAGCTCTTGTTGCCACAAGCCTAGTGCTGCTAGCTGCTTGTACCACGGTACCTATTACGGGCCGCCGCCAGCTTAGCCTGGTGCCCGACAGTGAAATGAATGCGCTGGCCGTGACCCAGTATAAAGAAACAATTAGCACTTCTAAGCTCTCGACCAATGCGGCCGATGTAGCGATGGTGCGGCGAGTAGGCCAGCGTATCCAGGCAGCTGTAGAGCAGTACTTCCAGCAGCAAGGCCAGTCCGACCAGCTCGCTGGCTACCAGTGGGAGTTTAACCTTATCGACGACCCCAAGACGGTTAACGCTTGGTGTATGCCTGGCGGGAAAGTGGCTGTGTATACCGGTATTCTGCCCCTCACCCGCGACGAAACTGGCCTGGCCGTCGTGATGGGTCACGAAATAGCGCACGCCGTGGCTAAGCACGGCTCTGAGCGCATGAGCGACCAAATGCTGGCGCAGCTCGGCACCACGGCCATTTCAACGGCGCTCACTAAAAACCCAGCGGTTACCCAGAGCATTTTCGCGAGCGCCGTAGGTACGGGTACGCAACTAGGTGGGCAGGTACTGCTACTCAAATTTGGCCGCAACCAAGAGAGTGAGGCCGACCACCTAGGGCTCATTTTTATGGCAATGGCGGGCTACAATCCCGCGCAGGCTATCCCATTTTGGCAGCGTATGGCGGCCCAAAATCAAAATACGACCCCCGAGTTTCTCTCGAGCCACCCCGCCGATGCTACTCGCGTAGCCGACATCGAGCGCCTACTACCCGAGGCGCAGAAATATTATAAGCCGCGTTAGACTAGGTTAGCTAGCAGACGTAAGTGATTAATTAAGAGCTATAAATTCAGAAGATTAAAAAGTAATTCGTAAATTTTATTTAATTAAATAAGCAATATTCTGTGTTACTCATGCGCATTCTTCCTCGCTTATTAGGTATCGGGCTGCTGGGTTTGCTGGCGGGGTTGCTGCTGCTCACCTCTTGCGAAGCCACCCGCACCCGCGAGAGCAGCGACCCTACCCGCGAGGCCCAGCGCCTTACCGATGAGGCGGCGGCCCGAGCAGCCCGCAGCCGCCAGATAGCCCAGGTAAACGAGGCTGGTTCGCCCACCTTTAAGATGGGGCAAGCTGTGCTGGCAGCCGCTTTTATTCGGCAGTTTGGCGATGGTACCGTGATTGATAAAGTAATGGTACGCCCTTCGCCCAGCGCCCCCAAAGAGCCCACCACCTATTACTTGGTAGGTATGGGCTTGCGCGATGGCCACTTCCGGGCCATGGCGCTGCCCCTGCGCAACACCGGCAATGGCGCCCTGCTGCTAACGCCCGATGCCGAGCGCTACGTACTCACGGGTAGCGGCTGCCCAACCTGCTTTTTTGATTTTGAAGGCAACCGCATTATTGGGTCATCGTGCGGCGATAACTCGGGTGGCAATAGCTGCTCGTTTCAAATACTGAACGAGAATAACTTATTTCCACTAAAATGAAACCAGCTACTAAATGGCTGCTACGCCTTTCGCTGGCCGCCCTCGCCGTGCTGCTCGCCAACGACAGTGGCCGCCCAAAGCCAAAAAAGCCCGCTAACTAGCGGGCTTTTTTGGCTTTGGTCTTTGTGGTACCTAGGGCATCGCCCCGCAACCTACTGGCCGGTAACCTCGGCTGCCAGGGCAGCCAGGTCGAGGCCATCAAATGTGCCCGAGGTCATAAGTAGCAGGTTAGTAGAAGCCCACTGCTGCTCGTGCAAGAAAGCCGCCAGGGCTTGGCTGTCGGTAAACACGCGCAGGTCGGGTCGCTGAAAGGCCGCCGCTACGGCCTCGGGAGCCAGTGACGGCAGGCGCTTGTGCTCCAGCACGTGGGGGTTGAAGTAGACTACCGCCACATCGGGCGCATCGAAGCAGTGCGCATACTGCGGCAAGAAGGCGGGGTTGAGCGAGCTAAAGGTGTGCAGTTCGAGGCAGGCCACCAGCTGCCGCTCCGGAAACTGCTTTTTTAGGGCTTGCGCAGTAGCGCGAAGCTTGCTGGGGGCGTGGGCAAAATCTTTGTATACCACCGACGTGGCCCCTGCCTGCACTAGCTCAAGGCGTCGCGCCGCGCCCTTGAACGTAGCCACGGCTTTGTAGAAATCACGACCCTTGATACCCAGCTGCTTGCAAACCTCCTTGGCAGCCGACAGGTTGCGCAAGTTGTGCTCACCAAATACTTGGATGGGTACCTCATCGTCGCGCTTGGTCAGCAAAATTGTCTGGCCGTTGCGGATGACGTGCTCGTGCGGGCCGTAGCCTATGTAGGTGACATCGGGGCTGGTGGGCACGGCCACGAGCTGGGTCTGCTCGTCGTCGCGGTCGTAGATAAGCACACCAGCTTTAGGCGTTTGGCGAGCAAAAATCTCGAATTGCTGGCGATAAATTTCCTCGGTTGGAAACACGTTGATGTGGTCCCAGCTAATACCCGAAATCACCCCAATGTGGTGCTGGTAGAGGTGAAACTTGGGCCGCCTGTCTACCGGTGAGGACAGGTATTCGTCGCCTTCAATGATAATAATTGGCGCATCATCCGTGAGCTGTACCATCAGGTCGAAGCCTGCTAGCTGAGCCCCAACGGCATAGTCAAACTGCCGCTCGTGGTAGCGTAACACGTGTAAAATCAGTGCAGTAATGCTCGTTTTGCCGTGCGAGCCGCCAATAACCACGCGCTGCTTATCCTTGCTAGCTTCGTAGATATACTCGGGGAAGGAGTAGATTTTGAGCCCTAGCTCCTGGGCACGGGCCAGCTCGGGGTTATCGGGCCGGGCGTGCATGCCCACGATGACGGCGGCGAGCCCCGCGTGAATTTTTTCGGGAAACCAGCCCTCGGCCTCAGGCAGCACGCCGGCATTGGCGAGGCGGGTGCGGGCAGGCTCAAAAATCTCGTCATCCGAGCCCGTGATGTGGGCGCCGCGCCGGTGCAGGGCCAGCGCCAAGTTGTGCATGATGCTGCCGCCAACGGCAATCAGGTGAATACTTTCCAAGTTTTAGATAGCTAGGGGCGAGGTGCTGGCCGCACCGGAAAAGCCCCGGACAACCAGCAGTTTTGAGGAGACGAAAGTACGGCCGCGCCGTTTGCCCTAGGTCGCCCGGGCTGGCCTCATACTAAAAAGAAACCGGTTCTTTGTACTTTCTTTTCGAACGCTTACTGGTTAGTTTTGTTAGTTCGGGCTCTTACCGGTCCGGCCGGCGCCGCTCGTCTGCGCTCGGCAGTTGCCCTGCTATTCTACCTATCGCCTACCGCTCTCCTACCCGCACATGAACGACCGCATGGACGACCGCCTCAAGCAATCTGCGGCCCGCGCCGCCGCCGCCTTCCAGGGCGTACGCGGCTCGCGCGTGCCCGTGCCCATGTCGCCCAGCGGCAAGTTGCCCCCGCAGCGCCTCGAAATGGAAGCCGCCGTGCT
>Ga0160429_1000342_pt1 | contig 49840 bp, 45 predicted proteins | sample SolpanmetagenomR_FD_108199 | JGI IMG/M metagenome (GOLD analysis project Ga0160429, IMG submission 108199) | Solar panel surface microbial communities from Lawrence Berkeley National Laboratory, California, USA - R | ecosystem: Engineered > Built environment > Solar panel > Unclassified ... | reverse complement strand
GAGATCCTACTAAAACTTGATTGGTAGTTATGTTGGGCGTATAATGTGGAAGGCTTGTATGCTGAGGGATACTGTACACTACTGCGGAAGATGCGCCAGCCGTACTAGGTTAATGGGTAGATTTAGAATAACTAGCTTTAAGTAATTAGGGATCGATATTCCTTGAATCCTCTTCGTTAAGTATATTTAGCGACTCTCTACTAGCTTGCTGCCTAAGTGGTTCTTAGCTCCTTCTCTTTCGTTGTAGCTCATTTTGTCTATTTTAACGGGCTTACGCTTTCGCCTCTACGTCGCCCTCGGATTGTTCTCCCTGTAGTAGCGAGGATTATAACTTGCGCCCTATAACCGCTTCTATATAGAAGCTATAGAAGCTGAAATAGATATGAGTAGGTATTTCCCTTACGACTAGTATGTTAAATAGTAGTATATTGAAAAGTGGTATGTGGATTAGATTTAGCTGTGAGAGTAGCCCTTAGAAATCTTAATATAGAGGCAGCATAGTGGTAGCATAAGAGTTATTGATATATCTTCGCAACAACACGGTACTTTAACTTGAAAATTATATGCATGGAAAGCGCTTGACGAGCCCTATATACTACGTAGTATTATAGAAAAAGTTGTAATGTTTTTATATTGTAATAATGTTGCGAGTTAAACAGCTGATGTAAAGTTCTTAGAGATAAAGTTTGAAGTTCTTTAACGTTAATTTTCAGCTAATAGAATGAAGAATAAAATGGCTTTAATACTAAGGCCTAAACTCTAAAGGTCTAAGCTAATAGAATATAGAATAAAATGGCTTCAAGCAGCTTTAAGAGATAGAGTTTAGTATCTAACCTTAACCTGAAAGGTGGTGAGTGTATATATATAGGTTAATTAAGTAACTAACTAATACTAAGCGTGCGACTTGGGATAAGGTGTAGTTAAACTACTAGGGTTAGGTCTTCTCGGTAGAAGAACTCTTAGACCCTAAGTGGTGGACCTCTTAGCGTTACCACTTAGACTTTACTAGAATTCAACACTTTCACCTCGGAACCGGCTCTAGAACTACACCTTACCCCCTCGCTTCCCCTCACTGTCCTGTACTACACTCATCCCTACGTGAATCTCGGTACCATCTTCGTAACCTCTATCTTATGAATTCTGAGTTCACACGCATATTATCATTAGCTGATCCCCTCTCCTAAAGCACATACCGATCTCACTATGTCTGCGTCGAGATTTAGCGGCAAATGCATGTGTGAAGCTGTCAGATTTACTGTTGCAGGCGAACCCGAGGCTACAGTATGCTGCTACTGCAGACACTGTCAAATGAATGCGAGCGCGCCAGGTCAATATGTACATGCTCTCTCATCTCCGTGATCACATAGAGAACACAAGTGTCACAGTAGCTAACGTAACAGTAGTCGGCAAGGTTCAAGACAGAGCAAGTCAGCATAACGGCAGGCGAGAGCTTCCTGTCTACGTGGATCTTGAAAGACACCCAGAGTGGAAGTGAGAAGCACAAGGTGTTCTGTAAGCAGTGCGGATGCACGATGTGGACGATTCCGATGAAGTTCGAGGGCAAGTATAAGATTGTGAGGACTGCATTGATTGAGGATGGGTGAGTATGATTGTCTGAGCTGATGAAACACGAAGCTGATATGCTTGCAGTCTGAAGCGATTTGCGCCGACGACAGAGCTTTTCAAGGAGAGTGCGTGAGAGATGGTGGACTTAAGTGTCAGTAGCTGTAGCACTGAGCATGTCTCATGCCTCGACCGTGCTCCCTGTTAATCATTTGCCACTGGTCTTAAACGGTGTTCGCCGGCCTGTCGTTGTTATCATCTTTGAGCGTTAGATTTAAAGAGGTGACTACCATGTTACCCAATGCAGACTTACGCACTTCCTTCAATCACATTCGCAAGACTACTCTCAACACATTGCAGGACCACTGCTGCTGCCACTAACATATCCTCAAATAGGCGGGACATCATAATCACAACCATCATGGCTAGTGTGTAGTAAAGTAGAGTAAGCAAAGCAAGCGACGTTTTTCGCCTTCAACATATACCATACATAACAAATGAGATAGTTGCTTAACTGTTTTTGTGAAGATTCTGCTTTGCGCACGGGAGCATACTTCATACGCCTTCGACTTCTTTTCTACTGCTCTTCTATCATGCAGATCCGTTCCCGCGTCAGAACCCCGTAATCTTGTGTCGACGAAATCAAATCAAGTATTCGAACCACGCGCGCATCTGCTTTTCTCTTCGCTTCCCTTCCCTCACCACAATTGAATCAGATCAGATCAACCAAACAACTCCGCCACACCACCCAACTCCAAACTTGGTTCTCTCCTCCTCCCACCGCCACCATCAACATCACCCGTCCCATCCATCTCAACACTCATCGTAGCATAATCAACCCCCTTCTTCATCGCCTTGCCACCACCACTCCCTCTCTTCTTGCCCGAAGCCGACCCATCCACCCTTCCCAATTCAGCGATACTCAACCCCCGCACCCCCTCCAACACCTTCATCACCCACGCTCTCTGCATCTTCTCCCCTGGAGTCTCCATGATTTTCTGTATTGCTCGGTCCACTTTTTCCTCCTGCATTGCTGGCAGCGAAAGGAGTACGGCGCGTGGTGTGTTGGTTGAGGGGGTATATGCGACGATGATTGCGGCGATGAGGCCAGCTAGGTCTTTTTGGAGAGAAGGGTCGTTGGCGAAGTAGGGGTCGTGTAGGGATTCGATTGTTGTGGGGAGGATTGTGGCGGAGAAGAATTCGCGGAGCTGATCTTGGAGAGTGGGGTCTGGTTCGTAGGGTGCTGGTGAGGTGGAGGTAGGAGAAGATGATCTTCTGGTGGGTTTGCGCTGGCTTCTGTGGGATTGGAGAAAGTAGGTTAGTCAAGGAAGCTTTTTTGTACTGGCAGTGTTTTTGCTATAACATGGTTCTGTTCTGACTTACTTTGCAAAGTCGGGAACCAAGCCCTTCAATACCCGAGTGATGCTTCCACAGCACCGAGAGTCGTGCATTCGCAATGCATGATTGCAGAACGTGATCAGCCCTTCCAGGATCCCAGGATGTCTGATGGTAAGATCCCGATGTTCAAGTCGTGTCTCAACATGATGACCATTCCCATTTGATGCATCTCCATTCTCAGTCTTGACTGGTGTGGTGGACGGCTCAACACGCTTCGTAGTCAAATTCGTCACGAGCGTGACGCAGGCATAAGTCAGGTGTCGCAGAATACTCTCCGCCTTCATTTCTTGGTCCAATACTTGATCACTAGCTTGTTCTTGCTCTCCTCTCTGTGCGATAGCATGCCATTCATGTGTGACTTTAAAGTCCATCTCGCGAAATAATGCTGTAAGAATAGGCGGCAGAAAGCCAATGCGATACTTTGCCGGACATCCCTCGATTAGTGCTGTAGACAACTTAAGCAATGACATGAGCTGATTTGGGGACAAGAAACGTGCATCATTAAACAGCCCATGAGCCAGCGCTTCTGCTAGATCAGTATGGCAATAAAACACATCCCCGAGTATGCTCATACAATGTAAGATCCAGTAGGATACCTCTCGCACGTTGCGGATTGCGCTCCTGATGGCAGACGCCAAACCTTCTAGCGTGCCTTTCGAATTGCGAACTCGTGCATAAAAATCGTCCTTTGTTTCATTCGAAATACCAGACTGCCATACTCGATCGACGAGTATACGTGAGATGATTGCTTGCATTTCATCAGGATATTCTGACCACGTAGCGGGATTGGCAAAACTATGCGAAAAATTCAGAGCACGTAGTAGATTAGGCACTACTACTGGGATGGCTTCTCTCCATAGTTCTTGAGCTGCGCGATAGGTCGAAGAACCTGGTCGAAGCCGTTCTGTAGACACAGAAAGCAGTGCTCGAGTTGCCTGCAGTGGCAAAAGATTCCCACTATCGTTTATTCTCGAACGAATTGAGAGTTCCTGTGGGTTCAGAGACTGCAACGACCAATCCTCGATACCTGAAGCTCGATATCGGAGGAAGATTTGAGGACATTCTTCGATTTGCAAAAGTCTGCTGAACGACTGAAAGTCCTGTAGTGCAAGGCCGATATCTGGATTCTGCCATTCCCTGATGACAGGATATAGTATATCATTCAATCGCTGATATCGCTGTTCTGGTGAGAGTTGGTTGGTTCTCTGGATGAGTGTGAACATGAATGACTGATAATCATGACGTATCCTCTCTTCTATGGAGAAATTGTTCATCTTGTTTCTCACACCGATCTCAATGCCAGGGAAGCCAGCCCACAGTTCGTTACAATAATAAGGTGCCAACTTCTGCAACTCACGAGGATAACATCCTTGTAAATCTTTGACTGCTTCATCGTAAGCTGCATTCGACTTTGCGGTGTTTGGTTCGGGCAGTGTAAAAACATAATTGCAAATAGTGCAGGCAAGGTCGGCACTGTCGCCAATACCTAGCAGAGCAATTTCTACAATGAGTTGGAATATGCGCTTTGAAATGATAGGATCTTGAAAGTCAAGTTGTAATAACGATTTTGACCATTGCACGATTTCTGTATCCAATTTCAACGAAGACGAGTTAGGCTGAGCGAGCTCCTTGCCTCTTGCACGTTGAGCAGTGACCCACTTCTGATAGCTTTTCAACGCCGTTAGGACAACAGTGAGCTGTGCGTCTATTCGGAGGATAGCTGCTGAGTTGGCAGAGAATGCGTTCGTGCTGAATGATGGTGTGCCAGAATACAGATTACTTATAGTACTGGTCGCTTGTTGAAGCAGATGATTCGTGGCGATGAATGGGGCTTTTTCTACAATCTTCTCAATCACAGCCATACAGAAGCGTCGATAGTTGCCAAGAAATGCATGTCGTTCTGGCATCGTGTCGAAGTCTTCATTCAAAAACGTCAGGGTCGGGTCTTCAGAGTCGTCTGACAGACTTTCATAACGCAGCAATCGAGTGCTACAAATGTCCAACAGATCGCCAATGACCGCCATCCGTTCCTCAACCTTCACCACGCTCGATACCGATAGAAGCCTGGTCCAGACATAGACAATGGGAATGGAAACGACTAGGCTGGCATTCTGCAAGATATCAATAAGAAAGTCCAGGACACGTCCAAGATCGCAGTGTTGCAGTATCAACTTAGGTCGTATCTCAATGAACGTGACTAAAGCGCAAATCATCTCCGTGAACTTTTTCAACATTGCATACTTTTCGTCGTCAATCTCGTCACTCTTGCAACAGGCTGACTCGTAGAAAGACTTGAGCAAGTTGAGGCCGTCTTCTTTGAGCACAGGACAAACGACTTTTAGAATTACGTCTTCTGGCCATGGTGTGCGATGAAATAAAGAATGTAAAACTTCCACTGCGCCATTCTGTATAGACAGATCTCGGGTGGAGAGGCATTGGCTGACCAGATTTAAACATGATGATTTAGATACAGCCTTTAGAATAATCCAAGGGACAGCTGATTGCACCACAGTAAGTATTCTTGACGCGAGGGTGCGAATGTGCGCTTGGTTCTGGAGATCTGCCTTCAGGCAGCGGTCCAGCATTTCCAGTAACCTCAAGAACCAACCTTGTTCACCAGACCGTAATGGGGCAGCATCATTTTCGCGCTCGGAGAAAACATTGGCCAATATGGAAGCGGAAGTGAAGATCTCGACACATCCTCTCCCCAGCTCATTCGCTCTCAGACCAGCCGCACCAAGGCTCTCATTGTTGAAGACTTCATCTGCCAGTAACTCCAAAATGCTCAGCACCAGCTCTTGATGTGTATGTGTTCCTTGCCAAAGTGCACATAGAGTCTCATCCATGTCCATCCATTCCACAGCCCAGGTTCTTTCTGCAAGATCAACCCATATTCTTGCAACCTTGCTCCGGAGGAATGCAGGCTCATTCTCACTAACATTCTGCGCCAACTGTATAATCCAACCTCTTATAGTCACGGCCTCGTTCCCATCAAAGTCGTCAAGTCGGTATCTGATTGCATGCTCAAGCACAGAAAGTCCGTAGTGTCGGACGATGGGTGATTGACTCGTGTCTTGCGCAAGTTGGAAACCAAGATATGGAGCAGTTGATTCGGATTTGACTATTTCGAGGTACGATGTGGCACTTTGGCGTTGCTCGTTAGTCGTGCGAGGGTTGTAGATACTTTCCAAAGCAGAGAGAATGTGAGCTAAGTCCGTCGGGGTTATCGAAGCAGCGTCTGAATTGCCATTCACATGGTTGCCGTTCATTGTTGACGGGTTGTCAACAGCATTTGTGGTTGCGCGAGAGGTGCGTAGCGAATAGTTTGGCGGACAAGGATGGTGGTGTGAGAGAAGGTCGTGCAAGCTGAGAATATATCACGAGACCTGGGTCTCACAATTCAAGGTAAACAGAGGGGAGGGTAGCGACAGTGTCTTAACTGGCCTCGCCTATCTATGTTGTTCTTACGGCGCTGAATACCGCATCATCAAGGAGGATAGACTGAAGGGAAAGTGGCATTCGTTCGGCGGTTGAGAGTGTGTACAAGTGCCAGCTGAGAGGTGGAATGAGACATTGAAATCATGGCATGCAACATCAGGCGACTGATCGGCGTCAGGTCCGTGACTTGTACTTTGTTGGAAAACATCTACGACAACCACAGCCACTCCTTCTACTACATGATCCTACATGCTTCCATGCATCGGTCAACCATACCCTCCTCCTCGGCCTTGCCCAGGCTCAGACCTTCTCGCCGCGATGACGCCTTGACACTCATAGTGTGCTCCCCAGCTGGATTCCACCATCGAAGTCTCTGTGTGACAGTACCTTGGTAATCATCGACATCGAGATCCCATCGTCCACCACTGACCTTCACGTCAAAATGGCCCCTTTCGAAATGATATGTCGGCAAGAATACCTCCGTTGGAGCTCTTTCAGCTGCCGGGGTCTGTGCTGACACAGCCATCTTGAACTCATTTCGACGTAGATCGAAGCCGTATGAAGTGAGGTTGCCATGTGTCCCCACAGGAGTTGGTCGAATGTATGCTTGTGCAGCGCGATAATGTCCGGATTCAGGCTCGTCTACGCGTCTCAGTAGTCTGACGCTGTCATTTCCCTTTGTCATTGTTGAGGTGGGTGTTTCAGAGCCACTACTCATGCTCAAGGACTCCGAGGATGCATTATTGTAAGGCGATGGCAAAGGCAGCGACTGATCGTCGGTAGATGCAATGGACAGATCCTCACCATTCCACTGATCGCCCCATTGGTGACTGTTCGAAGCAGTGTAGTTCCACAATGTGAAGTTGTTCTTACTGGCCTCCATGCCAAACATATTGGCATCCATGGCCAATATCTGGCTGGTATAGTCGCCGTTTTTGTACGCAGCACCATTGTCCATGTCATATGGTACACCGAACTCGGTGAAAACGCATGGATGTGTTCCCATGTAGTCAAGACCCTCTTTCTTGATCGCTGCAAGCTGATCCCGGAAACAGTTGCGAATAGCCCGCTCACCGATCTTTACCGCGAAAGCTGGAGTTAAATATCTGTGCCGCAGGACGCCAAACACATCCACGTTGTAGAGACGATTCCTGGAGATTGTCAATTATTTGTCAGATCATAATCTTTCGCCACTCGCTTACCATTTCTTGTTCATCAAAGTCACTCCGTCATACCAGTGTGGAGCATACACCATATTTGGGTCGTCATCACTTGTCCCCTGCAGACTTGGTGGTATTTCTAACACAGGTGGTTGACAGAACATGATTGTTTCGGGAAAGACGCTTCTCACAGCATCCTTGTATCGTCGATAATAGCCCATAAAGTAATGATTGGTGAAGTATTCATGGTCGATCGTCGCTCCTGTAGAAGGATCCTTGGCAAAGTAGTTATTTTTCAGCAGTGTGTCTGTTGCTGGATCCCAGACACCATGCTGTGCCCATATACACTCTCCTAGCTTCCACTCGGGACTACGCTTCCAGCCATATCTCGAGTCATCGAACGAAGGAGATAGCCATGCTGTCTCTCCTTCTGGGTCAACCAATTCTGAACCACTTTTATATGGTCCCATACCTCCAAACCCCCAGGTCTCGATTTGACAAGCACGCCCTGACCCCGTCAAAATCGCTTGCCAGGCAGTAGGCGTGGTACCTAATTTCAGCTGTTGCTCTGGTGGAATTATCGACACATCCTGCAGGCCAACCATGCCTCTGTTCGGCTCATTCATACTCTCCCAGCCAATTATGACTTCCTTGTCCAAATTACCTGCTTCTTTCATGCGAACTGCAAGATGCTTGCATGCGCCAATGAAGTGGCCCTGCAGGTAATCTTGTATGTTCATGCCGTCGATTACTGCTAGAGGTGTGAATTGCTTGCCAGCCCAAAACATGGTAAAGATTGCTTGACACGCAAGCCGAGTATAACTGGTCGCCCAAATCATCTTTGGAAACTTTGCTGGATCAGGCCATGTATTCTGAACAAGTGCAGCTTCTGTGACCCTGAACTTCTTTGGATCGAGACCACACGCATATATTGTCCACATTGGGGCGCCAGAACCACCTGTGAATCGAGACCAGACATCTTGATGGGGATCCATGAAGACATAGAACTGATACTGCTTCGCTATTCTCAACAACGAGATGGAGTGCTGAATGAAGTCCTCATCATATTTGCCAGGTCCTGCATGTTCGAGTGCTTCCCAGGTGAAAATGTACCGAATCGTGTTATATCCCCATCTTCTGAGGCGACTGAAATGTTTCGGCGCTTCTTCTAGTGAGAATGGCCTTGCGGCGAAGGAAACATTGTCACCGTCGAAGAAGTTCTCCTTGACGTGAGATGCTACATCAGGAGTGCTTGGAAGTTTCGCATCTCCAGCAAGATTGATGCCGTGTAACGTCACCTCTCTATTCTCGCTATCACGAAAAACAGTACCTTCAATATGTAGTTGCAAGACCATAATTGCGTATGCCTTGCTTCGTTGAAGAGAACAGCAGTTGGAGGTCGGACAGAGCACAAGTTGATAAGTGGCAGAAAGGAAACTTGTCACGGAAGGTAGCACGGCGAGCGCTGAAGAAGGATGGGGAGAGTATAAGAGGTTATAGGGTAAAGAGACACCGAACAAGAGTAACAACACAAAATGGTGAGCCCTGGAGGTCAATGGGGTGGAGATTGGCAGACGTCACTCTTTCATACGATAAAACGGCTATACGGCTTGGCTTTCGACATGGAGAAGACAAAAACGAATCGCACTTCACACAAGCGTGTAAGTATGAACATCTAGAGACTCATCTCATGCCGTTAAGTCTGCGGCTTCGTGTATCTCGTGTCAAGTAATGTCCAATGCGAAACAAGGCCTAAAGGCGGCGAAGGCAGCTCTTGACTCTCAAAACTTTGATGAGGCGGCATCGCAAGCAAGAACTGTGCTCGAGGTTGACCCAAAGAACTACTTTGCGTACGTCCTGTCACACTATCTGGCTCGACTATTGACTAATGACCGTAGCAATGTCTTTCTTGGTCGGGCTCTCGAAAAGCAGGGTCAAATACATCCAGCGATAGACGCATATAAAGCAGCGACTCAAATCAAGCCAGAGGAGGACCTAGCTTGGAGGGGTCTCAACAAGGCATATGAAGCCCTGGGTACAAGTGGGATTGAGGGACGTACTTCATCTGCGCTAGGATTAGCGCAAATATACGCAGAAAAGTATGTACACGTGACCTGACTATCGTATAATTACTGACATAAGCACAGAGACGACAAACATGAATGCCAAACTGTCATAAACCATGCGGTGGAATATGCTCAACACCATGGCAGTCGGAGAGACTACAAGAAAGCATTAGAGCTTTATTTGCCAAGCAGTCCCATATATGATTTCCTCGAAGGCCGCCTACAACATCCATCACTGACGTATATGAGGTTAGCCGAAATCACAGAGCTCGAAGAAAAAGAACAGATCAACAAACAGATTGGAGAACGACGAACACGCATCGGTGCAAAGTTGGGGCAAGTTACCGCAGATGTGACACGAGAAGTCTTTGCTCAAAGTGATCTGGAACGTATTTATACTGAGGTTATTAACTGGACCACTGATGACGAGATACGCCGTTCTTTTGAAGAGAGGCTGCTTGCGAGAGCATACGATCATCTGTTAGCTCTGCCATCAAACGAGAAGCCCGCAAAGCGAGAACAGGTTATGAAGCTTGCCCATGATATGGTCATTATCAAGCATCCATTTGTGCTAGCTTGGCAACTAGAACTTGAATGGGCTGATATTGAGAATATTACAGACATCGACAAGAATGTGCTTTACGAGTTTATTCAGCAATTTCCAGACTCGGGAGTGGCCAAAGTACTTCGTGGTTGTTTTGGAAAGGACATCAAGGCTAAAAAGCAAGAGATACAGGAAAATGGCCACGAAGATGATACAAGCTCAGAAACGGAAAAGGCGCCAGAAAAGCCGAGACAGCTTAGCGAAGAAGAGCGGTTGCTGCTACTTGTTGAAGGTCTGGAGGAAAGTAGAGGGTCGGCTTTCGCTCATAGGATTGTGGGCGATCATTACCTCTCCATCGAAGAGTACGAAAGCTGTGCAGACATATGTCGTTCAGGCATTATGCTATATGAATCTGAATGTCAAAAGTCCGGCTTGAAGCTACAACATTCGATAGATGCTGTCAACAGCAACCTGGCGACCTCTCTGGTATATTATCAGTCCCCCAAGAATCACCCGGAAGCGCGGGACCTGTTTAATGACATACTCACACGAAAGCCAGAGGCTACTGCAGCACTCTTGGGTATTGGCCTAATTTATGAGGAACAAGCAGACTTTGAGAAGGCCGTCGACTTCCTTGAACGAGCCTCGCTCCGCGATTCGACTAATATCCGAATTGGTACTGAAGCAGCATGGTGCCGAGTGTTGAATGGCGACCTTGAAGGTGGACTGAAAAAACTGCAAAGTTATCTAGACGAGCTCTTGGCGGATCGACGAGCATCGTTAGATTTGCGAGCTCAGACACTCTATCGTGTTGGTAAGTGCCAATGGGACCTGTATCCGGACAAGGCATCTCGAAAGCATCGGGCAGGTCCATATGCACGCTTTATTGCTGCGCTAAAGGCAAACCCAAGTTACGCACCTGCGTATACGAGTCTTGGTATTTACTACTCTGACCACACAAAAGATCGCAAACGTGCGCGGCAATGTTTTCAGAAAGCTTTCGAGTTATCTGCATCTGAAATCTACGCAGCTGAGCGTCTCGCTCGTGACTTTGCCGATAATGGTGAATGGGATGTAGTCGAACTAGTAGCACAACGTGCAATTGACTCCGGAGCCTGTAAGCCCGCGCCCGGATCAAAGAGGAAAGGTGTAAGCTGGCCTTTTGCAGCTCGAGGTGTGGTCCAGATGAACAAACAAGACTATCCTCAGGCTGTCATCTCTTTTCAGGCTGCTTTACGAATTTCGCCAAATGCATATCATGCTTGGGTTGGTCTCGGAGAAAGCTACCACAGCTCTGGTCGTTATATCGCTGCTCAGCGCGCCCTCGAGTATGCTCGAACACTTGAAGGACAGGCAGAAAAAGACAGTGCTTGGTTCGCTCAGTACATGCTTGCAAATGTCTTTCGAGAATTGTCCGATTATGACCATTCCTTGGCTGGATATCAGCAGGTCTTGGATGAGCGGCCGAATGAGTTTGGTGTTGCTATCGCGTATCTTCAGACTTTGATCGAGCGCGCGTGGCAAAGTATCGAGAGTGGCTTCTTCGGGCGTGCTGTGGAATGCGCTGAGCAGTCGTTGGTACTAGCGTCGAAAATGAGCGTAGAGCATCACGGTGCGTTCAACTATTGGAAAGCAGTAGGAGATGCTGCTTCCGTCTTTGCACTACTGCCAAGTCATGTCAAAACTTTCCCAAGCGAAGATGTCAACTCTTTACTCTCCTTACACGTTCAGATATCTGATGATATACTCCACGAGGACGGTATCACGGTTCAGAGTTATCTTCAGAGCACAACAAACGGAGAAGCACAAGATATGTCGCATTTTCCATCCTCCCTAACTACAGCAATAATTGCCTACAAAGCTGCTATCAACGTATCATCGACGAACGAGCACGCCCAGGCCGTAGCATGGTATAATCTAGGCTGGATCGAGTGGCATGCCTATCTCCGATTTTCCACCTCCGACTCCAACCCACGCCCGCGCTACGCCAAAAGCGCTATCAAAGCGTTTAAACGTGCCATCGAGCTCGAAGCCGGCAATGCAGACTTCTGGAATGCACTTGGTGTAGTCACCACTTCTCTCAATCCACGCGTAGCACAACACGCTTTCGTACGCAGTCTCCATCTGAATGAACGTAACGCCAAAACGTGGACGAATCTGGGAACGCTATACCTCATGCAACATGACATCGAACTGGCACATCAGGCATTTTCTCGCGCTCAGTCGACAGATCCTGATTTCGCTCATGCTTGGATAGGCGAAGGACTTATCGCTTTGTTGATGGGTGATGCGCATGAAGCATTATCTCACTTCATGCATGCTGTAGAGATCGCAGATGCCTCTTCTACAGCTGTCAAACGCAACTATGTCGTCTCGACCTTTGATGATGTCGTCAACGACAAGTCACGCTCAAGCGAGCTTGCAGCCCTGGTCAGACCCGTGCTTGCGGTACAACAGCTCATGTCGCAACTATCAGAACGTACTGCATTCGCCCATCTATACGCTTTGTTACAAGAACGAGTTGGAGACTACCATGCAGCTGGCGCAAGTCTAGAATCTGTTTGTGCTGAAGCAGAGGCGCGATACGAACAGTCTGAATCACCTCAGCTACTCGGACAATTCGCAAAAGCAAAAGCTGACCTCTCGAGATGCTTGCTCGCAGCAGAAGACTTTGAAGCTGCCATCGAGAACGCTCAGACTGTGCTGGACTTGACTACTGAAATTGATAGTGTGGCGCTGAAGCCAGAGGAACTGAGGAAGACAAGGCTATCGGCACATTTGTCTGCAGGACTGGCTCACTACCGCCAAGCCGCCATTGATGAAGCACTCGACATGTTCCGAGCTGCACTGGAGGAGAGTAATAGTCAACCTGAGGTTGTCTGCCTGCTATCGCAAATGTTATGGGCGACAGGCTCGGACGCGGAGAGGAGAGTAGCGAAAGAACAGTTGTTTGACTGCATCGAGTCTAATCCTCAACACGTGGGTGCTACGACGCTATTAGGTGCAATGTCGGCGTTGGATAATGATGTTGATACTCGTGATGCTGTTTTGGCAGACTTGCAAGCTATGAGGACTGACGACAAGATTGGAGGTTTGCATAGAGTACGTGTTGAGAGTCTTCTCAGTAGTATTGCTGGCTTGACAGGAAGGCCTGGAGAGAATGGACTTCTTGAAGCAGCAGTGGCTGTTATGCTGGCGCCTTCAGCAACGCAAGCCTGGTCGAGTATGACCGAGGTCACGGATGAGGTCTATCCAGCTGAAATGGCGCTGAAGACCGCAGATGGTGCTGTTCCACCTAAAGGCTCAATGACCACAGAGCAACTGTCATCGGCTTTCGCTGCAACAGAGAATGCGGCTGATGCCCAGAGAGCTATAGCTTTATGTCCATGGCAGCAAGTTGGATGGAAAAGCCTGTCGGAATGCGTAGCGTAGAGTAGAGCAAATACCATACTCTATTCTCCCACCTTTGTTCTTCCTTCGAACCTAATTCATCGCGTCTCCTCAATCCCAGCTCTTAACCTATCCTTTCTTCCCTCCCTCCACATTTTATCCATTCCCTCAATCTTCCCCCCCAACACCATCGCAGTCCCAGCATCCATCATCACAACACCTCTCGCGACAACAACATTCCTCAGCACCATCTTCGCCCCAATCGCCATCCCGCCATTGACCCCCTCCACACTTTCCATCTCAAACGCATACACCCTCGTTCCCTTGACATCCTGCAGCAGCAATTTGAACGGTCCCGTGCCTCCTCCACTCACGTCTAAAGCATCGTCTCCAGCCTCACTAGGCACGACTCGGACAACCTCCCTCCCCTTCGTCGTCTCCCCACGCTCAGCACTCTCAATCGCTTCAATCTGACTCCAGCGGCTCCGCCCGACATCCTCGATCTCGAGGACTTGTACCGTTATCGGTCCTGTCAAAGTGCGCGTCTGGAGTGAGGCGTCGTGAATATTAGGAGGAAAGACCGTGAGAGGTGTGTGGGCTAGAGTGCTGGTTATGTCTGAGGTTTGGAGGCGGAAGAGCGCAGTCTTTTGCAGCGCAGGCAGTGGAATGTTGGAGCGTTGGCTTGAGAGGAACTCGTTAAGCCATTTTGATGTGGGTGTGAGGTTTTTTGTTGTCAGATGCGTGAGGAGAGCGTGCTGCAAAGGGTGGGTTTGTGCCATGATTTTGCGCGGTGGTGGAGTTTTGGGCTTAGAGACAGTAGCAGTGTGGCTTCGACTTTACAGAGTCACTGTGATTCATCTTTCCCCGTGGTATTACTTGATCCTAGTCGAATACATACATATATATTGCAAATTGTGTTTATGTTTGTTAGTGTTTGTGCTTCAAACTAAGTGTTTCAGGTCGATCACCAATCCATCTTTTTCCCCTTGAACACAACAACAACAACAAGTAACAACAAGCATACACACTTCCACACAAATGAAATGTCAACAATAGCATCTCCCCGCCCCTCCATAACCTCCTTCGCTCCAACAGACTCCTCCCCGACAGCCTCGATTCGCTCCTCATTAACCCTCGACCGTCCCAAACGCACCCGGGACCGCGCCGCCCTCCGCGACTACTACAACCTCAAACCCTCTGCCTCACATACTGAACCTTCCTCCTCCCCCTCCAGCACCACTCCAAACATAAATACAAACACAACTGGCACGAACGAGCAAGATCCCAGCAGCAATCCCCTACTCGCGCCCCTTTCCCACCGAGCCTCCTTCAACAGCACAGATTACATCACTTCTCTCCTCCAAACATCCACGCTTCCCGAGCTACTAGGCGTGGAGAGTGCGCTTGTAGCCGAGGTGCGCGGCCTAGATGGCGAGAGAAAGGCGTTGGTGTATGATAATTATTCGAGGCTGATAGCCGCAACGGCTGCGATTGGGAAGATGAGAGGGGAGATGGAGGTCGAAGGAGAGATGAAGGGCGTGGAAATGGGTGTGGAGAGGGTCGGTGTGCTGGTTGGCGAGGTTGGTGGTGAGCGAGGATCAGAGGGAGTGGTGCGGGATGAGAGCGATGCTGAAGAGGACACCGCGAAGGATGAGAAGATAAAGACGGTACGGTATGTACTCGATACGCCGCGGCGATTGGCGGTTGCTGTGCAAGAGGGGAGGCAAGATGAGGCTGAGGCTGATTGGGCGGAGGTGAATGAGTTATTGGAGAAATGGAAGAGTGTCAAGGGTGTGAAGGAAATACGGGCAAAAGCTATTGCTGCATTGAATCCGTGAAAGCGGAAATGAAGCTATTTGATCTATTGTATTGCGTTGTGATCCACACACTGGAGAGCTCGTTACAGAGAGTATCGGCCTGATCTTTGCATTCCGGCTCGACTCATACACGACCATGTTGCTCGACATTACGACTCTCAATATGTCAGGCTGTCGAACTGACCACTTCCATTACCACCGCTTCCTCCCTTAGGTCTGCTGGCAGCAGCATCGGCATCCTTATAGCCTTTGGCTCCTCCTCTACCACCATTCCTTCGACCACCACGGTTTGCACCACCTCGTGCAGCAGATGCTCCACCTCTATTCGAAGATGGACCTGTGGGCACTCTAGGCTGTGAAGGACCATTGTTTGGCGGTCTGGCAGATTGGCTGTTGTTATTGTTACTATTGGCAGGAATTGGTCGTCGGTTCTCGCTGTTGTTGCTATTACTTGAGTGGTTGCCGAAACTTCGCGTTTGTGGCTGTGGTCGGTTGCCCCATGCTGGTTGACCTGAGGCTTGATTCTGATGTTGCTGCCCTGGCTGATTGTTTGATGCTCCTGCGCCAAGCGCAGGAAAGTCTTCATCCATGTTCGTCTCACTATTGTACGGACGCTTGAGACCCCTGCCAGAGTTGGGCATTGGTGGACCTTGTGAATGCCTCGGCGCATACTCCTGCTCAATGCTGAACAAAACTTTTTCACCCACAGTCGCATCAAACTCGAACTGCTTGTCTTTCGGCAACGGCTGCCATACTCCAATACGGTTGACATCAGCTGGACGTGACGTTCCTCGGAGACCAAGGATGACGGCAGGAGGCTTGTTCATGGTTATGAAGTCTTCAGCTGGATTGGCAGGCTCCACCTGAGCAGCATATAGCTGGCTATTCAGATCACCAAGAGCAGTGACGCGCCATCTCACCGTTTTGCCAATGCCACCACATCTTTTCAGGATTGGTGGCAGTGGTGGTCGAGGAGTAATCATGATATTATCACCAAGTCTACGAGTGCCGTTGTCGTCTCTGTCCGCTTTGGGCGGCAGGTTTGCAAGGGCCAGGAGACTATCAGTATCAGTAGGAGAGATGAGATAGCCTAGGTATAGGAATTGGCGCTTAATCTGCCAGGCCTTTGCTTTTTTTCCGAGCTCGCCATTTCGAAAAGCCAAGTTGTGCTCGTTGATCATTTTCTGCACTTCCTCAATCTCGGCCATCGGATCGAGGTTTGTGCTTCGTTCGGATACCTCGATTACTTCTGTCTCGATCGATTTTCTGGCGTTGAGCGATTTGTCCTGGAGTAGGCCTTTGTTGAGATTGGTCAAAAATTCTCGAAATCCAGTAACGCTGCTTATTTTAGTCTCTGCTTTGTAGGCAAGAATTGACTTCCTTACTGGTTTGGCCTGTCTTCGTATATTCGGAACTCTTCTGCCTCTCGATATGTTCGAATGAGGTCTGCGAGGAACGCCTGCTTGTACAGCATTGTAGAAGCAAACCGCTGATTCGATGGTCCTACTTCCGGCTTCAGACAGATAAGGTCAAAGTCGAGTCCTTTAGCCTTGACAATGCGCTTAATTAGGTCCGCAAATCCACCCTCGGCACGGCCAGTAAGGAGTACACAAAGTGCGTCATTCTGCTCAATCGAGAGCTGAACAAGCTCGACCTGTTCATGTTAATAGTGTTTTCCTCTTTCGCTGTCCTGCCAAGTCATACAATCTGTTCGTTCCACCATCCTGCCCAAGCCCGTGTTTCTTCTTCTTCGAGACCCTTCCCAGTGCTTGCTAGTATTCTTGCATCGTGCCACCATCCACCATTCACAAAGACGTCTTGTCCTTGTAGTTGACCGATTGTTTCACTTCTCCATAGCTGACGATTCGGTAAAGGACTCGCGAAGAGCTGGTATCGAAACTTAGCTTGCTAAGCTCACGCGTATCTAGACGTGCTCTTATGCTCACAGTATTGTCAAAGTCGTACACGTGAATATGCTTGATGGTTTCAATGCCTAGTGAGATGCAGTCTTAGCATATACAATACGAGAACGTGTAACTTTGAGCTCACTCAAGGCATATCATACTCGGAAGCTCTCTGTCACCCACTGACCACCTCTTCAGCGCATTTGTTGTGTGTACATTGCTTGTTATAGCTGCCTCTTGTGCTTGCTGGAATGCGGACCTGGAATGCGCCATGCTAGCCAGGCGGCTAGGGGGCTAGAGTCTGACGAGAAGGGAGTGAGGACGACGACTAGATGAGATCATACATGTCGCAAAATGTTGCGTAGTTGAGGAAAGAGGTGATGAGGCGCATCGTGCTTTCCAAATTTGAAACTCTGAAACACAACAGGGTAATCAGTCTATGCATGTGGCAAACCTGAAACATGTTCCCTCATCTCATCCGTCGAAATGACAACAAACCATGCACTCGTATGTCAGCACATAATACCACAGCTACAACTCGACCAAACCCTCTCGAGCCTTGTGTCATCTGTCTAGAACCTATCAGCGAAAGAGCCATTACTGCACCCTGCAATCACGCCACTTTCGACTTCCTCTGCCTTGTCAGTTGGCTTCAAGAACATCCCCAATGTCCACTATGCAAGACCGAGGTTAAGAGAGTTGATTATGCCTTCGCTTCGGCGGAAGAATATCTGAGTTACTACGTGCCCGCGAAACCTCGAGAAGCTACGAGCGCATCTTCTAGTTCATCGACATATTCTGCACCAGCATGGGGCCGACCACATTCTCAGTTGCCACGAAGACCTCGACCAATACGGCGGCAAATACATCCTCCTAGCCCAGATGCCGCTCTCTTACGTCGTCGTCATGTTTATCGCAACAAATTGTACTCGCTGCATGTAGGAAGCAATCGATTATCCCAATTCAAGGACTTCACACCAATCACTTTCAGCAAGAGCTTAGAACTAGAAGCACGGGCCAGGAAATGGATAAGAAGAGAGCTTCAAGTTTTCGATTTCCTTAGTGCGGACACCCCGGCGTCTGGTGGCCAGCACCAGCGTCGTGTGGAAAATGCTGAATTCCTCTTGCTCTACATCATCTCTATCTTGAAGACCGTGGATATCAAGGGGAGCAGTGGAAAGGCACAAGAACTATTGTCGTCATATCTTGGGGAAGAGAATGCTAGGCTTTTCTTACACGAACTGGAAGCGTGGCTGAGGAGTCCATACGTCAATTTACATGACTGGGATGCACATGTTCAATACGCCACTCCTCTGCCCAACTTTCCAGAGTCAAGAGGCAATCATGGCAAAGATCACGAAGAACGGGCTTCACTTTCGGAATCTGGTCCGAGGCGTGCTCGTAGAGGAGGATATCAGCCAGATTGAAAAGGCGTTGCTGTCAGTTGCTGGAGTATGAACACTCACATGACCTCGAGGTCTTGTCGACACCTGGATGAGGCTTAGGGAGAGGTGTGAGGGGTGCTGGGTCGAGTTCAGGGTCGGTCGAGGCCCGCGAGCACGTCGACGTTCCTCGACAGTGGGGTTGAGACAAGCTGGATGGACATGCTGGGACCGGGCCTCAGGAGGGGCGTAAGGGGTGCTGGGGAGAACTTGAGGGCCTAGCCAAGGATCCTAGGCATGTTGAGATCCCGGAGCCAGGTCGCCTGGGATGCGCTGGACGGAGTTGCTGGCGGACTGAGCCTTAAGAGGGGCGTGAGTGGTGCTGGGCGTGTTCGAGGTCTGACTTGACGCTGCAGCCTCCAGGTTCTCGGTCTCGTACCAGCATTGTCACTGTGTTGACGTCTTCCACGAATGTCTAGATGAATGTGTGGCCTCTCCCTTTGTCCATCAAGACCCGACAGCCAGAAAAGATCTGCCATTCGTCTGCAAATCCAAAGTTACGCTCCATATGCAATGCTACACCACCAAGGCCACTGCTACTGAAACGCCATCTCGTTAAGCAATGAGCACCAGTACAATGGTACCACGCCCGATTCTTTTTCCATTTTCATATGCTTTAGCATCTTTGCAGCTGCCGATGGTATCGCGAACTCTAGTATGTGGACACACTATTCGAGCGTTGTCTTTGAGCATTAGTTTTACGTCACGCCACTCATCCTCCTTGAGACCTCCGCCAGCACAAAGGATCAACCAGCTCACGATCAGACATCTTTTGGCAGTATAGGACGCGCGATATTCGTACGGAATGACAACGCCGCCTAGTTTTTCGCGATACTGATGTGACATCTACTGGCCTCGTTTAATCGTAACGAACTCTTCCTCCTCGCCGTGCTTCGTACAGATCATCGTCTTGCGGTAGTCATGACAGTCGAGTTCAGAACCATTTATATATACTTTGCCATGGTGGTAATGGAGTGCTCTATGCTCGCATACAGGGAGTGCCAACGTGCTACCAAACATGTGCGGTCTTCAGCGCCATACAGCATTTCTTCGGTGAAGGCTGCCTTGGGATGAAAAACTTTGCAGGTAAAAACATAGAGCATGTGAGGCCCCAGTCTTGTCCTGCTCGACCATCTTAGCCCATCGATCTTGTTCGATCAGCTTGACCCAGTTGTCGCATGTGTTCTTATTCTCCAACGAAAAACAGGTTGACTTCTTGATAAACTTGAGTCTGAATTGCGCAAGGTGATTCTTAGTGATCGAGCTTCGAAGAGAACGGCATACCTGCCGCAACATAATCAGAGTAAGATCATCTGCAACATAGCTAACGATCTGATGGAAGAGTTCTACTGGGAGGCAAAGCTGATTATGCTTCTTCACTGCCTGGTCTTCCGCTGTGAAGAGTGCCCCCAGAACTTCTGAATTTTGCGAATGTATTGGATCACAAATACCGTCTGAGGAAGAGCTTGGGATACCACCTAGAGAAGGGCATAAGGTGAGCATCCCGAATAAAGGTAGGGTACCCTTCACAGCAGTGCCGGTCTACGAATTCTGACGACGACGACATGGATCATACCGTTCTAGATCGACTTAAGACTAGGGAATATACTTTTTCACTGCCTGGTTTTCCTGCGTGGGAAGACTCAGAGGCATGATCAGAGTAGCTTCGTCCTCCAGGAAAGTATGGACTGCGGTGAGCATAGCTCTGGGCTTCATGAAAAGATTGCCGAGGAATGCCATAATTTTGCTGTGAAATAGTTTCGTGATGTGACAGACCCGTGCTGTGGTTTCTGGTACTAGAGAGGGACTCTTGGGCGGGGTGTTTATTCCAAAGGTCGATGTCGTTGTGTAAGTCTTTGTTGTGCTTGAAAGACAGCAAAAGATTGTAGAAACAGCTGCTTTTATGTACATGTTCGTGGGCTCAGACTTTTGTCACGCTCAAACTGATTCCGAGTGCTGAATCACAACGACAACGACAAGACATCTTTTAGCTGTTTCGAGATGAGTCACATTCCATACTACTGTCTGTGATGCACCTTTTGCTTTGTAACATACTTCAAGCTACTATATCGAAGATGATGTGAACAGTCATTCGGAAGAGGTTCGGGAACAGTATATGAACTGCTAGAAGGATTGTATGAATTTGCAAGCTTCTGTCACTTGTCGGCCTGCAGAGGTATTCTTGTGAATGTCCGGACACTCTGTAACATCTTTCATCAATATTCTCTGTGACATGACTTCTCGATATCTGAGCATAAGTGACTAGAATGACGACTGCATGATCCACAGTGAAGGCTGAAGCTTTTTCACCTTTGAGTTACATCGCACAGGAAGTCTTACGTGAGCTCGATCGCACGCTTGAATTTAGTCCTTCCTATCGGCCTGATGTGTTTGTCCGCACTCTTTGGCTATTGATGGCGTTTATGGCATTAAGGCATTACCAAGCAATAGGGTCAATTGTGGTCTTGGCGGCTCGGCCATAAGGTTGGACATAGCGGAGACGACAACCTATATGAACAACCAAGTAATCATCAGTATATCTTCAATAGCATCACACTCCAGCGAGCTACTCTTCTTCAACCTTGAATAGTCTTCCTCCACTCGCGTCTCGTACTGTACCATTTCACCAGCGATCATGACATCACAAACACCAGTCTGGTTCATCACCGCTGCTTCTAGCGGTTTCGGCAAGTATATGGCTCTGGAGGCCCTCTCTCGAGGCCACAAGGTCATTTGCCAGCGCACGCAGCACTTCACGCATTGCCGATCTCAAAGAGAGAGGTGCCGTGACTATGACACTTGATGTGACGGCACCCCAAGCAGAGATCGAGAAGGTCGCCAAGGAAGCCAATGAGCAATTCGGGTACATCAACCATCTAGTGAACGCAGCCGGTTACATCCTCATGGGCGCAGTCGAGGAGACCTCGTAAGTTCACAAGCAACAGTTCTAGCACCACCAGCGAACTTGCATTACTCATTATTACATGCAGCCCCAAGGAAGACTTCGACACATTCAACACCAACGTCTTTGGGATGCTCAACGTCTGCAAAGCTTTCCTACCCTACATTCGCGCCACCACAGGCCACAGGACGATTTCCAATTTCGGAAGTATCGCATCCTGGCGTGGTGGCGCTGGGTATGCGCTCTATTGCGGGACCAAGTGGGCATGTAGCGGTATCACCGAATCGATGCACTTCGAGCTTGCGCCGCTCGGCATAGCGGTCACGATAGTCGAGCCGGGATACTTTCGTACCGGCTTCCTCAACCCCAGTGCCATGGTGAAAAGCGAGAAGCGGATTGCAGAGTACAGTGAGACGGGCTCAGCAGAGCTGCACGCGATGCTGGAGAAGGTTAACAATAACCAGCCGGGCGATGTGATGAAGGGGTCGAAGGTGATTATTGATATTCTGACGGAAAGTGGTGTTGCGGAAGGGAAGAAGGTGCCGATGCGGATTGCGCTGGGCTCGGACGCTCCGCCATGCATTCGAGGCAAGATGGAGGATACGACGAGGTTGTTGGATGAATGGGATTCTATCACGACTAAGACGGACCATTAGCATAGACGTCTCGAGCTCCAAGGTCTAGTTCTACCTCATAATGTTCGAAAGCGCCTTCATTGTTTCGTCCGTGGGTGTCTGTCACGAAGTAACTGCTTTTTTTCAAGCGCTGCGCGAAGATTCAGCTAACGAGAGAGCAGAAACCCAAAGATGATAACAGTCAGTCTCACAAAGCCATCGAAAAACCGAAAGGCGCAAACACGATTTAGTGGGGAACAGACGTGAGTTAGGGACAGTTGGAAATCAGCATAGCATTGCTGCGAGGCTCAACGAAACACTTCGCCACACTTCGAACCAGAATTAAAACCTCTTCGCACTACCCGCCTCACCCACTCCATCTCGAAACATCCTACTGGGGCCAGAGCTAGCAACATCATTTCCGACTCCGTTCATTTTTATCCTCTTCGTACCCGCTTGTTGCGGAAACCTGCCGACAGCACAATAACCCGCGACCTCTTCATTCGTAGGCCAACCACCCCATTCCTTGGTCTCGACGACCATCTTCTTAACATTGGCAATTGTCTTGTCGGGCGCCGTTTGCAAAGAAGCCTCCTTGTCCGATCTCAGCGACTCATCCACCCAGCTACGCTCGAGATAGACTCGAGCAGCGACGAGGGTTCGGCGGAGCAAGCGCGGTCCGCTGCGGGGCATCTGAATAGCAGCGTCGATTTCGGCGCGGTATTTGACCATCCATTCGACGAAATTGAAAATGCCTTGCCAGTCCTGCAATACACCAAGGACGCGCATATAGGCGTGCAGTGCGTCGGCGGTGGGTACGGCGAGGAGACGAGGGAGGCTGTAGCGATCGACGGCTTTGGTGACTTCGGAAGAGGCTTTCCTGCTGCCTACACCGTAGATGGTATTGAAGATGGACTGGATATACTGAGGGCCCTGACCCAGCAATCGGGCAGCGTCAGTGACGCTCATCTGAATGTCATCGGCGGTGGCTGTAGTGTCGCTTTCCGGCAAAGGATCGAAACCAGCGCGACGTGAAGCGAAGGCTGCGACAATGTTCTGAGCATCAATGATGGCTGGTTCTACAGCTCTGCAGATGATTTGCAATGTGTCTTGGTCAGGAGGTACTCCAGCTTGAGACATGCCGTGAAGAACACTCTGTACCACTGTAAAATGTTCGAAGCGTTGGGGATTATTTGACTTGTAGAAGCGTCGTAAGCGTGCGGTGACGTATGGCTTGCCTAGAGTTTCCAGTACTGAATGCCATGGCGGCCGAGAGATTGCCTTTCGTGTGCGGACGAGACGTAAAGCATATAGAACAGGCCGATCGATATACAAGAATCTGAGAGATACATGTTCATTCGGCGGTATGTGTATGTGATGCGACTTGAGCGATGCTACTGGAAAACGACAGAGTAGGGCCACCCATGCTTTGAAAGTAAATTTGTCGACCTTTGTAAGTTCTTTTTTATCAAGTTTGGGAGAGTCGGCGAGGAGGCTATAGTATTCGGGTTGTTTCTCGGCCGCTCGCAGCAGATACTTGATTCCATTCTCAAGACTGTTTGTCATCCTCAGAACTGTTCCTAAATGATGCCCGTGTAGGTGTAAGCCTCGCCCAAACATCTCTAGAACAAGCTCGTCAAAGGATAGAGGTGGACTCTTGAGATAAGTTGCCTCGTTAGGATCCTCAGGTGGTGCGACGACTTCCGGACCATCGCCAGCATTGAGAGGTCGAATTTCCACCTGTAGATGTGGGTTGAACTTCCGATGGCCCGATCGCAGAAGAGACACACGTTCGTCCTCTGCTGCAATTTTGGACAGTGTTGCAAGATAGACACTTAGACTGCCGTATGAGTGATGTGTCTTGTATTGGAGGAAAAAGGCCCAAGCTTCTTGGAGTGTACGTGCTGATGAGATTCGTTTTGCATATAGATTAGGATCAGGCGCTTTCCTGACTTTCACGGTACTCGAAGATGCCGCAATCTCTGCAGCCGAGGTGCTACTGACATCCTTATGTAGTAGTAGTGCTCTTCTCTGTATAGTAGGAGTTTCATCCACATCCCAGCCAGCCATTATCGAAGCTGTGCTTTCCCAGCGCTCTGGACCATATCCAGCTTCCTGAGATCTATTGATCACATGCATGGCACGAGAAGTGCCATACGATCGATCCTTGTCAGAGTCTAGTCCAGTTTTGTCCTGTTTCCAAGGTGGCCAAGATCGGGATTTAAGGTTATCCCAGTCTCGTTCCTGGCTCGTCTTCTTCTGCGCAAGCTGTACAGCGATAATAGCTCGATAGCCTTCGCGAGTGATTTGCAAAGGAGGGTCATAGAGCATCATGTCTCGAACAAGATCAAACTGAGCTCGCTCCTGGAACGCTATGGAGTGGAATGGATGTTGAGAGAGTGGAAGCGATATTAGCTTTAAGACACGATTGTATAAAGTAGTCAATCGAACTGTTTCAACCGCAGTTAAGGTCACTGTCGAAGAAAGAATGTTGTCTTTGAGATATTGTGAAAACAACGCGGCTATCGTAACTATTGCTTCGGAATAGATCACTCGGGCATGGCGTAGTAGTCTTATGATTAAGATGAAGAGAGAATGGTCATCCCATATAGGTGTCTTCCTGTACGCAGGATATTTGGACGGGTACTCCTCGAAGGAATGAAGATACGTTCGTCGTCTGGTAACTTCCTGCCAGCCTAAGATCAAGCAGAAGCGCAGAGCCTCCGGGCTGATATGGGGCCGTCGAAGAAAGAAGAGCAGCAAGAAAACTGGCAAGGGCTTCCGCACCTGAGTATCACTCTCTTGCTGGTGGGCGAGCATTCTTCGCGCAACAATCTCTGATCGCTTCTCACACAGTATATCCACCCATTGCTTGACGTCTTTACGGTTGTAGCCTCTCTTGTCCAGGAGTGCGTCCTCAATATTCAGAATTGCCGCAGATATTGCGCGGTTATTCGAAAGCTCTCCTCTTTCTGATGGCAGGATTGTGGTTGCGCCTTCTTCTGCTTCCGTAGCAGCTTCCCAATCCATCGCAGACTCCAAATCATCCTCTTGGACATGCAATTCGTTATGCTTGTTCTCATCGGCTGGTCGAACGTACTGCGCGAGTATAGTCTGCAAGGTGATACCTTGATCCTGTTCGGTAACGCCAGTCTTTACAGATGTTACACCATCCTGTTTATTCCCAGCTCTTTTTGATATTGGTCCAAAATTGGTGCCAGGTTTGACGTATGACAAGTCGACGTGATGCGCCTTCAGATCATCGGGTAGCGCAAAGCCATGACCAGTAGACCTCAGGACATCAATGAGAGCAGGCGCTGGAGAAGGCCGTCTATTCTTTCCAGTCTTGTGCTTTGGCTTCTGATGTTCACGTCCAGTCGCCTCCGCTGTACTGATGCGAACAGGGTCGATATGAACAGCCCTGACGCCAGCATATTGGCGAATGAAGCTCTTCCGACATGGTGATAGGTGAACAAGACTGACACAACGAAATGTGCGTCGGAAAGCTGCCGGCGGAGAAGCAGTGACGCTATGACATGCTTGCATTCATCGAACAACAACAAACAAGATTGAGCGACTTCCAAGTAGCGATGGCAGGAACGAAGAGATGGTGTTTTTGCAATGCGAAGATGTCTTTTTGGCCATTGAGCCAGTGACCATTGAGAGACGGTCCGAGCGTCGCTTGTGATTAATAACCCCAAGACAGGCCCTCTCCGAACATCAGCGCCTAAACTCAAAGCAGAGCGCGCTGACTGCTTGCGCAAAGGAAGCATGCAGCCTTGACTTGACACATAGACGACTTCTTGTTTGCAAAGCAATCTCTGTCGCGCCGTGAGAATCTTCTATAAAGTCTGGTTTGCCTTCAGCACGAATGCGACAGAAATCGAAAGTCTGGCAGGAAACCCTTTGATGCGACCACCATCTTTCCACAGTCGCGATTGACCTAAAACGAGAATCATGTCCAATGGCACAAAAGTCAACGGGGAAACTCCCGCCGCAGCAACTTCTACAGACATCACCACCACCACCAAGCGAAAGAGATCTGCTAGTGCAGCCGAAGAAGCAGTCAACACAAAACCCCTGGCGACAAGCGACGTGAAGACATCGGAAGATGAAGCGTCGCGCATCCAAAGTACGATACAGGATCTCTGGACAATCTTGAAAAGGTATGACAGCTTTCCGTGGACCTCTACCAAGTCCAATTACAACATTTAACACGCGTCTTCAGCAATGACACCACTCCCTCTATCCTCGACCGCCTTGTCTCAGTCCATATTCCCAATGACCGAAATACGAAACGCGCTAAGCTTGCCATACCAACTTCGCCCGAACCGATAGCCACCAGCATAGAGAAGAATGCATATCCACGGATAGAAGACTTTGTGCTTCAGTTCACCGCAGCATGCGACAAGCTCATAAGCGAGGCTAAGTCAACGACAAGCGAAACACAGTGGAAATATGTCGCAGGTGATCATCTGGATCAAGATGAATTCGTTGCCAATGTACAGGCTATGCAGAAGCTCCTGAAGTCTCTAATCATGCGCGATGCAGCAACGAGATCTTCCCAGACCGGAGAAGTCAAGCCACAGAAGGAGTCATTGTCAAGTCCGAAATCAGTTCTAACACTATATGGCAATGCGCAAGGACACAAACAACTGTTCTCTAGCTTTCAACATGGATCAGTGGATGGCAAGTGTATCGAGCCTGTGTTGAAGCTTCGTGAAAATGGACTACCCAACGGCATTATGAGCTCGATGGTAGTGCCTACAAAATCAAAAGACGCTGCGGCCAATCTCAAGCAAAATACCTTCAAGGACGTCTTTGGACCCTCATCATCACTCCCACCACTCGCACCACCACAACCTCTGAAACAAGCACATGACAAGTCATCGTCGACCATTGTGTGGGGCGCCACCAACGAACAACGACCCGAGCGACCCATGGGTTATGGTTATCAAAAGCTAACAGCAGGTCAATGGCTTGGATATGGTGGACTTGCACCTCAACTCGAGCTGGATTCCCTTATCACGAGTTCAACAAGCAATCTAGCGATAGGTGCAGACGAGCAAGCACTTGCAGAGGAGGATGCGCTATTTCGTAACGTGTATTCAGGCTTTGCTCCAAGTTGTGACAACACAGGAGCAGTGTACTCTGAGCACATCAAAAACGAATTGTGGTGGCAGAAAGTTGGGAGACAAACTCTGGAGGAAAGCTTGGGTTTCTCACAGCATGATATACTGTCCAGCGTAGATGAGGCCAATGAAGATGCAATGGTTGTCGATGGCGAAGATGACAGAATAAAAGAATTCTCAGAAGTCGTAGCAAATTACGATCCAGCCTTGGAGGACATGAAACTGGAATCAACACAAAAGATACAGCCAAATGGAGACGAAGCAATATTGGACGAGATATCACAGCTGTTGGAATCTCTGCACTCATATCAGAGAATACGAATGTCTCAAAACTTACAGACAACTAACCTACTTGAAGACTCATCTATACCATCGGAAGTTGAGATCGAGACTTACAAGACGTTGAAGACTCAGCTGGCACTGGTAATTGCAACGTTACCTCCTTACGCAGTATCTAGACTCAATGGCGATCAACTGGAAGACCTCAATATCAGTCTTACGATGCCGATAGAGGACAAGAACATTCGTGGTGTGATGGAGGAAGATGCACAATCCCGTGCGGCAAAGGCTGCTGCTCTCAGTGCTGCCATTGGCATAGCAGCAAATTCGCATCGAGCTGCTACATTGGCCACACCCAGCGCCGGAGCACGAACAGCGCCGATGGGTGGAGGACGTAATACACAGTCATACAATACAAATACTGGTCCAATACTACCTCGACAAACATCACAACCAGGCAGCCGACAACCTCTGAGTGGTTGGCAGACACCAACACAACAGAACCTCTCTGCAACTGCTCCTCGCCCTTCGTATCAAAATCAAGCATCATATGGCACACAGAGTGCCAAACCAGCATACAACAGCAACTACAGGAATACTACAGTTGGGCAATTCCAAAGCACTAGCAATCGTCAAGCAAATACACCTCTAGCGGGAAAGGCTGCATACAATGGTATTGGAACATCAGGTTACCAGTCACGCGCCACAGCAGCCAATATCAATCTCGCAGGACAAGCTCTACAACAAACACCAATGACGACGTTCAACTCACCACAAGGCACTGCACAGTTGGGGCAGCATCAACAAAGGCCCTCTTATCTGTCTCAACCAATACAAGTTGGCACTCCTGGAGGAGGTCAAGCAGCTGATGGGAGTCGGTCTCAGACGCCCGGATTGGCGGCTATGCGAAGTATCAGTGGTACACCGCAACCAGCTCAGCCATAGACATGGGCTCAGAGATGCGTAGCTTCTGTAGCTCAAATCAATTGCTATAGATGGACTCGATCTTTTGACGAGAAAACACCCCCTTTTTGCTTTCCTTCCCCGCAATTTGCGTCACAGCTTCGCGTCTGTTTCGGATTGTGTTTTCATTGGAGGGAGGTGCCTGCCATTATTGTCGAACGTGACTTGTTCAGCTTCGGTCTGTCTGTCTTCTGTCACATCTTTCCTCGTTTGTCGTCCGTTCATCTCTCTCTCTCTTCTTGAAACACCACTGAAACACTGAATCCCCCTGCATCCACTGGATCCGTCGCAGATACACAGCAAACAACTTGGCTGTTTCGCAACACGACACGACAACAAAACCAATCCCATCTTCTGCCTATCACTCCCAGCTTCTGTCTCCATTTTAGGCACCGCATCAGGGAGCCAGCCTTTCGCGCTTGAGACGTTGCACTTGCCACCTACTTCGACATCGCCAGCATCAATCCAATCTTCTAAGCAACACCAATCATAACAATGTCTACGCCAACCTTCATCAACATCCCACCTCCTTCCGACCCTGCCACTCCCTCAGACATGCCGTAAGTCATCACCAAGCTACTCCCCTGCCATTGTCACTTTCATCCCACATTTCGTCCTCAATTGAACACCTTTCTTCCAGTGGCACACCCACTTCAACTACTACGTCAATGTCCGAACTCTCCACCGTAGCAATCAAAGACGGTCATCGCGGCCACCCTCATCACCTCCATCCCGATCCCCGCGTCCCCTTTCCTGGATTCTTCTCCACCTCCAATACACAATCCCAACGCGCACGCGCCGATACTGCAGACGCCGAACGCGCCGATCGCATCTCTCGTCTTGCCGGTCTTGAACGTTTGGGTGCGGTAAGACAGAGCTCAAGTAGCTCATTACCACCTGGTGCGAGTGCAAACAATCCTGGTGGAGTAGGCGAAGAGCGAATGATACCACCACATTATGCCGGTCATCTAGGAATGAACAAGGAAAGAAGCACAGTGGGATCTGCGAGCGCGACGACAGGAAGCGTGGAGGGGGGCGCACGTAGTGGATACACGTATGATGCGTTGACAGATAAGGGTAGTGAAGTCAGTCAACATGATGAAGACGATGTGAATGTGGATGGGGATATGGATGAAGATCATGACATGGAGATGCGAGATGAGATGTTGGAAAGAGGGACGACAAGTAGTATGGGTGGAACGTCTGATCGTGGGAGTTTGGTTGGATTCGGTGAGCAGGCTGGTGGAAGTACTGTTAGTGGGCCGGTGAGCGTGATGGCGACACAAGGAAGCAGGTATGGGACACCGGTACCTCCTGGATCAGCTGCTGGTTCGTTTGGTATGGGTGGTGGTGAGGGTGTTGTGAGAGGTGGTGAGCAGGATTAGGACGAAGAACGATTGATGGTGAGTATGATCAGGATGAGGAAAATGGCATGAGTATGCAGACATTCATGACGAAATACCCTTGCTGGCCTGGACACGAGATCAGTAACACTTTTTTGGAAGGAAGGGAACAACATGGGCATGAAAGACAGAAAGACAGAAATACAATGGAAAATTTTCTCAAAAGGACTTTCGGTACATGAAGGATGAGGATGAGAATCTTGCAGGTCAAGAAATCGTCACAATCACCGATTATGCAAGAATGAAGAATGAAGAAAAGGACAAAATAAAGAACACAGTATAGTTTAAGCTGGTGAATACAAGGGATTAACTACTGTACTAAGCAATCAGCCATTGTGTAAGTAGTGTAGTGTAGTGTATGTACATCGTCGCATTGGAGCTTTACAATGAAGCAAGAGCAGAAACGTCTAAATAACCTCCTTCCAACACCTCGACCGGCTTGTAAACCTCCACCCTCATCTGATCTCATCTGTTGTTTTTTTCCAGAAGCGAGAAAAAGACATCGTCTTGTTTGAACTTCTGACCAGCCAGCTAGTTAGCTAGCTAACTAGCTGATGTTGCTTTTGCAATTGGTATACGGGTGCCGTGGGAGTACGTTGATGCCAGGGGGCGTCGGTAGTACGAGCGATTACGAATATGAGAGAAAGATTCTAGCTATGAGAGTCGTGGAAGAAGTTATTTCCACGATAGAAAGTAGAGGACAGCACAAGATAGGCACAAATGATAGGCTGCATGCTTATTGGGACTTTTACTTTATCTTGGTCGTGAAGGAAACACGATATCTACTACTCATACTCAATTCCTATCAGGTCCAAGAAGCATGCCCCGGTCAAGTTCGAGCGTACATTGCATCAGCAACCAAAGACCAATGATTTCCAGTTCCAACTCGATCTCAAAATTTCGTCTAGCGAATGCTGTTGTTGTTCAACATTTTTTCATCCCAAACGATGCATCATGACATTCATTCGTTCCCCTGTTCTTTTCCTTTCCTTATCCTTCCCAGCACCCAGCTCCCAGAATGCAATCCCAATCCAATCCATGCCAAGCCTGCAATCCCATTACAATCTAGACAAACTGGCACCCGCATCATGCAATTTTCTCGCTCCAATCCAAGCCAATCCTAAACCAAAAAAACGAACCCCATCATCCAAAGAGAGAGTACAAAACCGCAAAACCCCCACCAACGTCGAGCAAATTCGCACAAAACAGAAACCCAGTCAAAATAGAAAAAGAAAAGAGAGAAGAGAGAGAATCCCATCCAAAAGGCGTCGGCCGTTGTTCGTCAACGACCGGATGTATATCGATCAAACATACCAAGTAATAGTCCAAGATAGAAAGAGGCCACCACGTTTGTGTGTGTATTCGTACGCCAGCCCAGATTTTCACACGAGCCGGCCAGCCAGCACAAGACGGGATCGAAGCGTATAGGATGAATGGATAGCCCCTGAGCCGACGAAGTATGACAGCGCTAAGTCATCAGCAACACTCTCGCAAGCACGGCCAATAGTGCAAGACTTGTCTCTTTCGTATGCAGATTGATTTCCGGCAAGGAGGTCGACGTGGCAGTGGACGTGGAAGACGAATACAACGCCACAAACTTGCTGTCACGTTTCAAGGTTTGTGCCAGGTCACTGTCGGAATATGTTGATGCAATAGCTTTGTAGATCGTGGCCCTTGTGGTTGGGTTTGTGAGCAGTGGCGTGATGTCTTTTGTTTGTGTAGTAGGCGGGATGATGGCGTGGTATATGGCGCATTGTCGTGCCCAATCGAATAGACGATATTGAGTGGAGGCCTGGTTGTTGGTGTGCAACCGATTGTCGCTGTTAACGTCACGCAGTCTTTCCAGTTCATCTATCAATACATTTTGTGGGATCAAGAGTCCGAATCCTTCACAATCAAGCATCAGTGTCCACAGTAGTGCCAGCGTCGTCCCTCTATGTCCGTCAACGATATCCTCTGGTCTGAGTGTTGCAAGTGTGCTTTTCAGCGAGTTGTGCTGCTGCTGCTGCTCGCTTCGAGCTTGCAGGATTGATAGAGCGATACGTGCATTATGTAGTTTGTGTGTACGTGTTGGAGCAGGACAGTGGAGTGTATTGACGAGACTGGAGCTGTCTGAACAATTTACCGATGCTAATTGCTCAGGCAGAACGATCTCAATTAAACGTACAAGACGTATTCCATCACGAAAGTCGATTGCTGGATTGGAGACACGATATGTATATTCTTGCAGCGGATGCTGGACATGGCTGACGGAGTAGTTGAGGTGGCTGAGGGGTCGGGTTGGATCCCCGATTGAAGGGATTAGGATGGAGCCGATGGCTTGTAACAAGCCTGTGGAAGACTTGTAAGGTGATGATTTCTGAAAAAGGCACTTCGAGTGGAACGTGATAGTGTTGGTCGCCGCAGATTGATCGAGTAGACGAATCAGCAGTAAAGCGCGCACGACAGTACGACGCCACAGCCAAGCAGGTGAGTTGATATCACTGTTGTCATCTGCAGTCTTTCCATTCGATTTCGTAGATGTAGGTGATCCGTAACATTTCGGAGCATCTTCATTACGAAGCATGAAGGTTCGCAGGAAAGCTTGAATCGCTTTAGTCTGTCTTTGAGCAGAACTTGCTTCTGAATTGACAGTGTGAACCGAGGAACGGGGCGAATTTGTAGCACGGGTTGTCTTGCTGACTTCTCTTCCAATGACCACCTCTGCGGCTGACTGTAGCAGCTCAAGATTATAAGTCTTCGTCCAGACATCGAGGAAGCTCTGTCGTTGGGCTAAGTCGTCCTTGATACGGCCAACTTTTTCGAGTGCCATTTTCGAGATGCTCAAAGCGCCAAATCGAAGAGATGCCTGTAATCGTTGCTGGAGTTGTACGGTGTCCTCGGTATTGTGAATGTACATCATTTCTTTACGTATCTCAGCGTACGACTTAGTCGATTGGCTGCCATGGCCGACTTTAATGAAGACATCGTTGATGACCTGGGAGAGTGCGATCTCTTGCGATGTTAGATGTACTGAGGTGTATAGAGCCGGCATTGCTACTTCTTCGCAAAGAATAGGATATTGCTCTACCGGGTGTTGAACAGGTGATGACTGGTTTCGTCGTGGTGCTAAGCGATGCAAACGATGAGTATGGACTTTATTCAGATCGTGGATAGCTGATTTGTCTGTTCCTGTTCTCAAGCTGGCATCAACGTTCTGGGCTGGATCGTATCTGGCTGTCATTGATCGTAAAGCAGGGCTTGAGCCTGGACTCCAGCGAGCTCGTACTGTACAAGGGGGATTGGTCGGTGGTGACTGCTTCTGCACGGATATAGGGCTAGACATAACTGATGTGGCATTGCTTAGTCTGCTCTTTGCATGCTGCGGCCGAGTATCCAGTATCTCACGAATAGCTCGCATTGGTTTCGAGGCACAACCTTTGACATGCTTAACAATACTTGCCTCTCCCAGAATTGGCTTCGGCTTCATCAGACTTGTATCCTTTTTGGCACTTCCAGCAATCCAACCTGGTGGGAGATTCTCCTTGCCACCACCTGTTCCCGCAACATCTTGTGCTATCCCATGAGGTTGCATTGTCCTTTGACTCCTTGCCAAAGGTACTCTTCTTGGAGCGGCTCCAATCGCGCGTCCTTGAGCTGGTTTTGGTTTTCGGGCAGAGGCAATCTCAGTGGAACCCATACCCTCTTCCTCGCTCAGAGCAGCAAGGTCGAGGAATATGTCAGATCGTCGTAAGCCACGTGGTCGCCTTGCTTGTTCACGTAGTGAAGCGCCGGGATGTATAGTAAGCATTGTAGTGTCCTCCGAAGGTATGTAGATCGTTCGACGTCTTGCTCTCTTGACCTCGTCTGTTTTGCCTACGTTGGCGGTAGTTGCATTTATGAGCTTCACGTCAACCGTAACAGTATCGGTATGTGGAGATTGAATGCGAGGAGAAGCCAGAGTTGAAGTCCTTCTCTTTCTGATATTTGCACTGTTTGTGTTTGTAATGTGCATTCGCCCGGCGCTCTCCGACGCTTGCAGAGTCTGTGCAGTGTTGTCATTCTGGGCGTCGTTTGTTGCGATCTCATCAAAGATGTCCAAAGTAGGATCCCATTCCGCTAGTCCTCCTCTTACAGCTTTTCGTGGTCTGATGCCTCTTGATGGTGCGATACTGAGGCCAAATTGTGGTGTACGTAGCACTTTCAAGCTTTGAGGATGTCTAGGCGCGGGACATGGTGTTGGTATCGTGTGGTCAAGCAAGAGCGACATCTTTGCTCCTTCAGCCAAGCGCCGCGATAGATGTTTGTCGTTTGTAAACAATGTCGTTATGGTGCTGAGAGGTGGTCTATGCTGTAGCCATATAGGGATGAGAGATATCGCGACATCACATATTCAGCGCGGAGAATAGACGTGGCTCGCTTCCATGCAGTCGAGGAACTTTTCCTTGCATTCTTTGACAAGCGCGTGCTTGGTAGGACGTGATGGTGGTGGTTGAATTAGGGCCGATTATTAATCGTCTCTCGTCTCCACGACAACTGGGAAAAGCTTAAAGCTAACTAGAGTTTGTACTTTCGATTGAGTATCAATTCCTGCTTCTAGTATTCCATCCGAGGGTAGTGGCGCGCATACCAGTGATCTATCCTACTCTCCTTTGAAGACAGCCCACCTCTTCTCAGCAAAAGCCTGAAGCGCTTCTTTCCTGTCACTCGTCTCCAACAACGATTCATAAGCCATATTCTCCTCGACTTCACCTCTCGGTCTATCTTTTCGTACCATCGCTTGAACCACTGCGCGAACGGCCAATGGCGCTCCATTGGTGATCGCAAGTGCCATACTAACACTTCTTGCTAGACACGCCTCGTGTAACGCAGCCTGATCAAGCTTCAAATGCTGGTCTTCTTTCCGCTGACGATCGGTGTATTTGCCCAAGCCGTACTCATTTGCCTGGGTTGCATGTACTCGCTCCCTCGTCAAGATTATTTCCAAAGCCTTTGCTTGTCCGATGACCTTTGCCAAACGATACGTACCTCCTGCGCCAGGGATAATGCCTAGCTTAGTCTCCGGCATAGCGAATGTCGCGTTTGCACCAAGAATTCGTATGTGTGCACAGAGAGCAAGCTCGGCTCCTCCCCCAAGTGCATTGCCATCGACTGCCGCAATACAAGGCACCGGTAAGTTGTAGATTAGCCTGAATGTTTCGCGTAGCAAGACGAGGTATTCTTTCACGGCGTCTGTCGTCATCCCTAGACGTTCTTTCAAGTCTGCACCAGCACAGAAACTGACTGGGGATGTCGAAGCTATTACCACACACCGCGTTAGGCCCTTGTCCCCCTCGGCGTGGATGAGGGAGATTTCATCCTTGAGCTCTCGAAGTAGGGCTGTGGAAAGTGCGTTATGTGCATTCGTCCGATTTAGCGATATAATGCGGATCGTGCCAGTTTGACGTGCAGCGATGTCTTGAATGATGATACTGTCAAGCTTCTTCGTTTCCGCACGGGCCGTATCTTTTCGATACGCACTCATCATCACGTCGAATTCGCTTAGTTGTTTGACAAATACATTATTCGCCGCATCCTGGTTACCTGATAGTGTTATGCTTCGTGACCCAGGAGTGGCATACCTGATATCGCTTTTGCTGTTTTTACTCTCTTTGGTGGCCTTCGCGTCACGCCGTGAACGCTTTGCATCTTTAGGTCTGTCATCAGCTTGCGTTTCCCTCTGAGATTTATCCATCACTTCGGGAGATTCTGTCGTGGCTGCTGGACCAGCTTCCTCTTCGAGCCGAGCAGCTTTTCTCGCCTGGTACAATGCCTCGAGCTGTGCAGCAAAGTCGTTCTGGGAAACATCATCTTTGCTCTCTCGTGAAAGAGGGGTCACCGATTGAGAAGTGTCAACTGTATTTTGTGATTGCGTTATGTCCTCCCTTGACAGACTGTTCTTTGAATGCGAAGGAGAAAGATGGAATTTTCGAGCACTTTTGACGACCTGACTACAACATGGCGATCGAACCGCACGGAAGCCAGCGTAGTGAAATATCTTCTGCATATCACTTATTACACCGAGCAACACCTCTCGAGTGGTCGGTTTTAAACTTATCTACCTGTTTGAGTTTGTCCTGAAACACCTGGACCCTGCCTGCCTTCCCCGCAGACGATCGATCTGCATTCATCTCGATCCAGAATCATGGTCACATGCTCCGAGGGCTCTATCAATCGTCTTATAGTCCACTTCATCCCATACTACCTGACCTACTCCAACACATCCTACAGCGACAGATATTCCAAGAAGACTTCCTAACCCATCCACCGTCCACACCATGATCACAGGTCGCACCGCCACTCGAGCAGCTCCATCATTATTAAAGACCCGCCACTACCACTTTGCATTCAGACCTGCCACTCCATACGCTGCTCGACGTCAATCACACTTCCTCCGCTCTCTTGCCCTTGTCACAGCTGTCGTCTCCGCAGCAACTACATATCAATGGCTAAATGGTGATTTCAAGCTCATCCAAGATGTCCACGCCGATGCGCCAGCAGCTTCATCAGATCAACCCAGCTTAGCAGAGATAGTATTCGAAAAAGCGATAAAGCCGAAGAATGCAACAAAAGCGCAGACACGCGATCAAATAAGTTCGCAGCATCTACAAGTACGGAAGAGCTGGGAGAATCCTGGTGTATGGAGCTGGGGAGCCAACGATGGCAAGGTAGTTGCGCCTGATGCAACTCAGACTCTTATCAGGAATCCGAAATGGTCGTCATACTTTAATGGGAAGCTTCTGCGGGATATGAAGATATCACGAACGTTTGGTGCTGCTATCAGTGAGAATGGAGATTTGATACAGTGGGGGTCTGACTTTTCGAAGGAGAATAAAGACCCTGTTGTGACGTTAAAGGGAAAGAATCTCAAGTCGATAGTGCTGTCAAAGGACAGAGTATTGGCATTATCAGGCAACGGAGAAGTCTTTTCATTATCTGCATCACAAGAGGAACAACTCACGGGACCAAAAGTCACAGAAAGTTCGTGGATTCCAGGTTTCAGCAGCATATCATCTGTATCATATCGTAACATCACCCCGAAAGAGCTAGGTGTGAGAGAAAAGATTACTCAGCTGGCTGGTGGTCTCGAACACGCACTTCTCCTCACATCCTCCGGTCGAGTCTTTGCGTCTGCGTCTGGTAGTTCAGATTATCCCGCAAAGGGTCAAATGGGTATTCCCGGATTGACATGGTTTACGCGACCAAAGGGTGCTTATGACGCTCCTCTCGAGATTCAAGCACTTCACGGTTTCAAGATCGCACAGGTTGCTGCAGGCGATAACCACTCTGTAGCACTCGATCGTCAAGGTCGTGTATTTACATGGGGCGACAATCAGCGTGGTCAACTAGGTATTGGTGAGACGTCGCAGGAGACTACCATCTTCGAAAGCCCTACAATGGTGCCTGTGACGAAGATGTATGCTGGCACTTCGCAAACCCCTGTAGTCACCAAAGTGTTTGCGGGAGGTAACACAACATTCTTCACGGTAGACGCAACACGCATCGCATCAGCACAGGATGCCGACGATCCACGAAGCCGAGCACTCATCGGTCGTGTATCCTCTGATGTATGGGCGTGCGGTCACGGTATTTGGGGTCAACTAGGAAACGGACGCTGGACACACGTTCAGGCGTTACCAACCAAGATAGCACCATTTAGCGGGCTGTTCGAGTACGACGAGAAGGCGCGCAAGAGTGTGCCCATTCGGATGCGGGACATTAGCGTCGGCGCCAATCATGTCGCTGCTACGATGAACAACGTGACGTATGTTGAAGCCACTGATGCGACGAATGAGAACGATACGAATTGGGGAGCGGATGTGTTGTTTTTTGGCAACAATGAGTTCTTCCAGTTGGGCACGGGAAAGAGGAACAACGTCGTTACACCCACATATATCAACTCGCTGGATCGAAGTTCCGAGGTGAAAGAGGGAAAGAGGGCGAAAGGGGAGGTGCATAGGTTTCATGCGACGCCGATGGCGCAGGTGAAGCATGATGGTAGATGGGTCAAGTTTGAGCAGAGAGTCGTGTGTGGAAGAGGTGTTACTGCTGTATACTCTGGTGTATAAGGGAAGGATTGTCCATTGTCTCTATTGGCATCGGCATAGAGATATAGTATACTTAACTAATATAACAAAGTGCATAACAATACTTAACTAATATAATAAAGTGCATAACAATACTTATCTAATATAACAAAGTGCATAACAATACTTAACTATTATAATAAAGTGCATAACAATACTTAACTAATATAATAAAGTGCATAACAATACTTAACTATTATAATAAAGTGCATAACAATACTTAACTAATATAATAAAGTGCATAACAATACTGGTTTACAGTACTCGAGCATGGTCGAAATAAGGTTGTCTTGCCAAGCGCCACAGGGAGACGCCATTGGAACATGCCAATTGTCAACATTCGAGTCACCCCATCCCATCCTCGACTTCTCTAACCCACCATGCTACTCCCTCTCCGACCAACAGCCTTCGCCCTCAGTCTCCTCCTCCTCTCCCATCCAACCACAGCATCACCATCCCATCTCCCTCCAGACATCCCAGTCTCTCAAATCCTGCAACTAGCCTCCTCCGCCCTCTCCACAGGCTCATCCCAAGATGCTCTAGCATACTACGACATAGCCGTCTCCCGCGATCCCACCAACTACCTCACTCTCTTCAAGCGAGGCGCAACCCATCTCTCACTAGGCCGACAACCACAAGCCCTCGCCGACTTCGACCGCGTGCTGACCATCAAGCCCGGTTTCGAAGGCGCGCTAACACAACGAGCCAAGATACGCTCGCGGAACGCGAACTGGAAAGGCGCGCGGGAGGACTATACCGCTGCTGGAAAAAGCAGCACTAGCACACAAGTTATCAATTTGGGGGAGGCAGAAAAAGCAGACTCCGCAGCACGCGCAGCAGAAATTGCACAGAAATGGGACGAATGTGTGGCACAAGCCGGAGAAGCCATCATGGTCGCCAGTTCGGCGATAGAACTGCGCCGGCTACGGGCCAAATGTCGCATGGAGCAGGGAGAGGTGGAAGCAGCAATGCAGGATTTGCGACATGTGCTACAGATTGATACGGGCGCTACGACGTTGGCGGCCGAGATTAGCGCGACGACTTTTTATGCGTTGGGCGATGTCGAGAAAGGGCTGGAGAGTGTGAGGAAGTGTATGCAGTCGGATCCGGAGAATAAGGTGTGTGGGAGATTGACGAAGAGGGAGAAGAAGGTGGAGAGGGAATTGAAAAAGGTGAAGCAGATGATTGAGAAGAGGACGTTTAGTGGGGCGGTGAAGCTGTTGATACCGTCTGCGAATGGTGAGGAGAAAGGGTTGATTGGTGTGGTAGAAGATGACATGAAGGAATATAAAGAGCAAGGATTGGTCTCGGCAAAAGCACCTGAAAATCTTAGGATACAATTACTTGAAATGACCTGCGATGCTTTCATCGAGGTATGTCAAGTCTACCCTCTCACACCTGCCACCTGCACTACTAACACTTAACTCTCCCCAGATGAACAACCACAAACGCGGCACACCCTACTGCACCACCCTCCTCACCCTCTCTCCAACCTCGCGCCCCGCCCTCCTCCACCTCGCGCAGACGCAATCCAAATCAGAAGACCACGACGCCGCCCTCCGCACCCTTCAAACCGCAAAAGAGCACCACCCACACCTCCAACACGACTCGAAATGGCAGAAACTCGTGCAAGAAACACAAGCCGCCATCAAACGCGCCAAGCAAAAAGACTACTACAAAGTCCTCGACATACCTCGTTCCTCCAGCACCAAGGAAATCAAACGCGCCTATCTCAAGCTGAGTAAGACGTGGCATCCGGACAAGGCGCCCTCGGAAGCGGAAAAGGGCGCGTATGAAAGGAAAATGGGCGCGATTAATGAGGCGTATGAGGTGCTCAGTGACGAGGAGGTGCGCAGGGCGTATGATGAGCAGGGGATTGATCCGAATAATCCTGAGAGTCAGCAGGGACCAGGCGGGTTTGGGAACCCGTTTCAGCAGGGCATGCCTGTGTTTAGGCAGGGGCCCGGGGGAGGGAATCCTTTTGGAGGAGGAGGGAATCCGTTTGGTGGGGGAGGGAGTCCATTTGGGGCTGGTGGTGGGGGTTTTCAGTTTAAGTTTAATTGAGGGGATAAAGAGATGGGGATGTAGTAGGCCTGAAAGTGGCAGGGAGAGGAAGGACAGAGAGAGTAGAGGTGCTGTTGTCGCTGCTGCAGACACGCTTGCCCACTCGTCTTGTCGCCGCTCCAGACACGTTTGCCCCCGCTTACAAACAAACAAACAAACGAATTTCTGCCAGAAATGTATTCCTTACTTTTCTGTCTGCGACGTGCATATTTTGGAGTACAACTTCGTGAACACTTTGCTTGACTTGTAAGGTTGATATTCCATATTCATTACCGACAATATTACACGATTACATAGGGTGACCTTTGAACCTTAGACACGTCCAAAGCTCCAGTGAAAGCTTTCACCCCAACATCACCTTCCAATACACTAGAACTACCTAAATAACGCCTATTATCAGTCCCAAAAAAGCTGATGAAAGTGCTCAGGAGTAGTGCCAGTATGGTAACGTAAAATGCATTTCGCTCTAATGTGTTCTTATCGAGCTATGCCACGAAGGAGTTGTTCGGTACTGGATGCAGAGCTAGTTCGCGAGGCGTTGGTCAAAGTAGTGGTATTTGAAGTCGCGTTCTTCGTGGAGCATAGTCACTTCGGGAGGTATCTCTTGCTCCCATCAACGTGTAAGCTTGAGGTACCTGTGACTGTGATCTGTTTATGTAGAGAGTGCGAAATGTCGTCCGCAAGCGCGAAGAGGATTATGCATATCGTCATTAGAGTCTCTAGGATGAGCCGTGGTGGTACGTTGTGGCGTTTACCCATGGTTGTTGTGTGAGGCTTGTCCACGACATCTATGTATTCAGTGCAAACCTACTCTTTCAGAGATTTTCTCATATTCAGAATTCACAGGCTGTTTCTCTAGAAGAGCGAGGAGATAACCAGCGTGCAAGAGAACATACACCACTTTCTCAGTTTTAGCAAGCAGCTAGTGTTGCGAGAGACTATCTATTAGCTTTAGGCTGACATTGGCGTGGCCGATCAAATGACGCGCTTGCAATAGGAGTTGCGTCTTTTATGCTGACCTCGACAGCGAAGGCTTCTTTCTTCTCGAAAGGAAAAGCTTTTACAAGGAAAGCTGTGTAGGTGTCGGTCATTTCAGACGAATTCCCAAACCTTGCCATGCCTCGCAATCAATCAATGACGATAGTGCTACCACAGCAAGGAAGTCGAGTGTTTTCCAACGAACGCCGTATGTGCTCGGCGGAATGACGCAATGTAAGTGTCTCCGACCTCGCGTGCTACGACAGTTCGAATGATTTGCAATTCCTCCTTCCGCTCCAAGTTCACAACGTATTCCTGCATCTTCTGCACCGTATCACGTGCGAACGCATCGTCTCCCCCAGCAAGGCGGATCGACCAGACCAGGTAGAGGATGACCCAGTGAGACCAGTCGGCCCTTGCTGGTGTTTCGACAATCCTGAAGAGCTTCGCGTCCACGACTATATCGTAGATCCTGCCCATTCTGTTGGATCAAAAGTCCTCATCGATCTGCATGTCTATCATCTCACTGTGGACTTTGTCGAAATTCTCACACTCGACACTCCAGCTTCGACTAGTTTTGTAGCATGATCGCGCATGCTGATGCGGTAGGAACCAACATCGAGGATGCTTTCGATTTCGTCGAGTGGCATCTCCTTGATTTGCTCGTCACTGGCAAGCAAAAAATCGTTGATCCGTTTATTGCCATCGTGGATATTGCTGATGTCCCCAGTGTAGTGGTTGAGGTACTGAGCAGCAGTGGGTTGTACCGCTTTGTACATTGCTTTGGCGCTGTTGACACCGTGGCGTCCGTTCCTGGAGCTCAGAATATAGACAGGGGAAATCTGTCCAAATTGATGGACATTAGTTGATTGGTCTGATGAATAATCCCAGATAGGACTTGACTGAGGTGGCAGACTTACTTAAAGGTCGGTAAGGCAGTAAGAGGTGGTGTGAGGTGTGTCGTAGAGGAAAGAGAAGACGCTTTGTGGAAGTGATTGAAAATGATCTCAGAAGAGGAAAATTAAGGTATAGAGGATAAACGAAAACGAAAGAGAAAGAGAAAGAAGAAAATAAAGGTGTAAGGAGAACGAGGCCATTATAGCTGAGCAGCGAGCCTGCCTAAGCTAGGAAGGTCGTGTAACTTACAGTGGCGCCGTGTTTCAACAACAAGCTCCCCCACAATTGGGTCCATGAGGGTGAGTCATAGTTTGAGAGTAAAGCGCAATTTTCGCACCAATTAAGGATTCCATATTACGTAGTGCAAGTGAGATTTCTGGAATCACTTGAGCGCTGTTGCGTACCAGCACATCTTGCAGTTCCTTGCCGTCCTGGTGATAACTGCTGACCAATATCACCACAGTCGGGGCGATGGCAACGTATTGGCTGGCGAGGTGATACATTCATCAGTGACAGAGAGCAAGCCAATACGTTTCATGATACTTGCGAGGTATGTGTAGTGCATCGACCTGATAACACCTCGGCCATCATGCTTGGTCAGGCCCTGCTGCGGGGGTATGAGTCGAAGGGCTGGAGAATGGGCTGGTACTGTTCATGTTACTGATACTGCGAAGCGATAAGTTCATCATGTCATTCACGAAAGGCATGATCTTCCTTCGAGTGTGTTTATACCTGCTCCGATACATTATGTACTAGGATTAACCCCGTCCACACTTCCTTCTCCCGCTCCTTCTCCTCTGCGCTCCCCACCCTCTTCTCTTCGATCAAGAATTTTATCCACCAATCCAAATTCCAACGCTTCCTGCGCATTCATGAAGTAATCCCTATCCATCAACTTCTCGACCTCGCCCACTTTCCTCTCCTTGCCCGCAATCTTCAAATGTCGCTCGTATATCCGATTCAGCTGGTCTCGTACGCGCAGGATTTCTTTGGCATGAATCGCGATATCGGCTGCTTGACCGGCATAGCCGCCGGAGGGTTGGTGAATCATGATGCTTGAGTGGGGGAGGCAGAAACGCTGGCCGGCGGCGCCGCCGCAGAGGAGGAGGGAGCCCATGGAGGCGGCTTGCCCGATGCAGATGGTGCTGACGGGAGAGGCGATGTAGGTCATTGTGTCGTAGATTGCTAGACCTGGTTGTGAAAGTTGGCTTTAGTTGGGGTGTTTTGGTGGTTGCAGAATAGGTGAATTAGAGTGTTACCTGCTGTGACAGATCCACCAGGCGAATTGATATAGAGACTTATTGGCTTCTCAGGATTGTCGGCTTCGAGGAAGAGGAGTTGTGCTACGATATTCGCTGACACTGTTTCGTCGACTTGTCCATTGAGACATATGATTCGTTCCTAGAGAGAGCGCTTGTCTTAGTTTTTGCAATGCGTAATGTTGGTTCGGTTGCCATACCTTTAACAGTCTTGAGAATATATCGTCTGAGTTGTTGCGTTGTCAGTATGGTTTCCACATCCTCAGTGGTTTTCAAGATGACGCACAGGTATGCCAACCACCTCCCTAATAAGTCAGCGATCGCAGTCAGGTAAGTCGCAAGACTTGTTAGTAGCATACCACTGTCTCAGTCACATAGGGTACTGGTGTCCATCCTTGTATTGGTCGTCGCAGTGGACTGCCGGGGCTGGCTATTGGGGCTGCTGCGGGTATCGTAAAGGTTCGTATCTGATGCCGGCATTGCCGTACTGCTGTGCGAGGGAGTTGTGACAGTATCGACGACATATTGATGATGGTGATAATATGGGAAACAGAGGAAGGTCAGAGGTGAGGTTGTATGGGTTCATTTGATTGGTTGATGAAATCTGGTAAATCTTCTGGACCCTGAAGCATACCCTTCTTCCGACCTTGACTTTTAGACGTCCTTCCTCACCTTAGATTGCTCCGCCTGCTCTCGATGCAGACATGGCAATTGTTACAGGTTCTGCGGCAGGAGAGGCGCATCTGTTCTCGGCGAAGATTGCCTGCATTATATAACACCGTGCGTTCGTTGTCATATCATACCGCACAAAAGCAAGAAGAAACTGCCGAGCTAGCTGGTGATAATGCTTCGACTTCGACATCGCACCAGACTAAGCTCAAAGGCAAGCAAAGGTGGAGAGCACGTCAGAGGGAGCTCCGTGGAGAGTCAGGAAGAATGAGCAACGGTATCGAGAAAGAGCCCGTGAGCACGAGTGATATTGGAGATGGCACAAAACAAGAAGAAGACGTCACAAAACGAGATGAAGACATTGACGATGATCCGGTACACAATGAGAGTGAATCGAAGCACATCAGCAGCGTGCCCGCACATCGAAAGAGTAGAACAATCTCGCCACAAGACCTGCCAAAGCCTTCTTATCTTCGACCATCTTTACAAGACATCCTTCACAAAAAAATCCTTCAAAAGCACGCACAGCCGCCTACTCCCAGGAAATCAAATCCAGGCGGCGATAAGCTAAAAGACTCCATGGAAATCGCACCATTCCAAACCGCCTTTGCTCAAAATCCATACGCGCATATATTGGCAAGTCCAGTTCGTGAAGATATTCTGTCTCGAGTTCATCTGCCCATGTCTTGCCTTTTTGCGTTTCATATTGCGGAATTGGACCAGGATCCAGATGTAGCAGAGAAAGAGAAAGAGAATGTTGCCAAAAACAAAGTAAAGAAAGAGAGAGAGCGTGACAGAACCGTTCAATACCAATTACTGCCATTATCGCTCGCCGCGGAACTCGCACCATCTATCACACACAAGAGTTCACTCGATTCGCGCGATGAAAAAACATACATAGACGATTCCATCAATAAAGAAGCTCGTTCACTCCGCCCCACTGGCAGCGCATCTTACCTCAGCGCCAACTACGACGCCCTTTCCTTCATCTCAAAGGACACAAAGCGTCGCCTGATCCCATTCGGGCTGTCTAGACGAATGCATCAAGAAATTGGCATCAATCGGAACATGCAGCCTACACATATTAAGTGGAGAACAGATATGCCAGACTTTGTGCTAGGAGCATTGAGAAGTATCGTCGCTAAAAAGGTGGGCTATCTTCTGAGAACCAAAGGAGCTAGAGATCGTCCTGGTCTTGTTTATGAAGTCCTTGGTGGTGGCCGTGATTTATGCAGGCTCCATCACATGCAAGATGTGAGCTGCGTGATTAAATTGACACCAGAAATCGAAGAACATCATGATAGTGCGCCAAGGACGACAACGACAACCTACACCTGGCGCGACTATTCTTTCCTGGACAAAGTTATGCCTCTGCCTTCCTCACAAGCTTACCCTCAGTCGTCAGCTGCAGAAGTAGTGGCATATCGAAATATGAATATCCCTATATACTCGATGCACACACTTCTGGGCGCGAGAATGGCGAACAAAATCGTCGCCCAGACTATCTTCGCTGAAGGTGGAAGATCCGGCACAGAACAAACGTCCAGTGACGATGATGGAGATCAAGGACCTTCATTGAAAGAGCCAACGAACTATGTTGTGCTAACACGAAGCAGTGGCACTTTGCAGGCCCAGATATGGTTGGCAAAGCTTCAGAATTTTGTTAGCACCAGCAGTACCATGATGCTAAAGTGAGCAAGAATGGCAATGGGGGACACCTTCATCCGCGAAGCTGAATACCTCTTCCTCTGTCCGCCCACCCTTACACCCCCGCCGCCGCAGGCCACCGCCTCCCCCACCCACCCAGTACTGCTTTGGTCACCAATGACGAAGTGAGTGGTCTACAGTATACCAAAGACTAGGAGATAGATTATGCCGCCAACTCAGGTCTATACCATGAATGACCTGACTCGACCTGACTTGACGTGGCAGTGGTTAAGGCGACAAAAAAAAAAATTTCTAAAAGCCCAGTGCATGCAACCTGCAGAAAGTGTCGTCATTTCGACCTCTTCCTCTTCGTCCCGCCGCCGCCGCAGGCCACTACCTGTCTGGCACAGAAGAAACGCTCAATGACGACGGACCTTTGTTGAAAGAGGCGACGAAATATGTTGTACTGACACGGAGCGGGTGGCACGTTACAGGCTCCGATATAGTTGTCAAAGATTCAGAACCTTTATCAGTACGTAGTAGCATGATGCAGAAGTGAGCAAGGATGGCAGCGGTGATGGCAGCTTTTCGGAAGGCTATACTCCCGAGCGGTATGTTTATAGGGAGCCGCTCGAGTATGACTGCATTATACTACAGAGAATCATGTGTTGAGTGATTTGCAAGATCGTGTAGTAGGCAAGCTGGAATTGTGGTAGGTGATATACCCCCTAAAAAAAAAAGCAAGCGAGAGACGCAATGTAGGACGGTGTTTTGGGCAGAGTGATGTTAGGAAAGTCTAATTATTTACTATTCAAAACACAAAACATTCTATACCCTCCTTGCTATGCCATACTCAATCGTAAAAGCCGTTTCATTCAATCAATCCATTTCCAACCTAATCCATCCCATCCTTCTCGCATATTATTCTCTCCATTCTCCAATCCCTCATTTCAAGCTCCCTACTCGTAACTCAAGCAGCACCCATCTCCAACTGCATCTTCTTCCAACTCAACAGCGGACTCACAACAACCAACACACCGCCCGCAGCCACAACCATCAAATACATCTTACTCATCGTGCCCACCACAACATCAATCACAATGCGCGCAATCGCCGGATTCTGGAAAAGCGGACTCTCACTTCCCGCCAGCGCACTTCTGACAGCATCCTGCGGCAGGTTGTAAGATGCAAGCGCGCTCTGTAAGTCGACGAAACCAACGTTTTGGTAGATACAGCCAGCCATGGAGAGAGCAAGAGCGATACAACCGACTTGTGCTGTATTGATGAAACCGATAGCTTGACCTTCTTCTTTGTCTTCCGGGTTGATTAGTGCAGCAGCTGCTGAGTAGCCGTTTTGGAATGTCAGTCCCGAGCCAATACCGATGAGGGCAGAATAGCCGTAGATGGCGCCGTTGTGGGTTTCAGGCTTGACGGTGTACATAAGCGCGCCGCCGATGATCATCAGGATACCACCGACTGGGTAGTATGGTGCGTAACGACCCAGCACAGGTAGTGTACCACCAGCGACCATGATGAAGAAGATGTACAGGAGGATATATGGCAGAAGTCTGACGGCGGCTTGTAGAGGTGAATCGCCGCGGGTGAATTGGAAGAAAAGGGGAATATAGTAGAGTGGGACTGCGAAAGCTGCTGATGCCGATGCAGTGCAAATAAAGAGGAGAACCATCTGAGTACGGCCGAGGAATTGGACTGGAAAGATACGGTTTTGTTTTGTGGTGAAAACGGCGAATACTTGTTGAGCGACATATAGGACGAGAGTGACAGCGAAGATGATCCACATGGCAATGGCGGGACCAGATTTCCAGGCCCATTCGGAACCGGACATGGTGAGAGCGATGATGAGGGAAGTCCAGAGGACAGCGTTGAGACCGACGCCGCTCCAGTCGATGGTGTTGAACTTGGCTTTCCACGATAGTTGAGGAATTGGGTTGTAAAGAGGGAAGGCGATGAAAGATGGACCCATGACAGCAGCAAGAGGACTAGAGTATGTTAGATTTTACTGAGGCGCCCGAACAATGATATGTCTCTTACAGATTGATGTAGAAGGCCCATCGCCAGGTTGCAGCGGAACCTGCGAAACCACCTCCAACCACTGGTCCGAGAATGGCACCGAGACCCCAGGTAAGTCCAGTCAGAGCAAGGTATATCGGACGTTCTTTGAGTGTTGTGAAAACGGAAAGGTAAGTGAGATTGCTAGAAGAGAAGCCTGTCAGTCATTTGTGCTCGGTCTCAAAGGCTGGCCAAGACTCACCCAATATAAGCACCAGCACCACCAAGACCAGCAATGACACGACCGACAATCAAGGCGTTCATGTTAGGAGCAGCACCACAGAGCGCTGAACCAGCCTCAAACAAGATCAAAGAGCCAATGATGATCCACTTGATCTGAAATGTCTCATTCATCTTCGACAACAACAAGATACTGGCCACAGAAGCAAGAGGGAAGCCGACACCGACCCATGGCAGCTTTTCAATCTCACCAAGATCCTGTGTTTATTGTTAGCCAATGGTGCTCTGATATCTTCACAGGCCATGTTACCAACCTTGTAGATTGAAGCCTGAACTGTCGCAGTGATGGTAGTATCCAGACCAAATAGTAGCGCACCAGTGTACTGTCCGATAAGTGTGATGATCCATACCCAGTTCGAAATGTTGGCGCGAGGATGGGCTGATTGTTCTACAGCCATTGCAAGTCTTTCTGCATCTGGTAGGGTATTTGTCTTTTCAATATCGACATGGTCGTCATGGCGGTCGAGTGGTGTGATGGGCGTGCTTGGGACTGATGTGTTGATGTCGTCGATGAATGGTTTATCATTCAGGTCGTTTAGGGAGATATTGTGTGAGAGGGTAGAGGCGGTGTTGTTCGCCATTGTGTAGGATTGCTTAGGACAGTAATGTAGATGTTAATATTATCGTGAAGATGGCGAGTCGTGGAGGGTGTGTTATCAGAAGAACTTTTGATCACAGGCCGTTGTGTGGGACGATGATTGTTGCTTGTCGTTGGTCGAGGAGGAGGATGCTGTCTCTGTGTGTGATGTGAATCCCTCCAAACAGCGCGAGCTTGAGTCGACCTTATACCCAGCTTCGGCCAGGCGCAACAGATAAGCACGGAGCTTTCATTAACGCGCCTCCCAGACGAGCGTGAGCAAGATCACTCCCAGGCAATATGGCGCGGCTCCTCAAGTTCAACAACGTCTATCCGTTGCGGTTGAACTATCCATAGCGATCGGTTGACTAAGCCAGTCTAAGCTGTTCAAGGTACTTCACGATGGCCAATTGGATTTCAAACACGACGCCGGAGCAATTAAGCTGCCGCGTTACGAAGATCAGACTCTCGCGTGTAATCATATTGCTTTGTGTGATCCGCCACGTGGACTAGCCTGGAACATGGGAAGCTTTTGGGTAAACCTCATAGATACGAAGCACGAGTTTTCTGCTTTCAATAAGATGGAGAGATAGAAGCAGCGAGCATCTGCCAATGCTGTCGCTACAAGAGCTACTACAAGCTGGGCAGAAGACTGGAGAGCGTCTATTGCACCATGTCTCTTAAGGCCGTAATCTAAAACAGGGTGGAGAAATGCATTATTTACCATTACTCATCATTACAAAGCAAAGATCTTACGGCAGTAACATAGATATTGGCGTTCTTAGAACCGGCAATTGGAAACGAAGGAATAGCCGACCTTGGTTATCAGCAAGAGCTTGAGGATCATGCAATCATTTCTCAAGACTAGATATATCGCATATACGTCGTTGAAGTTGCCATGAGCCTGATGGGCTAGGCGGCGCCTTCAGGTGAGCTCGTGCTCGGGCATTGATTGAATACGACAAATAAGGTCTTCGAGTCAGTACATAACGGCATTAGTAGGCAGGAGAGTCCAGATGATATTGCAAGTGAAGAGTAGCAACAGACCCAGTCGTACTGGCTTGCGATTCCATTTCGCTGGTCTGGAATTTCCTTCTCCGGCAGATAGATGCTTACGAGCCCTCACTACCAAATTCTGCAGTCCACTCCTTATTTCGCGACAGATCATCCTGACTGACCGTCGGCCGACTCGCCTTGATGGCTTTGACAAAGTCCTTGGCTGTCAATGGTGGCTCTAATAATTTGTCGCTATCCACATCCACCCATGTCATCTCAATCGCGCCAGAATCGCCTGGCGAGCAAGGCGTCAGCTTTTCAGT
>Ga0160429_1000341_pt1 | contig 49871 bp, 45 predicted proteins | sample SolpanmetagenomR_FD_108199 | JGI IMG/M metagenome (GOLD analysis project Ga0160429, IMG submission 108199) | Solar panel surface microbial communities from Lawrence Berkeley National Laboratory, California, USA - R | ecosystem: Engineered > Built environment > Solar panel > Unclassified ... | reverse complement strand
CCTGCTGGCGGTGGGCGGGCTGAGCTACTACATCGGGCGGTTGTGGCGGCAGCGGGCGCCCAAGGGCTTCATTGCCTGCATGGCCCTGATCCTGGGTGGCGCGCTCGGCAATTTGATCGACTCCATTTTTTATGGTGTCGTCTACCACAACGCGCCGTTTGGCTCGCCGACCAAGTGGTTTTTTGGGCAGGTGATTGACATGATTTACGTGGATATCTACGAAGGCTTTTTGCCGGCGGCGTGGCCGCTGTTGGGCGGAAAGTACGTGTCGCTATGGCCAATATTCAACTTAGCTGATTCCTCCATCTTTATCGGGGTAGCCCTGATCTTGCTGCTGCAAGGCACCTTCTTCAAACCCGAAGAGCCCTTGCCAGCCACGCCTATGCTGGCTAGCCCACCAGCTTCGGACCTTGCCTAGTAAACTTGCGGCGCGGGACTTTCTCGCGCCGTTTTCTTTTGCCCTATGCCTTTGCTTACCGTCCAAGACCTGACCATTGACTTCCGCTCGCAGCGCGGGCATACGCGGGCCGTCACCGGTGTATCGTTGGAGGTGAATAGGGGAGAGGTAGTCGCCATCGTGGGCGAGTCGGGCTCGGGCAAATCGGTAACTTCGCTTGCCTTGCTGGGGCTGCTCGCCAAGCCGGCCGCGCACATCGAAAGCGGTACGGCTTGGTTTGAATCGGAGAAATTGGGTAAAGTCGATTTGCTGAAGCTTTCCGAAAAGGAACTACAGCAAGTGCGGGGCAACGACATCAGCATGATTTTTCAGGAGCCAATGACGTCCCTGAACCCGGTGCTGACCTGCGGCTACCAAGTAGTCGAGGCGCTGCGCCTCCACACGAGCCTAAGCAAGTCGGCCGCCGAGGCCCGCGCCATCGAGCTGTTTACCGAAGCCCAGCTGCCGCGCCCGGCGCAAATATTCAAGGCCTATCCCCACGAAATAAGCGGCGGCCAGAAGCAGCGCGTGATGATTGCGATGGCCATGGCCTGCCGCCCAGCGCTGCTCATCGCCGACGAGCCGACCACCGCGCTCGACGTAACGGTGCAGGCCAGAATCTTGCAGCTCATCCGTGACCTACGCCGCGACCACGGCACGGCGGTGCTTTTCATTACCCACGACCTGGGTGTGGTGGCTGAGATTGCCGATCGCATCTTGGTTATGTACCGGGGTAGGGTAGTGGAGCGGGGGCCAGTGCTCGACATCTTCACCAATCCGCAGCATCCGTACACGCGGGGTTTGTTGGCTTGCCGGCCGCACCTGTCCATCGGCAAGGAGCGGCTGCCGGTAGTGGCCGATTTTATGGTCGTCGATGCGGCGGGTAAGTTGGTGGCTCGGGCTGGTGAAAAAGGGACAGAAGTGCCAAAGAATTCCCTCGCGAGCTTACAAAGCAATTCTGATAGTAGCAAAACGTTCCCCGTGGAACAAAATGAGCGTTCCACGGCCATGCCGCCCCTGCTGCAAGTCGAAAGCCTGCGCGTATACTTCCCCATTCGCAAAGGGCTTTTCTCCCGCACGACGGACTTTGTGCGGGCCGTGGACGATGTCAGCTTCACCATCTACCCCGGCGAAACGGTGGGCCTCGTGGGCGAGTCGGGCTGCGGCAAGACTACGCTGGGCCGGGCGCTGCTGCGCCTCACGGAACCAACCAGCGGCCGCATCCTGTTTGAAGGAACTGACCTGGCGGCGCTACCGGCCGGCGAATTGCGCCACCGGCGGCGCGAGTTTCAGCTGGTATTTCAGGACCCCTACGCGGCCCTGAACCCGATGCTCACGGTGGGCGAAGCTATCCTCGAACCCTTGCGGGTGCACGGGGTGGGTGGCAGCCGCGCCGAGCAAAAAGCCCGCGTGCGGGAGTTGCTTCGCACCGTGGGCCTGAGCGAGGACGCCGAGCAGCGCTACCCGCACGAGTTCAGCGGGGGCCAGCGGCAGCGCATTTGTATTGCGCGGGCGCTGGCCCTGCGGCCCAAGCTTATCGTGTGCGATGAGTCGGTGTCGGCGCTCGACGTGTCGGTGCAGGCGCAGGTGCTCAACTTGCTCAACGACCTCAAGCGCGAGCTGGGTATTACGTACCTATTCATTACCCACGACTTGTCGGTGGCCCGGTTTATGAGCGACCGGCTGCTGGTAATGAGCCAGGGCAAGCTGGTGGAAAGTGGCCCCGCGGCGCAGGTGTACGCTCACCCGCAGCACCCGTATACGCAGCAGCTCCTAGCCGCCATCCCGAGCGACGACCCGGCGCGCATTGCCGCCCGGGTAGGCGCTCGTTAGCGGTTCCCCGGGCGGTGGGTGTCGGTGCTGCCGTGGTTAGCCGAAGCCGTATTAGCCATTCGTACCTCAACAATAAGGCGCCAACCTGCGTCTATCCATTTACCTCGCGTCGCCTTCGTCAATCTTACCTCAAGCTGTCCGGCGGCCGTCTTACCCAATCAATGAAAAACCCCCAAGACCCTGCCGCCCCCCGCGCCGCTCGCGCGAAGGCTGCTCCCGCCGCTCCAGCAAGCCTGAGCCAAGACCTCGTTTACCGCCAGTTTGCCGACAACCCGGGCAAGGTGCTTGGCTACCGCCAGCTCTCGCGCCGCCTTGGCATCACGACCAAAACCCAGCGCGAAGAGCTGTTCGCCCACCTTAAAGAGCTGCGCCAAACGGGCCGGTTAGAGCTGCTGCAAAACGATGAATATCGCCTGGGCAACGCGACTGACCTGCAAGTGGTAGCTAGCGTCGCTAAGGGCCGTAAAACTGCCAAGAAGGCTCCTGCTGCTTCTGCGCCCGAGCCCACGCTGGAAGACGAGTTTGGCCAGGACCCCATCGTGCACCGTCGGCGCTCGGCGGGCTTCGACCACCCTGGCGATGGCCCCGACCGCCGGCCCCAGCGCGATCCCAATACCGTCATCGGCACGGTAGCGTTGGCCACACCGCGCTTTGCCTTTGTGGTGCGCGAGGATGGTGAGGGCGACGACATCCGCGTCTTCACTGACCAGCTGCGCTACGCCCTGGATGGCGACCTGGTGCGGGTGCGCCTGCGCGGCATCCGCGACGGCCGCCTCACCGGCGACGTGGTGGAAGTGCTCAAGCGCCAGCGCTCCGAGGTGGTGGGCCGCCTGCAAGTGCAGGGCACCATCGGCTTTGTGAAGCCCGATAATCGCAAGGCGTATTTCGACGTGATGGTGCCGCCCAACGAGCTTGGCGACTCGCGCAACGGCGACAAGGTGCTGGTGCGCATTACCGAGTTTCCTGACCACGAGGGGCAGGGCCGCAACCCGGTCGGCACCATCGTGCGCAACTTCGGCGCGGCTGGCCAGAACGAGGCCGAGATCAACGCCATCATGGCCGAGTTTGGGTTGCCGTTTGAGTTTCCGAGCGCGGTGGAGGAAGAGGCCGACGCCATTCCGACAACCATCGCGAAGGAGGAAATTGCCAAGCGCCGCGACTTCCGCGACATTCTTACTTTCACCATCGACCCGGCCGACGCCAAGGACTTTGACGATGCGCTGAGCCTGCGCACGCTGGAGAATGGCCACTACGAAGTGGGCGTGCACATCGCCGACGTGACGCACTACGTGCGCCTCGGCACCGAGCTGGAGCGCGAGGGCAAGAGCCGCGCTACCTCGGTATACCTCGTGGACCGCGTGATTCCGATGCTGCCCGAAAACCTTTCCAACGGCCTCTGCTCGCTGCGGCCCAATGAGGATAAGCTCACTTTCTCGGCCGTGTTTGAACTCGATGAAAAGGGCAAGCTGATCGAATCCTGGTTTGGCAAAACCGTCATTCACTCCGACCGCCGCTTCAGCTACGAGGAGGCGCAGGAGCGCATCGAAACCGGTGAGGGCGACCTGGCCGAAGAAATCAACCTGCTGAATCGGCTCGCCAAAAAGCTGTCTGCTGAGCGCTTCCGCAAAGGCGCCATTAGCTTCGAAACGCAGGAAGTAAAGTTCAAGCTGGGTGAAGATGGCAAGCCGCTCGGTGTGTATGTGAAGGAGCGCAAGGACGCGCACAAGCTCATCGAGGAGTTTATGCTGCTCGCCAATAAGCGGGTGGCCGAGTTCGTGTTTGGCCTGAAGAAAACCAAGCCGCGCTTCACGATGGTGTACCGTACCCACGACGCGCCCGACCCCGACCGCCTCGAAAACTTCGCTCTCTTCGCCCAGAAGTTCGGCCACCAGCTGAACCTGGCGAACCCCAAAAAGATCAGCACCGAGCTCAACAAGCTCAGCGAAGAAGTAGTAGGCAAGCCCGAGCAAAACGTGATTCAGGGGCTTGCCATCCGGTCGATGTCGAAAGCTATTTATACCACCGAGCCGCTGGGGCACTTCGGCTTGGCCTTCGCCCATTACTCGCACTTCACTTCGCCCATCCGCCGCTACCCCGACATGATGGCCCACCGCTTGCTCGAGCACTACCTCGAAGGCGGCAAGAACGTGCCCGTGGAACCCGTGGAAGAAGAGTGCAAGCACTCGTCGGCCCGCGAGAAGCTCGCCGCCAATGCCGAGCGCGCCAGCATCAAGTACAAGCAGGTCGAGTACATCGGCGCCCACATTGGCGAGCAGTTTACGGGCGTCGTGTCGGGCCTCACCGAGCGTGGCATCTACGTTGAGATTGAGGCGAACAAGTGCGAGGGCATGATTCGGATCAGCGACCTGCCGGGCGACACGTTCGAGCTGGACAAGGACAACTACCGCCTGGTGGGGCGCGGCTCGAAGCGCATCATTCAGTTTGGCGACGAGCTGCAAGTCGTCGTGACGTCGGCCAACCTGCTAGACCGCACCATCGACATGGAGCTGGTCGATAACCGCCCCGAAGCCGTGAAGCAGCGCGAGCGCGCCGAGCGCGAAGCCGGCCGTGGCAGTCGGGGCGGTGGCTACCGGGGCGACAAAGGGGGCAAGGGAGGCAGCCCGCGTGGCGGTTCTGGCAGCGGCCGGGGTGGCCGCGAAGGCGGCAAGCGCCGCCGCTAGCCCCTTGGGCGGTCCGGTAAGGCGTAGGAGAATTCCAGTAGCCTTACCGGACCGTCCAAGGAGCGCGCTATCTGTACTACTCGCGCTGCCGGACTTCCCCAGTCTGCCCCAGCAACCCCGCCCAAGCTACCTTTGCCCCCGTGCAAACCGACCTCTCGACTCTCCTCCAACAAGCCTTACAAGCGCTTGACTACGGCCAGCAACCGGCCACGCTTTACGACCCCATTCGCTACATCATGGGCCTCGGTGGTAAGCGCCTGCGGCCCCTGCTTACGCTGCTCGGCGGGCAGCTTTTTATCGATGATCTAGCCCCGTTGGTAAAGCCCGCGCTGGTTACCGAAGTCTTTCACAATTTCACGCTCGTCCACGATGATCTCATGGACCAGGCCCCACTGCGGCGCGGCCAGCCCACAGTGCACGAAAAATGGAATGCCAGTACCGCCATCCTTTCGGGCGATGTGATGCTGGTACGGGCCTACGAGCTGCTCGCCCAAAACGTGCCGCTGGCTTTGCTGCCCCAGGTGCTGCGCCGCTTCTCCCAAACGGCCGCCGAAGTGTGCGAAGGCCAGCAGTGGGACATGAATTTTGAAACGGAAACTGCCGTCACTATCCCGCAGTACCTCGACATGATTCGGCTGAAAACGGCCGTGCTCCTCGGCTTCGCCCTGGAGCTGGGCGCAGTGCTGGCCGGCGCCCCGGCCGCCGATGCCGAGCACCTCCGGCAGTTTGGCACCGACATCGGGCTAGCTTTTCAGCTGCGCGACGACCTGCTCGACGTGTACGGCGACGCCGCCACCTTCGGCAAGCGGGTGGGCGGCGACATCATTGCCGACAAGAAAACCTTCCTCCTGCTCACTGCCCAGACCCAGGCTAACGCGGCCCAGCAGGCCACGCTGGCTAGCCACCTCGGCCAGCCCGTGCACGCTGCCGAAGCCAAGGTGCAGGCCGTGCGCGCCGTGTACGACGAGCTGCACATCCGGCCTCAGACCGAGGCGCTCATCAATGACTACTTCCAGGCTGCCATGCAGCACCTAGAGCGCGTAGCGGCGCCTGCCGCCCGCAAACAACCTCTTCATCACCTCGCGCTCCAGCTTATGGACCGCGAAAACTAATCGTCCGTGTTCAACCCCGTTCTTATTCTCATCGGCCTCACGGTCGCCATTTCGGCCTATGCCTGGTCCAACCGCGAGCTGATGGCGGCCTGGATTATGGAGCCCTACGTCATTGCTCGCAATGGGCAGTGGTACCGCCTGCTCACTTCCGGCTTCCTGCACGCCGACTGGTCGCACCTTCTCTTCAACATGTTTGCCTTCTATTCCTTCAGCCCGGTCGTGCTGAACACGCTGGCAAGTGGGTACGGGGCGAGTGCTGGCATAGGGCTCTTCCTGCTGCTTTACCTGGGTGGCATCATCATCTCGGATCTGCCGACTTACTTCCGGCACCGCGACGACCGCGACTACCGCAGCTTGGGTGCCTCGGGCGGCGTGGCGTCGGTGTTGTTTGCCAGCATCCTGCTGTTTCCGGTTAATAGCAATGGTGGGGGCATTATCATTTTCCCCATTCCAGTGCCCATTCAGCCCTTCCTGTTTGGCTTCCTCTACCTGGCGTATTCCTACTATATGGGCCGCCGCCGGGGCGATAATATCAATCACGACGCCCACTTTTACGGGGCGCTCTACGGTGTAGTGCTTACTGCCGCTTTAGTGCCCGGAGCTGTGTCACAATTTGTTCAGCAAATTAAAAACTATATATTTTAGATTATTGTAAAAAAAGTATTCGGGCAGTAAAAGCATCTTCCAGCGTATGCAACGCGTAAAGAGCGCACAATTCTTTCACTACTCACTTTTCTTGTATGAAACCTGTCCGTTCTTTTACTGACCGACTGCCTCTGTTAGCGCTACTATTACTTCCTCTATTGCTGCTAACCACCGGTTGCGCTAGGTTCAATGCCGACGGTACTACTACTACCTGGGGCATCCTGTTAGCAGTTTTGGATATCTGGGCTATTATTACGGTCCTGGGTAAGTCCTGGGCTATTGGCAAGAAACTGATCTGGATTGCCATCATTTTCTTCTTCCCCTTTGGTGGCCTTCTTATCTATTATTTCTTCGGCCGTAGTAGCTAGTAGTTCCTGACTTCAGTAGCATCAACAAAAAACCCTTAGCCATCGTGGCTAAGGGTTTTTTGTTGTCACTATCAATGGTGGCTATTTCAACAGCCGGCTCTTCTCCAGTTGTAGCGTGCGACGTAGCAGCTCGCTGGTATTCGTAATCTGGTTGGCCTGCCAGTGGCCATCGGCCTGCTTGTGCAGCTTCACTTCCACTACCATCGTAGTGTCGTAGCGCGGCTGCGTAAACTCCAGCCCGACCAGCGCATCGTCGCCCTGGTCGTTGGTGTATTTAACGCCCTTAAACTTGCTATCGGGGCTCACCACACGGCCCGCTAGCCCAAGAAAGGACAGATTAACGAGCCGCCTGGGAGCAGCAGCCTGCGCGGCCTCCAGCGAACCAGTTTCGACGTAGCGCTGCATTTCGGCATGAGCGGCTTTGGTCAGCTGAGGTTTCAACAGGCTCAGCCCACTCCGTAAGGCTAGCCCGCCGCCCGGCACCAGCGCTCCGAGCATTCTGCCCTGGCTAGCCACATCATCCACCAAATGCCCCGTGAGCGCATTAATATCCACGTAGCGCTCAAAGGCGGCCATATCATGCGTCTGGGTGGCCGTCGCAGCTTGCAGCAGTGCCGCCGATGGGCTATTCTTTAGGGAAGAGTAATAGTAGTAGCCACCTACCACCAAGACTAGCAGGAGCACAAGTAGTAGTAAACGCTTCATAGGCGAAAAGGCTGCTTGATAAAGGACCGTTGCAAAGCTACTGGCTGAGCCGTCTGCTGCCTCTGCTGCCTGCGTACAAGGGCCATGATAGCACCACTTTTTACTTCTGCTCCCACCCGACCCGAAATCCATGGTCATCGTGGCTGCCGCGGCCTGCTCCCCGAAAATACGCTGCCGTCCTTTCTGCAAGCACTAGCCATTGGCGTCGACGTAATCGAAATGGATGTAGTCATTTCGCACGACCAGCAAGTAGTAGTGTCGCACGAGCCCTGGCTCTCGGCTCAACTGGGCACCGGCCCTCAGGGGGAAGTAATCGACCCAGATCACGAGCAGGAGTACAACCTCTATCAAATGCCGTACGCCACCATCCAGCAGTGCTTGGTTGGGGAGAAGCCGCATCCCAGATTTCCAGCCCAGCAGCCAGTGGTTAGCCACCGGCCTCTGTTGCGGGAGGTACTAGCAGCCATCGAGGCCGCCTGCCTACAGCTGGGTCGGCCTCCGGTAGGCTACTCCATAGAGCTCAAAAGCAGCCCGGCTGGCGACAATATTTTTCATCCGGTTCCCACCGTTTTTCTGGAGTTGGTAGTGGCAGATCTTTGGAGCGCTGCCGTGCAGGCACGTACTACGCTGCTCAGTTTTGACGGGCGCATTCTGCAAGCTGCCCGGCGAATCGTACCTGACCAAGCCCTGTGCTTACTCACTGAAACAGCTTCCCTAGTGGCTAACCTTTTTGCGCAGCTAGGCTTTGTACCCGAAACGTTCGGTCCAGATTTCAGACTGCTTTCCCATCAGCTAGTACGGCAGCTAGCCATTGATTATCCTGCGCTACGTTTGGTACCTTGGACTGTCAACGAACCGATTGATGTGATGCAGGCCATTGAGTGGGGAGTTACAGGTATCACTACTGATTACCCTGATCGTTTAGCTGCTTTGCTAGCTGCGTAGCCCTATGAATACTATTTAACAGTCTTCCTGTAACGCTCGGTAAAGAAAATTATACAAATGACATTTTGTAACAAAAAATGAATTATGTGTAACGTCGATTTTTGTTACAAAATTGCTTTCTGCTTTTAGTTAACTATAATTTGGTTTACAGTGTTATCAGTTACATATTTGTCATATTAATCAAAGCAGCCACTCTTACTACTTATGCCACATCAAGGCGAAATACTGCAAGAAGCCATTAAAAACAGCGGTATTTCTATCACGCGCATTGTGGAGGAGTTAGGTATTACCCGTCCAACTATTTATCGCAAATTTAAAGACGATACACTAGACGCTAATTTTGTAAAGAATGTTGGCCAAATTATCGGACACGATTTTGCACGAGATTTTACAAGTGTACAACAATCAACGCTACCTTTTGTAACACAATCTGTCCGTTCAGACATTACAAAAAGTGTTGCGAAAAGTGCAACAACTCCTGCAAGCCTTGATTCTGACCCCTATAAACAGCTTTTGGTGCTTCAGACGAAGTATATCTCCCTCTTAGAGGCATACAACGAGCTCCTCCTAAAAGTGTATGGTCCTAAGTAACAAAAATGTTTCACGTGGAACATTTTTGCTGAAAACAAGAATTATTGATCGGTAGCTATCAAGCAACAAGCCCGTCATATCTGTCGCTACGTCAGAGACAAATAAGAAGCTTGCGAGATCCTAAGCCGAGTTGAACCAGACCCTACACAAGGTTTCTAAAGCGGACCGATGAGAGGCAGCAGCGATCGTTAGGAGAGTAGCCGCCTCTGCACCACAAATTGTCAGCGGAGCAATTCCTTGCTTTCCTCTCGTTTCATTCCTTTCTATGAGGCCCGAGAATGCGCTAGGCCTAGTTGCCCAGTTGTGATAATACCCGCAAGCTATTTGAGGGGTGCGGGCGCGGCAACACTAGCTATCGGTAGGCCGAGCCAGATTAGGAGGAGAAGCGAACCTATGTGAGAAGGTTGCTAAAGAAATACTACCTCCATTACTGCTTGCGACCCAACCTCTGCATTGAGCATTTCGAGGACTCGAGTCTTTGCCATTATCAGTTCGTGCTTGAGTGGAGCCGAGGTTAGCCGGACGAAGAGCTTGCCTTTGCTCACGTATACCTCTTGCGTCTTTAAAGCCACGGCCTTCCCCATCACCTTCTCCCAGCTAGCTACCACGGTTACTTCGCTGAGCTTGCCACCTAGCCGGTAGGCCCGGACCAACGCTTCTAGACCTTCCTTCAACGGAATAATATCGGCACGACGAGCAGTAGGGGAGGAACTAGGCTTTTTCACAAACGAACGGTACAGTAATGCATGGGCGAGCAACCTGCAAGAGGTGAATTTTACCAGTAGTTGCCCTACTTCAAAAGTACGCCCGCAAGCTTCGCGCAGAGGCGTGCTTAACTAGATAAGATTGACCATGCCAGCCTGCACGTGGAACCGCCGAATGTCACCCTCAATATTAGCTAGCGCCTGGTCGGTACGCTGGAGATTAGTATCTGTAAGAAAAACTTGACCGAAGGTATGGTCAGCTACTAGTTGCAACAGCCGGGCAATACGCTTGTCGTCTAATCGGTCAAAAATATCGTCGAGTAATAGAAGGGGTTTGGCTATCGACGTTCCTGTTAAGACCGGTCGACTAGCCAATAGCTCGAACTGCGCCAGCTTGAGTGCGATGACGAATGACTTCTGTTGCCCTTGTGAAGCAAAGCTTTTAACGGGCAGCCCATCCATCAAGAAAACGAAATCGTCGCGGTGGGGGCCGGTAGTGCTACGTTGCAGGGCTAGGTCCCGGCGCTCGTTGGCCAGCAGCAGATGCCGAAAATTTTGACCTGGTAAGTGGCTTTTGTATTCCACTACCACTTGCTCGCGGCCTTCGGCCAGCTGCTCATAATGACGCTGAAAAACTGGCAGGAATTCGGTCAGGAAAGCGAAGCGTAGTTCAGATAAGCTTTCGCCAAGTGGGGCTAGCTGATCATCCAGGGCCTGTAGATAAAGCGTATCGAAGCCGTGGCTGCCACTGCCCTGCTTGAGGGTAGCATTGCGCTGGCGCAGCAAACTGTTATACTGGATAAGTAACTCTAAGAAATCATGGTCGAGCTGCGACTGGAGGCTATCGAAATAACGCCGCCTTTCCTCACTACCTTGCCGAATAAGATCGGTATCGTAAGGTGAAATGAGTACGGCCGGGTAGCGCCCAATGTGGTCAGCTAATCGATCGTAAGGCTGCTTATTATGCGTAATGATTTTCTTCTGGCCTGACCGTAAACTTACTTGGATGGTCTCCGGATGCCCTTCCAAGGCGGAAGCGAACTTGCCCTTGACTACGAAGAAGTCAGCTCCTTGTTTGATGCTTTGAGCATCGGCACTCGCGAAGGCACTTTTAGTTAGCGCTAGGTAATGGATCGCATCGAGCAGGTTCGTCTTGCCGCTGCCATTGTCACCGATAAAGCAATTAATGCCGGAACTAAAGGTCAGGCTGGCCTCATCGTAGTTCTTAAAAAACAGCAGGTGGAGCTGGTCGAGCGTCATTCGAAGCAGGGGGGTGAGAGTACGGCCGGTATTACGTAATTTCGCCCTCCCAACGCGAAATTATATACCCCGAATTATGGCGGAGTCGAAAGTAAAAGAAGCGCCGAAGTCTGGCGCGAACGGCAGCACTGGCAGCGACTCCAAAGGTCAGCCCGAAAAAGTCGTTGATAACACAACGGGCGTAGCTACTGCCACGCAGCCCGCAGTAGAAGTATTGCCCGATGCGCATACGGGGGGAAACCCTAGCGGAGAGCCTCAGGCTACTTCGCCTACCGAGTTAGAGTTCTCTAAAGAAGTATATCTGGCCTGGTATGAGCAAATGCAGCTCATGCGCAAGTTTGAAGAGAAAGCTGGCCAGCTATACGGCCAGCAAAAGATTAAGGGTTTTTGTCACCTCTACATTGGCCAGGAGGCTTGCGTAGCGGGTGCCGTATCGGCCCTAGAAAAAGGTGATAAGTATATCACTGCCTACCGCGACCATGCTCACCCGCTGGCTTTAGGCACTTCGCCCAACGCCATCATGGCTGAGCTTTTCGCAAAGGCTACTGGGTGCTCGAAGGGTAAGGGTGGCTCGATGCACATGTTTGATAAGGAAGTCGGCTTCATGGGTGGCCACGGCATCGTGGGCGGCCAGATTCCGATGGGTGCCGGCATTGCCTTTGCTGAGAAGTACAACAAGACTGGCAAGCTTTGCATCTGCTACATGGGCGATGGCGCGGTGCGCCAAGGCGCCCTACACGAAGCTTTCAACATGGCTATGCTGTGGAAGCTGCCCGTGATTTTTGTGGTAGAGAACAATGGCTACGCAATGGGCACTTCGGTGCAGCGTACGTCCAACGTGACCGACCTGCACGTGATAGCCGAGGGCTACCAAATGCCCAATGAGCCGGTGAATGCTATGAACGTGGAAGACGTGCACCACGCCGTAGCCCGCGCTGCCGAGCGCGCCCGTAATGGTGAAGGTCCCACTTTCCTCGAATTCAAGACCTATCGCTACAAGGGCCACTCGATGAGTGACCCTGCTAAGTATCGCACCAAAGAGGAAGTAGAAGAGTACCGCCACCGCGACTCAATCGAAGCCGTGCGCCACACCATTCTTACCCACAAGCTTGCTACGGAAGACGAGCTGAACGCAATCGACGAGCACATCAAAGCTAAAGTACAGGAGTCGGTAGAGTTTGCCGAAAACTCGCCTTATCCTGATGCTGCGGAACTGTATACGGAAGTATACGTACAGGCCGACTATCCTTATATTCACGATTAATTATCACCTTTAATCCGGTCTCAGCTGCGCTTGCGTTGTAGAGGCCGACTACGTGGTACGGCTCTGCTAAGGGGCGCACCAGTGAGCTAGCCAGCTAATGTCTAAAATTCCTTATACCGGCAAAACGCCAGGAGCCCGCCAGCCGGTGCGCCCCGTATCGACCGACCCTCTCGCGCCGGCCGAAAGCTACGTGACGGAAAATCCGCTGCTTGAAGATCCTGATGCGCTGGCCGCCCGGCTAGTCGAATCGGAGGAATTTGTGGTCCGCAATCGCAACTTGCTGCTGGGGATCTTGGTAGCGGTAGTAGCAGTAATAGCCGGAGCATTTGGCTATAACTACTGGCGCAATGAGCAGAATGCCCAGGGCCAGACCGCTATGTACCGGGCCGTTGATTACTGGGAGGCTGACTCGCTAGCCAAAGCCACTAAGGGCGATGGTAAGCACCCCGGGCTCGATAAAGTGGCTAGTGAATACAGCGGAACCAAGGCGGGCAACCTGGCCGACTTCTACGCTGGCGTGGCTTCGCTGAAGCTGGGTAAGTTTCAGGAAGCGTATAACTACCTCGACAAGTTTAGCTCCAATGACTACCTGGTGCAGTCGCGTGCTTACTCGCTCATGGGCGACGCGAAGCTTGAACTCAACCAGCCCAAGGAAGCGGCCGATTTTTACTCCAAAGCTGCCGATCACAATGCCAACGAGTATTTCTCGCCAGGCTACGTGCTCAAGCAAGGCATCGCGCTAGAAACAGCGAAAGACAATGCTGGCGCGACGAAAGCTTACGATCGCATCATCAACGACTACTCCTCGGCTCAAGAGGTTGCCGAGGCCCGGCAGCGCAAAGCTGCCCTGGCTCAATAAGCAACCGCCTGTTTACCGTAAACCAACGGCGCTCTCCGAACGATGGAGAGCGCCGTTGTTTGTTCCTGTGAGTACCGCCTCTTTACCACTAGTTCAGTAATTGCTTCTGGCCATGCTCAGCCTAAGCTTAGCGGCTTAGAATCGACAAAAATCCCTTAACCTTGCTTCCTTACTAGTTATGGCAACCGCCCTCCAAAACCTAAGCGCCTATGATAGTACTGGCTTTACCGACATCAGCGAGAAACGCTTTGGTCTAGTAGTAGCCGAATGGAACCGTGAGCTGACCGATACGCTCAGCAACGGTGCCTATGAGACGCTGCTCAAGCACGGCGCCAAGCCCGAAAATATCTTCCGCAACACTGTGCCTGGCAGCTTCGAGCTGACGTTGGGCGCGCAGCTGCTGGCCCAGCACGACGAGATGGATGCCGTCATCTGCCTGGGAGTGGTTATCAAGGGAGATACCAAGCATGACGATTATATCTGCCATGCCGTGGCCCAGGGGCTAACCACGGTGGGATTGAAATACAATAAACCCGTAATATTTGGCTTGGTTACAACCAATAACCTAGAGCAAGCGTGGGACCGCGCCGGCGGGCAGCATGGCAATAAAGGCGTGGAAGCTGCGGTGGCAGCTATCCAAATGCTGGGTTTCTGAAGCCTGGGTAATACGCAAAAGCAGTTGGAAGCTGCTACCTTTGCACCTGCTAAACTGTGGTTGAGCTTGTGAGCCCAACCGTCTTTCCGCTAAACTTTTTAGCGTAGTCCCGCGTTGGGCCGCCATGCCGTTGAGAACGGCACTAGTAAACATTCTTTATCCAACCTTTCGATGACTGAGGAAAACCTCCGCTATTCACGCGAAGACCTGGCTGAGTTTGACCAGATTATTCAGGACAAGCTTACGGCGGCTCGCAAGGAATTGTCCTTCATTAAGGAAACCCTAACCCGCAACAACGAATCAGGCACTGACACAACGGCTGCTTCGCTGAAAGTACTGGAAGATGGCGCTGAAACGGCTGAGAAAGAAAGCCTGAACCAGCTAGCCTCGCGCCAGATGAAGTTCATTCAACAGCTTGAAAACGCGCAGCTTCGCATCAAGAACGGTACTTATGGGGTGTGCATCGGCACGGGCAAGCTCATTCCGAAAGATCGCCTACGGGCGGTGCCTCACACCCAGCACTCGATTGAGGCCAAGCTAGCCCGCCGCGACTAGCTGCAACTTTACTTTTCAGCCCGGACCCGTGGGCGGCGCTTCGGTAGCCGGCCGACGGGTCCGGGCTTTTTTACTAGAAAATTTGCTGCTGGTTGCTCGTGAGTAACGGCTACGTCACCAGCTTGGTACGGTGGCCTTCCGTGTTTCACGCCAGCGCTACTAGCCGCCCCGAGTCAACACAATTTTAGTTCAGCAACCAGCAGCCAACAATTTAACTTATGGGCAAGCAACATTTTTCAGAGGATAAATCGGGCCGGCGAGACCAGAGTGGCGCCGGGCGCCCCAGCGGCAATAGGGAGCGCGGCGGCTACGAGCCGCGTGGCAACAGCCCTCGCCCTAGCGGCGGTGGCCGCGGCGAGGGCTACTCGCCCGCTCGCCCCACCTTTGGGCAAGGCGGCAGCAAGTTTGGCGGCCGGCCCAGCAGCGGTAGCGACGACCGCGCCAGTCGCGGTGGTTACGGCGGCGGCGACCGCCCGGCCCGTGGTGGGTTTGGTGGCGGAAGCAGCAACCGGCCCAACCGCGGCAGCTTCGGCGGCAATGACCGTCCGGCGCGCAGCAACTTTAGTGGTGGCGATCGCCCCAATCGGGGGGGCTCTGGGGGCGCGAGCTACGGCGAAAAGCGCCGCTTCGGCGGCGACCGCGACGCCCGCCCCCGGCGCTTTGAGCAGCCGAATGAAGGCGGCGAAACCCGCGGCCGTGAGGAGCGCGGTGAGCGTTCGGAGCGCCCCGCTTACTCACCCAAGCCGATTTGGCAGGGCCAGCCAGTGCGCTACGAAGGCAAGCCAACCGTGCCCCGAGGCGCAGCTGGTGAGCGCAACCGGAAGTTTATCAAGAGAAACCCCGACGGCTCGCCCGTCGAAGGAAACGAAAGCCGCAGCGAGCGCCCAGCCTACACGGGCCGCGACGAGCGTCGTTCATTTGAGGAGCGCGGCGCGGGCAACTCGGGCTACGGCGGCTCGCCGCGCCCCCGGCCCGAAGGCGGTAGCAATGAGCGCCGCGACGACCGGCCGGCCCGCAAGGAATATGGCCCGCGCCCCGGCGGCGATGACCGCCGCAGTGAAGGCAACCGCAGCAGCTATAGTGGAGCTGCCGACGCCCGCCCTCCGCGGCGTGAAGGTGACGAGCGCCGCAGCTATGGTGACCGGGATAGCCGCCCTGCTGGCGACCGTCGCGAAGGTGGCTATAGCGGCGCGCGTAAGGTTGACGGCGACCGCAGTGCACCGCGGGCGGCGGGTAGCTTCGACAAGCCGCGCAGCTACGGCGAGCGGCCCACCAACGCGAGCAATACGGGCGGCGGTACTTTCCGCGAGCGGCGCGAGGCCATGCGGGCCCAGATGAGTGGCCCACGCTCCAGCACTGGTTATGGCCGCACCAGCGAGCCGAGCCAGGCGCCCGACTACAAAAACCTGAAGCACTACGAGGAGGATAAAAACCGGGGCAATAAGCGTCGGCGCGACGAAGAGGACTTCGGCACTGAGGAGCTGCGCCTGAACCGCTACATCGCCAACGCCGGGATTTGCTCACGCCGCGAGGCTGATGCGCTGATTGCCGCCGGTGAAATCCGGGTCAACGGCGAGGTAGTGACTGAGATGGGCTACAAGGTGCAACCCAGCGACACGGTGCAGTATGGTAAGACCAATCTCAACCGCGAAAAGCTGGTGTATGTGCTGCTGAATAAGCCCAAGGACTTCATCACGACCACCGACGACCCCGAGGGCCGCAAAACGGTGATGGACCTCGTAGCTACGGCCTCGAAGGAGCGCATTTTTCCGGTGGGCCGGCTCGACCGCAATACCACGGGCCTGCTGCTGTTTACCAACGACGGTGAGGTAGCGCAGAAGCTGTCGCACCCTTCGCACAAAAATAAAAAAATCTACCAGGCCGAGCTTGATAAGCCGTTGACGGCTGAGCACCTGGCCGAGATTACGGCCGGGGTAGAGCTGGAAGACGGCAAAGCCGAAGTGGATGACGTGGCCGTAGTGGCCGGCAATCCGCATTTTGTGGGCATCGAGCTGCACATTGGCCGCAACCGCATTGTGCGGCGCATCTTCGAGCACTTGGGCTACGACGTAATAGCCCTCGACCGCGTGCAGTACGCGGGCCTCACCAAGAAAGAGCTGCCGCGTGGCAAATGGCGCTTTCTGAGTGAGCAAGAAGTTATTCGCCTGAAATACTTCATGTAAGTGAGCAGGCGAAGCTAGCTTGTGAAAGCGCCTGTCGCACAGAGCTGGTGAGCTGCCGGCAATGAGCGGCAGGCGCTTTTAACTAGTCATTCTGCCACCAGTCTTTTGAATTGCGCATGACTACGTTGGCCTTAGACCTGGGAAATTCGGCCCTGAAGTACGGGGTGTTTGGGCCGACCGGACTGCAAGAAAATGGCGTGCTGGCCACCCCAGCACAGCTGGCCGAGCTGTGGCAGCGTACGGCGCCTACCTGGGCCATCCTATCGTCGGTAGCCGATGAGGCGGTGGCGCAGCCCTGGCTAGCCCAGCTAGCCGCCAGTGATGCCCTGCCGCGGGTGCTGCCGTTTCGACCCGGCTTCACGCCCATCGTACTGCACAATGCCTACGCCACGCCGCACACCTTGGGCGCCGACCGGCTGGCCGGCGCCGTGGGCGCCGCCGCCCTGCTTCCCGGCCGCAATACGCTGGTAATCGACGCCGGCACGGCGCTGAAGCTGGATTTTATAACGGCTGATACTACTTTTCGGGGCGGGAGCATTGCGCCGGGGCTGCGGCTGCGGCTGCGGGCGCTGCACACGTTTACGGGCCGGCTCCCGTTGTTGGAACTGCCGGACGATGATGGCGCCGGGGTGCAACTAATCGGGGATGCCACGGCCTCTTCCATCCTAAGCGGGGTGGTAAATGGCACGGTGGCCGAAATCAGCGGGCTCGTAGCCGAATACCGGCGGCGCTACCCGCAGCTGGGGGTAGTGCTGACGGGCGGCGACGCTCCGTACTTGCTGCCACGCCTCACCCCGGCAATCGGGAGTATCTTTGCCGTGCCAGAACTGGTGCTGCTAGGCCTGGATAATATTCTACGCTATAATGTTGACAGATAAAAAACTACCCTGGGTGCTGTTGGTAGCCGCCGCAACCCTGCTTGCTGGCTCGGCTAAGGGGCAGGGACTGGGCAACTCGCCTTACTCACGCCTGGGCTTGGGCGACTACGCTGGTAACCTGGGCGGCGTGCGTCAGTTGGGTATGGGCGGTACGGGTGTAGCTGCTCCTAATACGGGCAACGTCAATGAGTTGAACCCGGCGCTGCTTTATTACACCCCGCGTACTACCTGGGAAGTTGGCTTTAACGCGCAAGTGAAAACGGTGCGCAATGCCACTACTTCCAGCCGTGCGGGTACGGGCACATTGGGTTACATCGCGCTGGCCGTGCCGCTGAGCCGGCGCTGGGGCGCAGCCATCGGCCTGAAGCCTTATAGCTCTGTCGATTATGAGTCTTCCTCTACCGGGCCCGTCAACGGCGACCCTACTTCGGTAGCGTTTAAGCAGTATAGAGGTACGGGTGGCTTATCGGAAGCGTACCTGGGCACGGGCATTCACGTATTGCGCGACCTGAACCTCGGCGGTAGCGTGTCCTACCTGTTTGGCACCATCGACCAGACTATCGGCACTGCCATCACGACGCCCACCATTGTGGCCCGGCAGCTGGTGGTGGATGATGAATCGTTGCGCTATTCTGACTTCCTGTTTCGGGCGGCCTTGCAGTACCGCCACAAGTTCAGCAAAGACCTGAACCTGAACGTGGGCGCCGTGCAAACCTTCCAGGCTAATGTGCACGCCAACCGCATTCGCACGGTGCAGCGGCAGGAGGCAACCGGCGCCGTAACTTCCACTACAACCCTGAGCGATGATACCGGCAACGTAACGGTGCCGGCGCTCACCCAGGTGGGTATTACCCTGGACAACAGCCGCAACTGGACGGCTAGTGCCGACGTGTCGCGGCAGCAGTGGTCAAATTTTAGGTCTTTCAGCGCCCTCTCCACAACGGCCCTGAGCAATACCTGGCGGGTAGCCGCCGGTGGTGAGTTTACCCCCGACCCGGGCTCGGTAGAACATTATTTTCAGCGGGTTACCTACCGCTTCGGCCTCAGCGTGGCCCAAATGCCTTACCAGCCGGCCGGGCAAAATCTCTATGACCGGGCCGTACACTGGGGCTTTGCCTTCCCACTGCCCACGGCTTCGGCCCTGGAGTCGACCACCGTTAGCCTGGCCTTCCTCTACGGCATTCGGGGCAATACTGAGTATCTCTACGGCAACGGCGGCAACAGCAACGTGCAGGAAACTTACCTGCGCGTGCAGGTGGGCGCCACCCTCAGCAACCGCTGGTTTATCAAGCGGCGTCTCCAGTAATGCGGAGCTGGCTAGGGTATTGGGCAGGCAGTGGGCTGCTGGCAGGCCTGCTGCTGGCTAGCTGCCAAAAGCAGGAAGAAGCGCCGGCCCAAATCCAGTACAAAGGCCCATTCCTAGAATCAGAAAACGTAGTGGAGCTGCTCAGCGATTCGGCGCGGCTCCACGTGCGCCTGACGGCCCCGCTCGAGCAAATCTATGAGAATGGAGATAAGTTGTACTCGAAAGGAGCGACTGTCACGTTTTATGATAAGCCAGGTAAGTTGGTAATCAACACGCTGGATGCCAAATGGGTGAGGTTTGACAATAACAAAAAGCTCTACACCATGCGCGGCGCGGTGAAGGTGGCCAACGTGCCCGAGCAGCAGCAGCTAGCCACCGAAGAGCTGTTTTACAACCAGATGCAGCAAAAAATCTATACCGACAGCGCCAGGTTTGTGCGGGTGCAAACGCCCGCCGAGGTGCTCACGGGCTACGGCCTCACGGCCAACCAGGATTTTTCGCGCTACGGAATTCACCGGCCCGCTGGCACGTTTACGCTGCAAGAAGCGCAAGCCCAGGGCAAATAGTTGGCTCGCGGTGGTCTCCGTATTGGGGCGCCGCGCTCGCCTTGCCAACCCGTATTAGCCATGAAATTTGATAAATCCTTGTTGCGTACGGTGCTGTTTGCCCTGGGCGTCGTCTCGTTTGTGATTGGCGTTTACCAAGTCGTTTTGCAAAATGACCTGGGGCGCAATTACTGGATTTTCATGATATCGCTGGCCTGCTGGCTGCCTCTCAACTACTGGCGGCAGCGCGATGCCCGCCTGGCCAAGGAAGCCGAAGTGGCCAAGCAAGTAGCCGCGCTCAACAAGCCAACCAGGAAAAATAAGAAGGGGCAGCGGCAGTAGAAGGGGGTTTTGGGCTGGCTAGCCCGGGCTGCGGCTTGATAGTTCGACCGGTTCATGGTTATTTTGCGCCTCTTTTTGGCTCCGGGCCACAGAATTACAATTATTTAAATGGCATTAATTAACACGATTCGGGAAAAGTCGGGGGTAGCCGTGGGCGCCGTCGCCGTTGGGATGCTGCTCTTTATTGTGGGCGGCGACCTGATTGGGGGTAAAAACCGGCTTTTTGGCCGCGATGGCAACGTCGTCGGCGTGGTAAATGGCGAGAAAATCGAACTCCCCGAGTTTACCGCGGCCCTGGAGCAGGCCAAGCAAAACTTTGCCAACCAGCAGGGACGCCCGCCCGATGAGCAAGCCACCGGCTACCTGCGCGACCAGGTCTGGAACCAGCTGCTGTACAAGCGCGCCTTTCAGCCCGAAATCGACAAGCTGGGCCTAAGCGTGAGTGACGACGAACTCGTGGACCTCGTGCAGGGTGATAATATCAGCCCGGCCATCAAACAGGCCTTCACGGACCCCAAAACCGGCCAGCTCGATCGCGCCCGCCTCACCGATTACCTCAAGAACCTCGATAAGCTGCCGCCCGAAGCGCAGGCAGCCTATCGCAACTTCGAGGCTAGCCTGCGCGACTTCGACCGGCCGGTAAATAAGTTTAACGCGCTGCTCAAAAACTCGGTGTACGTGACTTCGGCCGAGGCCAAAGCCTACGACGTAGCCCAAAATGCCAAGGCCAATTTTCGCTACCTGTTCGTGCCCTACACGAGCGTGTCAGACTCGGCCTTCAAGCCCACCGATGCGCAGCTGCAAGACTACCTCGACCGCCACAAGGGCCGCTATAAGGTAGAAGACGGCCGCACCGTGGAGTACATTGTAGTGCCCGAAGTGGCAACTGCCCAGGACAGTGCCGAGCTGCGCAAGAGCATGGACGCGCTAGCCCAGCAGTTCCGCACCGCGCCCAACGACTCGCTCTTCGTGCGCTCCAACTCCGATCAGCCTTACAACCACGCCTACCTCTCGCCGGCTGACTTGCCCGAGAAGCTGCGCCAGCAGCTGCCCCTAACTGTGGGCCAGGTGTACGGCCCCTACGTGGATAACAACACGCTGGCACTCTACAAGATAACGGGCGAGAAGACTGGCCCCAAGTCAGCGGCGCGGGCTAGCCACATCCTTATCAAGCCCGCCGGCACGACCCCCGAGGCGAAGGCCACCGCGAAGGCCAAGGCCCAGGATATTCTGAACAAAATCAAGGCTGGCGCCGACTTTGGCGCTATGGCTCGGCAGTTTGGCACCGATGGCACGAAGGATCAAGGCGGCGACCTCGGCTGGTTCGACGAAAGCCGCATGGTGCCCGCGTTTAGCAAAGCCGTGTTTGCGGCGAGCGGCCCGGGCCTGCTGCCCACGCTGGTCGAAACCAACTTTGGCTACCACGTAGTGAAAGTAACGGCCCCTAAAACCAACAAAACTTACCAGGTAGCCGCCGTAGTGAAGGCCGTGCAGCCCAGCGACGCTACCCGCGAAGCCGCCTTCGGAAAAGCTGAGCAGCTAGTGGCCGACGCCGGCAGCCTCGACGCCTTCCGCCAGCTGCCTGCCAAAGACAAGACGCTGCAAAAGCAGGAAGCGAAATTCGTGACTCGCGATGCTCAGACGCTCGGTACCCTGCCCGGCGCCCGTGAAATTGTGCGCTGGGCCTACGGCTTTAGCCCCGACGGCGGTGGCGAAACCAAAGTGGGCGATGTGCGCAAGTTTGACATCGGTGACCAGCACATCATCGCCGCCCTCACCGATACCCGCGCCAAGGGCACGGCGACCATCGAGGGCATCCGCCCCGAGCTGACCGCTGCCGTGCGCAACGAGCTGAAAGCTAAGCAAATCATGGGTAAGCTGCAAGGCAAGACTGGTTCGCTCGAAGACCTGGCTAAGGTCGCCGGCACTGGCGCCCAGGTGCAAACGGCCGAGGGCGTAGCCCAGGGCCAGGGTACTATCCCGAACGTGGGCTCCGAGCCCGACGCCGTGGGCCGGGCCTTTGCGCTCAAAGCCGGGCAGAAGTCGGCGCCCATCCAGGGTGAGCAAGGCGTGCTAGTGGTAGAAGCCACGACCGTAACGCCCCCCGTTACTACTGCCGACCTGAAAGCCATCCGCCAGCAGCTCGTGCAGCAGCGGCAGCAGCGCCAAGACGGCCTCATCTACGAAGCCATCAAGGCCCAGGCCAAGGTGGAAGACAACCGCTCGAAGTTCTTCTAAGCCCTTACCGGCCTCGCTCGCAAAGCGCCTGACTACCCGGAGGATAGCTCCTCGGCGTAGTCAGGCGCTTTTTTGTACCTTGGCGGCTGGGTTAACAGTTAAGTAGTCAGCCATTGGCTTTTAGCTACTAGCTGTTAGCTTATTTCCTGATTAACAGAACCTTACTAAACGGCCAATGTGCGTTTGCTTTTGGCCGACTACTTATTATGATGTTTAGGAAGTAAGCGAGTAGCTTGGACTTTGTAGTCCGAGTGCGAGCAAAGCGAGCATCCCACGTCTGGCTCGTTCGAATGTAGCTGCTCGCTACGCTCGCGCTCGGACTACAAAGTCCAAGCTACAGCCATCTGCTCGCGTACTTTCTGAACAGCGTACTTATTCACCGCCTAGTCCTTAAAACCAGGCGGGGGTGCCCGGTTGGGAACCAGGTTGCTTTTGGGGCGGCTGCCCTACTGCTCCGGCTGGGTGCCGCTGGCTAACCTTCATCAATGAACAAACCACTTCGCCAGTGGCGTTAGGGCAAAATACCCCAGGGTAGGGGAGTAAGCTGTGAAAAATATGCGTCATCTTCCGTTACTAGTATCGCTGAGTTGGCTAGCCTTGAGCCTACCACTGCATGCCCAGCCTACTCGGTCACAGCCCGGCGGCTGGGCCCCGGTAAGCGGGGCCACTCTGGCCCGTGACTACGTGCGCCGGGGCGAGCTGGAGAAGGCGGCATTCCTGTTTAGCCAGCTCAAAAGCGACGAGCAAACGACGCCCACCGTACTGCCCGACTACCTGGCTGCCCTGCAAGGCCTGAAGCGCTACAAAGACGCTGAAAAGCTCGTAAAACGCGCCATCAAGCAGCACCCGGAGGAAGGCGGCTACGGCGTGGCGCTGGGAGGCCTCTACGCGGCGAGCGGCGATGCCAGCGCCGCCGACAAGCAATACCAGCGCGTAGTAGCCCAGCTAATGCCCGCGCAGGTGGCGCCAGTGGCGGCCGAGTTTAGCCGCCGTGAGCTGCCTGGGTGGGCCGAGCGCACCTACTTGCGGGGGCGCGAGCTAGCCAAAAGCAACACCGAATATGCCACGCAGCTCATCCAGCTGTACACGCAGAGCCAGGAGCAAGACAAGCTGCTCGCCGAAACGCTGCACCTGGTAGAGCGCGACGAGCAGCAGCTACCCTTCGTGCGTAATATGCTGCAAAACGCGTTGCACGAGGAAAAAGACTTCGACGCGCTGGAAAAAATCCTGGTAGCGAAAGTGCAGGCCCAGCCCGACCAGACGAGCTACAGTGAGCTGCTGCTGTGGCTGCAAGTGCAGCGCCACGACTTTGCTGGAGCGCTGGTGCAGTCGCGCGCCCTCGACCGCCGCCGCAATAGCCAGGGCAGCCGCGTGCTGAGCCTGGCTGGCATCGCGCAGCGCAATAAAGACTACGAAACTGCCATCGCGGCCTACGACTACGTGGTGCGCGAGTACCGCACCGGCCCCTACTACAACCTGGCCCGCCGGCTGCGCCTGCAAGCCCGCGAGGCCCAGGTGCGCGACACGTACCCGGTCGAGCTAGCCCAGGTGCGAGCGCTGGCCGCCGACTATGAAAAGCTGCTGGCCGAACTGGGCCGCCAGCCCGAGTCGGCAGCGGTGATGAGCAGCCTGGCCAATCTCTACGCCTTTCAGCTCGATGACAAAACCAAGGCCATGAGTTTGTTGCAGGAAGTAATTGCCATGCCGCGCGCCGCGCCCGACGTGGTAGACCAGGCCAAGACCACGCTCGGTGACCTTTACCTGCTTAAAGGCGAGCCCTGGGAAGCCACGCTGCTGTACTCGCAGGTAGAAAAGGCGCACCCCGAAGCCCCGCTGGGCTACGAAGCCAAGCTGCGCAATGCGCGTCTCAGCTACTTTGCCGGCGATTTTAAGCTGGCCCAGAGCCACTTGGATATTCTTAAAGAAGCCACCACGCGTGAAATTGCCAACGATGCCATGCAGCTGTCGCTGCTTATTCAGGAGAGCACGGTGCAAGACACGCTGGGCCTCGCGCTGAAAGACTACGCGGCGGTAGAAGAGCTGGTATTTCAAAACAAAATACCGCAGGCCGAAGCTGGCCTGGAAGCGCTGCTGACGAAGTACCCGGGGCACGCGCTCACCGACGATGCCCTGTTTTTGAAAGCCAACTTGCAGCGCCGCACCGGCGACTATGCCGCCGCCGTGGCCACGCTGGCCCAGATTACGAGCAACCCCAAGTATGACGTGCTGAGCGACGATGCCCTGTTTCTAACCGCCGAGATTCAGGAAGAAAATATTAAGGACAAGCCCAAGGCGCAGGTTTTGTACCAGGAAGTGTTGACCAAATACCCGGGCAGCATCTACGTGGCCGAGGCGCGTAAGCGCTTCCGGCGGCTGCGCGGCGATGCGGTGCAGTAAGAAGTTAACCTGGGTAATGAATTAGCCGAAGAAGACGAACATCAGCCCCAGCGCTAGGATAAAAGCCAGATACATTAAGCCGTCGGAAAGGATGTATTGCCGATAGCGCTGATAAAACTCACGAAGGCGGGGCATAAGCTGGTAGCTGGGGTAGCACGAAGGTACGGCGGCTATTTTTTGTGTACTTTTGGGGCTATCCTTTTGACGATTATTAATGGCTGTTATACCCGAAAAGCGCTGGATTTTTGCTCCCGACCCCGACCCCGCGACGGTGGCTGGTTTAGGGCAGGCGCTGGATATCAGCCCGCTACTAGCTCGCTTACTCGTGCAACGTGGCATCGAAACGCCTACTGCCGCCCGCGAGTTTTTCGAGCCCGACCTTACTAATCTCCCCGCGCCCTGGCTGATGTGCGATATGGGCCGGGCCGTGGACCGGGTGATCGAGGCGCTAGAAAACAAGGAGAAAATTCTGGTGCTCGGCGACTACGATGTCGATGGCATTACGTCGGTAGCCTTGGTGGTGAGCTTTTTACGCCCCCTGGGCGACGCGCCCGGCACGCCCGAAGAGCAGAGCTACTTCCAGCCCTACATCCCCGACCGGCACCGCGAAGGCTACGGCATTTCGATGCAAGCCGTGGACTTCGCTAAAGCTCAAGGCTTTGGCTTGGTTATTTCGCTAGACTGCGGCGTAAAGGCCGTGGAGCAAGTGGCGTATGCCAATTCGTTGGGCGTTGATTTTATCATCAGCGACCACCATTTACCCGGCGAAGAATTGCCGCCGGCCCTGGCCGTGCTCAATCCCAAGCGGCTGGATTGCAATTATCCTTACCCCGATTTGTCGGGTTGCGGCGTGGGCTTTAAGCTGCTGCAAGGTCTGACCGAAAAATTGGACTTACCCTTAGAGCCGCTCTACGCCCAGCTCGACCTCGTGACGGTGAGCATTGCGGCCGATGTAGTGCCCGTGACGGGCGAAAACCGGGTGCTGGCTGCCCACGGGCTGCGGCGCTTTAATGCCACGCAGGCCGCGGCGCACGTAGCTAGCCCACCCCCAGCGTATGCCGCTGCCGATACGCTCGACGGCCCCGCTCCGCGCCACCCCGCGCTGCTGCCATCCGCAGTAGCCGGGGGCCTGCGGCCGGGCCTGGCCGCACTGCATGAGCTGGCTAGCCCTCGCCAGGGGCCGCTCAACCTGAGCTCCATCGTGTTTGGCTTTGCGCCGCGCATCAATGCCGCTGGCCGGATGGGCGATGCGCACCGCGCCGTGAATATGCTGCTGGCACCTACCCAGCAGGAGGCGCGCTACACGGCCGAGGTAGTCGACCACATGAACCAGGAGCGCCGGCTTTCCGATGCCCGCACTACCCAGGAGGCCCTGGCGCTGATTGCCGAAGACCCCACCGGCGCAAGTGCTCCCGCCACGGTGCTCTACCAGGCACATTGGCCGCAGGGCGTGCTGGGCATCGTGGCCTCACGCTGCCTCGACCAGTACTACCGCCCTACTGTTATCCTGACCGAGCGCGATGGGCTAGCCACCGGCTCGGCCCGGTCGGTATCGGGCTTCGACGTGCACGAAGTACTGGAAGCGTGCGCGCCGCTGCTACGCCAGTTTGGGGGGCACAAAGCGGCCGCAGGGCTAGCCCTGCCCGTTGAGAACGTGCCGGCTTTTCGGGAGCAATTTATGCGCGAAGTGGCGGCCCGGCTGCCGGCCGGCCAGCACCCCGTGCGCCCGGTTGAAATTGATGGCTGGCTGGACTTTACGCAGCTCACCGAAGCATTCTTGACGCAGTTGAGCCGGTTGGAGCCGTACGGCCCTGGCAACCCGGCGCCAGTTTTTGCTAGTGCGGGTGTACGGGCGGTGCCCGGCTCGGTACGCCCCGTGGGCCAGGCTGGTCACCTCAAGATGCGCCTCACGCAGCCCGGCCAGTTGCCAGGGTTGACGCTGGAAACCATTGGCTTTGGGCTCGGCCATTATTTGCCGCGACTACTTGAGGCTCCCGAAGCCTTGCTGAATATTTGCTATAGCTTGGAGATGAATGAGTTCAGAGGGCAGCGGAGCTTGCAGCTCCGCTTGCTGGATGTGCGCTGGGAATAGCTTTGGTAAGCTGTTAGCTAGCCGCGGCTAGCTAACAGCTTCTTCGCATACGTAGAACAAAAAGCTAACAGCTCTTAGCCAACAGCTTAGAAAAATGCGCTACGTTTCCCTTGACCTCGAAACCAGCGGCCCCGATCCGCTGCGCCACCAAACCATCGAGCTAGCCGCTGTGGTGGAAGACACTCGCCGCACTGCCGCCACGCCGCTGGCCGAGCTGCCGGCCTTTCGTCGGGCCCTACGGCACCCCGAAATCTGCGGTACCGCCGGGGCGCTGGCTCTCAACGCGGGCCTGCTTCAGGAGCTGGCAGACCAGACAAAGCTGGCCGCGCCCGATATCTGCCGGCCCGACGAAGTGTTGCCGCAGCTACGCGAGTTTTTGCTGGCTAATGGGTTTAAGCCCAATAAAAAAGACTGCGTAAGTGTGACGCTGGCCGGTAAAAACGTGGGGACGTACGACCTGCTTTTCTTGCGCCAGCTACCCGGCTGGGGCACCTTGGTAAAAGCTGAACCGGCCGTGCTCGACCCAGCAGCTTTTTACCTCAATTGGCACAAAGATTCGCGCTTGCCATCAATGCTTATTTGCCAGGCGCGGGCCGGCGATGCCGAGCCCCACGTAGCCCACCAGGCGCTCGCCGACGCGCTGGAAGTGGTGCGCCTGCTACGGCCGTTTTACGAGCACCCAGTTTATAAAGCAATGAACAATGAGCAATGAACAGTTAGCAATCAGGGCAAACGCATGAACAAATGGTTACCTGCGTTTTCAGGACTTGAGGGCACTTTGGTGGACTTGGAGGTCGAAATCACTTGGTTGCAAAAGTGCCTCCAGATGCTGGAATCGACAGTGCTCGACGTTCATGCGTTTGCCCTTGTTAGCAATTATCAAACCGGGTAATTGCTAACTGTTCACTGCTCATTGTTCATTACTTCCTACCAGCTGCCGCTAGCGCCGCCGCCGCCACTGCTACCGCCGCCGAAGCCGCCAAAACCACCACCGCCTCCGCCAAAACCACCTCCGCCACCACCAAATACGCCCCGGCCACCCGAAAAGTCGCCGAAGATGATGGGCGGCACGAAGCCGCCGCCAATGCCGCCCCGGCCGCCACCCCCGCCGCGCGAGCGCAGGATGAAGAACAGCACCAGGATACCAATAAATATCCAAAGGCCCGGCCCCGAGCCCGAGCGGTCGCGCTGACCTTGCGGGCGGGCATCGGCAGGGTCAGCCTTGTATTCACCCTTAGCCAGCGAAATGAGCTGATCGGTGCCGCGGTCGAGGCCCGCGTAGTACTGGTTTTGTTTGAAAGCCGGCACCAGCGTATTGCTAATGATGCGCTTGGCAAGTGCGTCGGGCACGGCACCTTCGAGGCCATAGCCCGTCTGAATGCGCGCCAAATGCTCTTGCTGGGCCACGAGCACCAAGATGCCATTATCCTTGCCCTTGCGCCCAATGCCCCAGCTTTCGTACAGCTTTTGGGCGTAGTCGGCGATGTCGTTGCCGTCGAGGTTGGGCACCGTCACCACCGCGATTTGCGACGAGGTACTATCGTCGTAGGCCACTAGCTTTTGCTCCAAGGCTGCTACTTCCTGCGGCTGCATGAGGCCCGCCAGGTCGTTGACGAGGCGCGGCGGATCGGGCCGGGCCGGTACGTTTTGAGCCTGTGCTACCAAGCTCAGCAGCAGTAGTACCAGGGCTAACCAGGGGCGAAGCGCGGGCACCGCGCGGGCTGCGCCCAATCTAGGGCGCAGCAAAGAAGTCAGCGCGTTCATTGGCCAGGAGTGGGGGAGTCATCCCCGTAAGAAATGTCGTCGGCCAGCTCATTTACATCAGTAGCCGCATTGTAAGGGAAAAACTGCCGGAGCTGCTCGCCCACCAGCCGGATGCCATGCTCCAGGCCCGCCACGTATTTCTCCTGCCGAAAGTACTCCACCACTATTTCCTTCACTGTCTCCCAAAACTCGTCGGGCACGGCCGAGTTGATGCCCGCATCGCCCACTACGGCAAACTGGCGGGTTTGCCAAGCCAAGTAAAAGAGCACACCGTTGCGTAGCTGCGTACGGTGCATTTGCAGTTCTGCAAATACTTGGGCCGCCCGGTCGAGTGGCTCGGGTGTGGGGCACTTATCTTCGAGGTGCAGCCGGATTTCGCCTGAAGTTTGCAGCTCAGCCTGCTTGATGGCGGCTACCAAAGCCGCTTCCTGAGCGGGAGTAAGAGGGTGGGTCATGAGGTAGATATTAGCTGACTAACCTAAAAAGAACGTCATGCTGGGGCAAGCTCAGCATGACGTTCTTGGTAACACTACGCTAGCAAGCCGCTACTTGCTGCCGGCCGGGCTGCCGCCCATGTCGCCAAAGTCCACCTTGGGGGCATCCTTGGCCGAGGCATCGGCCTCGAAATAGCCTTTGGGCGGGAAGCCAAACATGCCCGCAAACAAGTTATTAGGAAAAGAGCGCGTGAAGGTATTGTAGTCATTCACACTGCTGTTGAACTTGTTGCGCTCCACGTTGATGCGATTTTCAGTGCCTTCGATCTGCGCCTGTAGCTCCTGAAAGTTGGCATTAGCTTTCAGCTCGGGGTAGTTTTCGCTTACAGCTAGCAAGCGACCTAGCCCAGCCGAAAGCTGGCTCTGCGCAGCCTGAAATTTCTGAATATTTTCGGGCGTCAGCTGGTCAGCATTGAGCTGCACGCTGGTAGCCTTGGCACGAGCTTCGACGACGCCTTCGAGGGTAGATTTTTCAAAGTTGGCCGCGCCCTTCACCGTATTCACGAGGTTGGGAATGAGGTCGGAGCGGCGCTGGTAAGCGCTTTGCACGTTGGCCCACTGGCCTTTGACGGCCTGGTCGCGCTGCACCATGCCGTTGTAGCCGCACGACGATTGCGAGAGCAGCGTCACCATTGCGGCAAAATAGAGGAGAAGGCGTTTCATGTGTAAGGGGTTTCAAGGGCTGAGGTCTAGCTTTGAGCCTCAGCGGTGAGAAAGAAAAAGCCGGCTGGCCGTAACCACCACTCTACGGTGGTGGTTATGCAAACCGACCGGCGCAAATACGCAGTCGCCCGGCAACGGTTGTGACGGCCTATCTTTCCGCCTCGCCTCCTCGTCCCATGAAAGCCATTATCCCTGTTGCCGGCATCGGCTCGCGCCTACGCCCCCACACGCATACCCAGCCCAAGAGCCTGGTGCCAGTGGCGGGCAATACCATTCTGGGCCACATCATCGACCGCCTGCGCGGAGCCGGCCTCACCGAGTTTGTATTCATTATCGGCTACTTGGGCGAAAAAATAGTGGAGTACGTGCGCCTGCACTACCCCGAGCTCGATGCCACCTTCGTGGTGCAGGAGCCCCGCGAGGGCCTGGGCCACGCGCTCTGGTTGGCCCGCGATACCTTTCGCCACGATGCCGATGGGGTACTCATCTTGCTCGGCGATACCATTGTCGATGTCGACCTGCCCGCGCTGCTGCGCCAGTCCGGCTCGGTGCTCGCCGTGAAGGAAGTAAAGACACCCAGTCTCTTTGGCTTGGTCGAAACCAATAGCGAGGGCATAGTGAGCCGCGTGGTCGAAAAGCCCCGCATTCCCAAGTCGAACTATGCCCTGGTGGGCCTTTACAAAATCGCCAACTCGGAGAAGCTGGCCGAAGCGCTGGAATGGCTCATTGAAAATGGCCGCCGTACGCACGGCGAGTATCAGCTCACCGACGCCATCATGCACCTTATCGAAGAAGGCGAAGTGATGCGCACTGCCGCCGTCGACAATTGGTTTGATTGCGGCCGCAAGGAAACCCTGCTCGAAGCCAACGCCCGCTTGCTCGACCAGCCCGAGTTTCGGCGGGTGCGCGCCTATCCCGAGTTTCCGGATACGGTTATTATTCCGCCGGTTAGCATTGGGGCCGACTGTCGCATCGAGCACTCCGTTGTTGGCCCCAATGTAGCTATTGGCGACCGCACCATCATTCGCAACACCATCATCAGCGACAGCATTATCGGCTCGTACGCCGAGCTAAGCTCGGCCGTGATGAGCGACTGCATCGTGGGCTCCGACTCTTCCTTTCGTGGCCTCAACCATAGCGTCAACCTCGGCGACAATACCGAAATCGACTACAGCCAGGCAAAGGGTTAGCTAGTATCTATCCTGCCACCACGTTGTCAATCAGCCGCACGCCGCCCAGGTGAGCGGCTACGCACAGCACTACGGTCCGGCCCGGCGGGTAGGAAGCCAACGGCTGCAAGGTCTGGGCATCGGCCACCTCAAAATACTCGGGGGTAAACTGCGGCTCCTGAGCTAGGGTAGCTAGTGCCTGCGCCTGCACTTCGGCCGGGGGCAGGCCTTGGCGCACCTGCTCGGCGGCCTGCGTCAGCACTTGGTGCAGCAGCGGGGCCACGGCCCGCGCCTCGGGCGTGAGGCGGCGATTGCGCGACGACATGGCGAGCCCGTCTGCTTCGCGTACCGTAGGGTACACCACCAGTTCCAGGTCAAACGATAAGTCGGCCAGCAACTGCCGCACGATGGCCACCTGCTGAAAATCTTTCTGCCCAAAATATGCCGCGTGGGGCTTGGCTAGGTGAAAGAGCTTGCTCACCACCGTAGCCACGCCGTTGAAGTGGCCTGGCCGGTGCGCCCCTTCCATTACGCACTCTAGCGCGCCAAAATCGAAGCGCAGCACCGTAGGCTGGGGGTACATTTCCTCCACAGTGGGCATAAAGAGCACGCTGCAACCCGCCGTGGCAAGCAGGGCGGTATCTTGCTCGGGCAAGCGCGGGTAGAGGCGCAGGTCGTCGGGATTATTAAACTGGGTGGGGTTGACGAAGATACTCGCCACTACTTCGTCGCATTCGGCAGCCGCGGCGCGCACTAGTTGGAGGTGGCCGGCGTGCAAAGCGCCCATGGTGGGCACCAGGCCAAGGCGCTGGCCCGCTTGGCGGCGCGCCTCGGCATAGGCGCGCAACTCGGCAGCGGTAGTTAAGACAAGCATTAAGCTAAGCGATAGGGCAGGAGGGTTAAGCGAATTTTATTGAAAATTCGCGAAAAAATGCGTAATTTTGTGGAGCCAAGCTATGGCCTAGTTCTAAATCCTTTAGTCCATCCAATATGTCGAAGTTGCGCATCCTGTACGCGGCCACCGAAATAGACCCTTTTCTCCAGACTACGAAGGTGGCGGAGCTGTTGCGCCGCCTGCCGGCCGGTATGCAGGAGTCGGGAGCTGAAATTCGGATTTTTGTGCCTCGCTTCGGCATTATCAACGAGCGCAAAAACCGTCTGCACGAAGTAGTTCGCCTCTCAGGTATCAATATTTCGGTGGGCGACGATGAGAAGCCGTTGGTCATAAAAGTAGCTTCCATTCCGACCGCGAAGCTACAGGTTTATTTTATTGATAATGAAGATTACTTCCACCGCAAGTCGGCGCTGGTTGATAAAAACGACAAGTTTTACCTCGATAACGACGAGCGCGCCATCTTTTTCTGCAAAGGGGTGCTTGAAACCGTGAAGAAGCTGGGCTGGTCACCCGATATCGTACATTGCAACGATTGGATGACCTCGCTCATCCCGCTGTACCTGAAAACAACCTACAAGAAGGACCCGGTATTTAAGGATGCCAAGTCGGTGTTCACGGTCTACAACAACGAGTTTCTGGACAAATTTGAAGGCAACCTGGTCGAAAAAGCCAAGATGCTCGACATCGACGACCAGATGCTGACTTCGCTTAAGTCGGCCGACTTTTCGGGCTTCGTAAAGCTCGGTATGGAGTACGCCGACACGGTAGTGCGCTCCGACGAAGACTTTTCGGATAATCTCAACGGGCTCTTTACCGAGTACGCCTCGCGCAAGCGTCTGAGCCAGGTAGCGGCCGATGAAAACCTGCTTTCTTCTTACCAGGCACTCTACGACGAGCTGGCTAGCTAGGCTCGGGCTACCCCACCAAAATAGCATTAGTGGTAAGCCAGGGCCGCTCAGCAGCCCTGGCAAGCCGCTGCGAGTGTACTTATCCTAAGTTACGGCGATGTGTTCGTAGCTTTGTTTCTCCCACCGGCCGCTGGCCTCGCTTCGGGCGGGCCAGCGGCCGGTTTGTTTTTAAGCGGTGGCAGTAGCCAGCGTTAAAATTGGTTAGAAAATTGCTTACCGCCGGCCGCCACTAGTCTTAGCTTGGCGGCTAGCACTCTCTACTATCCTTTGTTCAACTAATTCTATACTTATTGCCATGTGCGGCATTGTTGCGTACCTGGGCCATCGTGAGGCCTGCCCCATTATCCTCAAAGGATTGCACCGCCTCGAATACCGAGGCTACGATTCGGCCGGCGTGGCCTTGCTCAATGGTGACTTGAGCGTGTATAAAAAGAAGGGCAAAGTCGCAGAACTGGAAAACTTTCTGAGCGACAAAGACACGCACGCCACCGTAGGCATGGGCCACACCCGCTGGGCTACTCATGGCGAGCCCAACGATGTGAATGCGCACCCGCACTACTCTACTTCGGAGCGTATCGCCATTATTCACAACGGCATCATCGAAAACTACGCGGCCCTGAAAATCCACTTGGAGCAGCAGGGACACGTATTTCACTCCGATACCGACACGGAGGTATTTGTCAACCTTATTGAGGAAATCCAGAAACAAAACGAGTGCACGCTCGAAGAGGCAGTGCGCCTGGCACTCCACGAAGTCATTGGGGCTTACGCCATTGTGGTGCTCAGCAAGGATGCCCCCAACCAGCTAATTGCCGCTCGCAAGGGCTCGCCGCTGGTTATTGGTATTGGTGTCGGCGAGTTTTTCGTGGCTTCCGACGCTACGCCCATTATCGAGTACACCAACGAGGTAGTGTACGTGAACGACTATGAGCTAGCCGTTATCAAAGATGGGCAGCTGGCCATTCGCTCGCGCGAGGACGTCGTGCAAACGCCCTACATTCAGCGCTTGGAATTGGAGCTGGATAGTATCGAGAAAGGTGGCTACGAGCACTTTATGCTCAAGGAGATTTTTGAGCAGCCGCGCTCCATCCTCGACTCGATGCGGGGCCGCCTGGAGCTGGGCGGCAGCCACCTCAATATGGCGGGCTTTCGGGCCTACGAGCAGAAGTTTGTGAATGCCCAGCGCATCATTATCGTGGCCTGCGGTACGAGCTGGCACGCCGGCCTGGTGGCCGAGTACCTTATCGAGGACCTGGCGCGCATTCCGGTGGAGGTAGAGTATGCCTCCGAGTTCCGCTACCGCAACCCGGTTATCTCGGAGCGCGATATCGTGATTGCCATTTCGCAGAGCGGCGAAACAGCCGATACCCTGGCGGCCCTGGAGCTTGCCAAGGGCAAGGGTGCGACCATCTTCGGCATCTGCAACGTGGTAGGTAGCAGCATTGCCCGCGCCACCGACGCCGGCGCCTATACCCACGCCGGCCCCGAAATTGGGGTAGCCTCGACCAAGGCCTTCACGGCCCAGGTAACGGTGCTGACGCTGCTCGCCATGTGCATTGGTCAGCGCCGCGGCACGCTCTCCGATACCAAGCTACGCGAGTTGACGACCGAACTGCACAATATTCCAACCAAGGTGGAGAAGGCGTTGCAGCTCGATGCCGAAATTCAAAAGATTGCCGAAACGTTTAAAGACGTGCCGAATTTCCTCTACCTGGGCCGCGGCTACAACTTCCCAGTGGCGTTAGAGGGAGCACTTAAGCTCAAGGAAATCAGCTACATTCATGCCGAAGGCTACCCGGCGGCCGAGATGAAGCACGGCCCTATTGCCCTCATCGACGAGAACATGCCGGTAGTGGTGATTGCCACCAAAGACAGCTCGTATGAGAAGGTGGTGAGCAATATTCAGGAAGTGAAAGCTCGCAAAGGTCGCATCATCGCTGTGGTGACGGAGGGCGACACGACCATTCCGGCCATGGCCGAATTTGTGATTGAGGTGCCGTACACGTCCGAAGTGCTGGTGCCGCTGGTGTCGGTTATTCCGTTGCAGCTGCTGAGCTACCACATTGCCGTGCTACGCGGCTGCAACGTCGACCAGCCCCGCAACCTCGCCAAGTCGGTGACGGTAGAATAATTTCTCATTAGCGGTTAGCCAGTAGCGGCTAGTTGTTAGCTTTGACCCAATCAACAGTTAACAGCTAGCCGCTACTGGCTAACCGCTAAAAAAATGGCTCACCAAATCATCCTCACCGACCAGGCCCCCGCGCCCATTGGCCCTTATTCGCAAGCCGTAAAGGCCGGTAACACCGTGTACGTATCGGGCCAGATACCATTGAGTGCCGCCGGCCAGCTGGTAGGCGAAGGGGACGTAGCTGCCCAAACCCACCAGGTTCTAAAAAACCTGACCGCCGTGCTGGCCGCCGCCGGGCTAGCCCTGACGGATGTGGTAAAGTGCTCCATCTTCGTCAAAGACTTGGGCAACTTCGCTACTATCAACCAGATATACGGTACGTACTTCGACGAAGCTACCGCCCCGGCCCGCGAGACTGTGGAAGTAAGCCGCCTGCCGCGCGAGGTGGAGGTGGAAATCTCCTGCATCGCCGTTGGGCAATAGCGTAAGCTTTATAGTCTGCGCCCAAGCGCAGCGGGTAGTTGGTACTGCGTACTTACCCGGTCGTGGTTACTCGCTACGCATGTAGCGCGGACTGCAAAGTCCGCACTACATGCGCCGTACCTTTGCGCTACTATGAGTAACCGACCTGTTCGGGTGCGTTTTGCACCTTCGCCCACTGGGCCGCTGCACATTGGCGGCGTGCGCACGGCGCTATATAACTACCTGCTGGCCCGCAAGTTGGGTGGTACCATGATCCTGCGCATTGAGGACACCGACCAGAACCGGTTTGTGCCCGGCGCCGAAGATTACATCCGCCAAAGTCTCGAATGGGTAGGCATTGAGCTCGACGAAAGCCCCTGGAAAGGTGGTCCCCACGCGCCCTATCGTCAGAGCGAGCGCAAGCCCATGTACCGCGAGTATGCCGACCAGCTCATCCGCGATGGCTATGCTTACTATGCGTTCGACACGCCCGAGGAGCTTGATGCCATGCGCGAGCGCCTGCAAGCCGCCAAGGTGCCCAATCCGCAGTATAACAGCATTACCCGCGCCCAGATGCGCAACTCGCTCACCCTGCCCGAGGACGAGGTGAAGCAACTGCTCGACAATGGTACGCCCTACGTTATCCGCCTCAAGGTGCCACGCAAGGAGGAAGTGCGCTTCCAGGACCTTATTCGGGGCTGGGTAGTGGTGCACTCCTCGGCCATTGACGACAAGGTGCTGATGAAGTCAGACGGCATGCCGACCTACCACCTCGCCAACATCGTGGATGACCACTTGATGGAAATCTCGCACGTAATTCGGGGGGAGGAATGGCTGCCCTCGGCGCCGCTGCACGTGCTGCTGTACCGCTACTTGGGTTGGGAGAAGACCATGCCGCAGTTTGCCCACCTGCCGCTGCTGCTTAAGCCCGACGGCACCGGCAAGCTTAGCAAGCGCGATGGCGACCGGCTAGGCTTCCCGGTGTTTGCGCTGGAATGGCACGGCACCGACGCCGAAACCGGCGAGCCCACCGTGAGCCGTGGCTACCGCGAAGACGGCTACCTGCCCGAGGCGCTGATCAACTTCTTGGCCTTCCTGGGCTGGAACCCCGGCACGAGCCAGGAGATTTTCTCGATGACCGAGCTGATTGAGGCTTTCGCCATCGACCGCGTGAGCAAGTCGCCGGCGAAGTTTGACCAGGCCAAGGCCAAGTGGTACAACGAGCACTACCTGCGGGCCAAGTCCGACGCCGAGCTGGCGCCTTACCTGCTAGCTACCTTGGCGGCGCACGGGATTGCTTGCTCAGAAGGCAAAGCTGAGCAAATTGTGGGCGTGATGAAAGAGCGCGTGAGCTTTCCGCAGGATTTTTGGCAGGAAGCTAAGTACTTCTTTGAAGCACCCACGGAATACGACCAAGCTGTAATTAGCAAGAAGTGGAATGCGTCGGTGAGCGCCGCGCTAGCTGCCTACGCTGCCGCGCTACCCGCCGACTCGGAGCCCAGCGCTAATGCAGAAGTGTTGAAAGCAATTTTCAACCAGACTATGGAGGACCAAGGCCTCAAGCCCGGCCAGGTACTGCAAGCCCTGCGCGTAGCCGTGACGGGTGCCGCCGCTGGCCCCGACTTGTTCGAAACGCTCGCCATTTTGGGTACGGGTGAAGTAGCCCAGCGCCTGCGCACGGCCACCGAGCGGCTGGGGTAGTTGCGTGCAATATTGGATTATAAAAAAGCGGGTAGCGAAAGCTGCCCGCTTTTTTATGGTGTTCTCTGTGGGATAAAGTTTAATTAAACCAAGCCATGCTGTAAGTGGCTAAATTAGGTCCGTTTAGGTAAGTTGTTCTGTTGGCATGATATGTGTCAACAAGTCATGTAGCTACATTGGTCTGCCTATTTGTAGAATATTATCATTCCTTAACCCGGATGGTCTTGTTTGATGATAAAAAATATACTAAAAATACTCTTCTAACCTTCTGCAAAAGTATGAAATTTCTACTGCGTATTTTTTTCCCCACTCAGCGGCAGTTAAGGCAATGCTTGCTGGTGGCACTGGCGCCAATCGGAGCGGCGGTGGCCCAAACGCCTAGCTGGCGGGTGGCAATAGCTGGCAGCACGACGCAGACCGCCGGCAGCGTTTCGCAGACGCTGGCTACGACCGTGGATGCCAGCGGCAACGTATTCGTGACGGGTTATTTCACCGGATCCGTAACTTTTGGGAATACTACCATCACCAGCTCTGGTAATAACAGCTTTGTGCCTGCCGGCAGCAATGACATCTTCGTGGCGAAGTGGGTGCCTGGTAATGGTACGGGCACTGGTAGCTGGGCCTGGGCCGTAAAAGGTGGTGGTAATGCCGACGATAAGGGCCTGGGTATTGCCGTGAGCGGCACCAAAGTGTACGTGACCGGCTATATCACGAATGCGACTAACAATTTCTCGAACGCAGTATTTGAAAACACGATAGTGTATGGAACTAGCAAGAATGCCACTGCCGACTTGGTACTAGTCTGCTACACGGATAATACGACGAGTGCTACCCTAAACTGGACGCAGGTAGGCGGTGGCGCCGGGGCCGACCAGGGCCAGGGAGTGGCAGTAAGCGGCACCAACGTGTACGTAGCGGGCTTTATAACCAATGATATATCTAATGCTAACGCAGTGGTATTTGGGAATTCAGGGAAGCAAAACGATGTGACGGCGGTGGCACAGTATGGGGCTAGTACCACATCGTCGAGCGACTTGGTTGTGGCCAAGTACACCGACAATTCTACCAGCGCTACCCTAGGCTGGACGCAAGTGGGCGGGGGAACCGGCGCCGATGTGGGCCAGGCCATTGCCGCTGGCAGCAACGGAGTATACGTGACGGGCTACCTCTCAAATGATAATGCCGATGCTGCCGTTGTGCGCTTTGGCGGAGCTGGTACGGCGGCTGGCACCGTGCAGCAAAACGGGGCTGCCTCACCTACGAGCTCAGACTTGGTACTGGCGAAGTATACCGATAACGGCCCTACCGCAACCCTGGGCTGGACCCAGGTAGGCGGCGGCACCGGTGCTGACCAAGGTTTGGGCTTGGTGGTAAATGGCACTACTGCGTACGTATCGGGCTACCTTACCAACAGTTTTGCCGATGCTCAAGCAGTACGGTTTGGCGGAAGTGGCACTACGGCTGGCACCGCCAGGCAGTACGGGGCATCTACTACATCGAGCGCCGATTTGCTGGTAGCCCGGTATACCGATAATGGCGCTAGCGCAACGTCTGATTGGACGCAGGTAGGCGGTGGCTCGGGTGCCGACCAGGGCCTGGCCATTGCCGCCAGTGGCAGTAGCGTCTACGTCACCGGCTACACCACCAATGACAATGCCGCGGGCAATACGAACGGGGTAAAATTTGGAGGATCGGGTACCACTGCCGGCACCGTGGACCAACTCGGGGCTAGCAGCACAGCTAGCGCCGATATTGTGCTAGCCAACTACACCGATAATACGACGAGCGCTGCCCTGAACTGGACCCAGATTGGCGGCGGCACTGCCACTGACCAAGGACAAGGAATTGGCTTCGTCGGCAGCACGATTTACGTAGCTGGCTACGTAGTGCCCGCTGCCACCTTCGGGAGCTTTACGGTAGCTAACCCTGCCGGTAGAAACGTTAACTTTTTTGGGCAGCTGTCGGTCGTGGCGCCGCTACCGCTACCTATCGAGCTAGCGGCTTTTAGCGCCACTCTGGCGGTTAGCAATACGGCCGTACGCCTGGATTGGACCACGGCTTCGGAGGTAAATAACGCCCGCTTTGAAGTCGAGCGCAGCCCCGATGGCGTAAGCTTTACTACGATTGGGGTGGTAGCTGGCGCGGGCAGCAGCAGCTTCCAGCATACGTACACCCTAGCCGACGCTGCCTTGCCCAGTGGCGAGCCAATGCTGTATTACCGCCTGCGGTCGGTAGACTTCGACGGCACTGCCAGCTACTCACCAGTGCGGGCCGTGGCCTTGAATCTGGCCCGGAGCCTGGCCCAGAGCTTGAGCTTATTCCCTAACCCAGCCAGCGGCGCTACTATACTGGCGGGGGCAGCGGCCGGCGCGCCGGTGCAGCTGCTCGACGGCCTGGGGAGAGTAATATTCACTACCACGGTCGATGCCAACGGCACGGCCAGCCTCGTACTACCCAGCTTGCTACTCGGCGGTATGTACGTGGTGCGCAGCGGCACGCAGGCCATCCGCCTGGCTATTATTAACTAGCTTACCCTGCGTAGCAAGCCAAGCTATCATGCTTGATTTGATTAAACCTCAGCCCCAGGCCGCGCCGTATGCACTACGGCGCGGCCTGTTGGCATAGGCGCCCTTCACGTTTACCTACTTGCCCTAACTTGCTATATGGCTAAGAAACCCACCAAACCCAAGCAGAAGCCCGATGAGCCCGAAAAGAAGGCCCGCGTGCATAAAGAGCTGGAAGGCTTCGAAATAGGCGTTAATCCGCTGGGAGAAATTACCTCCAACTATTCTATCGAGCAGATAAATCAGTTTTTGGGTCGCCACGTGCGCGACAAAAAAATCGTGAACCGCGAAGGGCAGTTTGGCGAAGAAGCCAAGGCCGCCAGCGCTGCCGAAGCTGCTCGCCTGGCCCACGAAAGCGGCGAGTTTGATGCAATCGAAGGCCCGGAAGAGCCCGAAGAAACGGACGAAGACTTTATGAAGCGCACCAGCCGCGAAGCCAAGCGTAAAAAGCCGGCGAGCGACGACGAGGAAGCGGCCGAAACCCGCCGCGAACTACCCGAGTAGCGATGGTAGCGAGCGCTGCCCGGAGTTATTCTTCAGTCCTGGCCTCACAGGTTTTGTATCCGCCGCGAGCCGATGAGCTTGCCATTCTGGTAAGTTTCAACTTTGAGTAGGCTACCAGTTTCGGAATAAGCGAACCACTCGCCAAACCAGTAAAAATGCAGGCCGTCGGGCTCGTTGGCCACGCGGGCGTGGCCCCGGCGGGCGACCTGGCCATTGGGGTGGTAATAGGTGATGTCGCTGAGGCCGTGGCGGCGGTAGCGCTCCTGCCGCACCAAGCCGCCCACCGGTGCATAGTAGCGCCAGCGGCCCACTGGCTGGCCGTGCCGGTAGCGCCCCTGCGTAAGAGGTTTTGCCTTGACCGAATCGTAGTAGATATTCCAGCGGCCAATGGGCTCGCCGCGCCGGTCGAGGCGATTGGTATGCCAAAAGCCACGCGGGGTATTCGACACGTGCGTGGCACAGGCCGTGGCGGCTATGCTCAGCAAGAAAAACAAGAATACGCGCATGAGGCAAGAAGCTGGGCTACAATGCCAAGTAGTCCAGGGCAGGTATAACCGAATCAGCAGGCTCATGATTCCAGTGCTTTGGGGCAAGCCGCTACCTTTGCGCCTTCCCCAATTCTGCTAGCCTATGCACTCGCACGACGTTGACTACCGCATTCTGGGCTCCGATATTCAGGTGCTGGAAATTGAACTCGACCCCCAGGAAACCGTCATTGCCGAGGCCGGCGCGATGGTGTACATGGACGAGGCCATTGCGTTTGAAACCAAAATGGGCGATGGCTCGGAGCCGGAGCAGGGCTTGCTGGGGAAGCTGTTTTCGGCAGGCACCCGGCTCATCGTGGGCGAAAGTTTATTCCTGACGCACTTCACGCACCGGGGCGCCGTCGGCAAAAGCCGGGTGGCCTTTTCGGCGCCCTATCCGGGTACTATTATTCCTATCGACCTGGGTACCATGCCCCAGGGCCTTATCGTGCAGAAAGATGGCTTTTTGGCCGCCGCCCGCGGTACTAAAATCAGCCTGCACTTCAACCAAAAATTTGGGTCCGGCTTGTTCGGTGGTGAAGGTTTCATCCTGCAAAAACTTACCGGCGACGGCAAAGCCTTTGTGCACGCCGGTGGCACCATCATCGAAAAGCGGCTGCATAATGAGCTGCTACGCGTCGATACCGGCTGCGTAGTGGCTTTCGAGCCGAGCATTGACTTTAGCGTGGCCCGGGCCGGAGGGCTCAAGTCAATGATATTCGGGGGCGAAGGCCTGCTGCTAGCCACCCTGCGCGGCACCGGGCGCGTCTGGATCCAGTCCATGCCCATCAAAAAGCTTATCCGTGCCCTGGCGCCCGGCGGTGGCAACGCTCAAAAAGAAAGCGGGACCGTGCTAGGCGGTATTTTCGGCAATATGCTCGATGAATAGCGTCGCTAGCTTAGTTGCTCTGGCCGCTCGCCAAGTGAAAGGCAACTACCACCAGGGCGCCCACTAGCACCAGTCCGAGTAGTCCCACCACCAGTACCACCTGGCGGTTCTTTGCCTCAACGGCATGTAGCTGCTTAGCGCCATTGAAGGCAGAGCGGCGGTAGCGGAGCGGAGACGCTACCGAATGGTGAGCGGCACTTAGGTGGGGAGAAGCCATAGCAAGAGAAGCGAGTGAGAAGGAGGATAATTATAATTTAAAACGAGCGATATCAAAAATACGGCCGAATCACTAACCTGGATTGTTTTCTCGCTCTAATACCTTAATTACTCGCTCAATGCGCGCTGTTGGTCAATGAAAGGCTCCCTATTGCCCACCAAACTTTAGGTGTAGTTGGCAAGCGTTGAAAAATTTGAGTTTTGTTCTGTATTGCGCCCGCTGCTAGCTAGCCGATGACCATCGCTTTTGCCCCCAACTATGTGCTGCCGCTGCCGGCCGGCCATCGCTTTCCCATGCTCAAGTATGAGCTACTGCCCGAGCAATTGCTACACGAAGGCACGGCCACGGCCAGCGATTTTTTTGTGCCCACGCCGCCCCCGCTCACCGACGTGCTGCGCACGCACGAGGCCGACTACGTGCAGCGCTTGCTCCACGGCCAGCTCACGCGCCAGGAAGAGCGGGCGAGCGGCTTTCCGTGGTCGGCGGCCCTGGCCAGCCGCGAAGTGATGCTACTGGGCGGCACCATCGGCTGCGCGCAGCGGGTGCTGGCGGGCGCGGGAGTGGCACTCAACATCGCGGGCGGCACGCACCACGCGTTTGCCGACCGGCCCGAGGGCTTTTGTTTGCTAAACGACCAGGCCGTCGCGGCCAATTGGCTGCTGGCGCACGAGCCGGCTAGGGTGCGCCAGATTCTTATCATCGACCTCGACGTGCACCAGGGCAACGGCACGGCAGCTATTTTTCGGCACGAGCCACGGGTATTCACGTTTTCGATGCACGGGGCCCACAATTTTCCGGGTCGCAAAGAGGTGTCGGACCTCGACCTGCCGCTGCCCGACGGCACCGCTGATGCCGAGTACCTGGCCCTGCTAGCCGACACATTGCCGCGCCTGCTCGACGAGCAGGTGCGCCCCGACTTTGTGTTTTACCTCAGCGGCGTCGATGTGCTGGCCACCGACAAGCTCGGCCACCTGGCCCTGAGCCGCGCCGGCTGCCGCCGGCGCGACGAGCTAGTGCTCGGCGCCTGCCACCAGCGCGGCCTACCGGTAGTAGTGTGCATGGGCGGTGGCTATTCCGAGCGCATCGCCGACATTGTGGAGGCCCACGCCAATACCTACCGCGTGGCGGCCGACCTCTGGGGCTAGCCCACAAGAAAGCCCCGCGCCAGGAGAGGCGCGGGGCTTACACAAGTTGAGGAGCTACTGACTAGCTGCGGTTCTGGTTCGACGTGCTATTTGTATTGTTGTCCGAGCTGAACGTCTCGTGGAACCAGTTTTTGATATCATCGATGGCGTGGCCGGTCTTCTGTTGCAGGTTACCAAACCACTCGTCCTGCTTGCCTTCCTGATAAGTCAGGTCGTCGTCGGTGAGGTTGCCCCATTTCTGCTTGGCAGCGCCTTTGATTTCATTCCAGTTACCACGAGCTTGCAGCTCGGTTTGGTCGTTGATTTTATTATCGTTGATATCCATGAGTGAAAATCGTGAAAGGGTGGGTTGTGGAGCTTATACGGGGCTAGCAACTGTCGGGTTAAGTTTGGCGTGGCCCTTCAAATGCTTGGCTCAGGGCCGACTTGGCTGGAGGTAAAGCTGTAGTTGTAGCCAAGCGCCTTATTTTTAAGCTGTAAGATTTGTATTGTCTCTTCTTCCACAATGGACGACCTGCGCCTGACGCTCCAAACGCTCACCCCCGACGACCGCCGCGACCTGACGCAATTTATTCAGTGGCAGCGCCGTAAGGTGGCCGGCCGCCAAGACTTGCGCCTGCTCGATCTGCTGCTGCACCCCAAGGAGTACCCATCAGAAGCGCTAATTGCCAAGCTCTACCCCGATGAGCCCAACCCCGTCGCTTACTACGCCCTGCGCAAGCGCCTGCTGCGCTACCTCACCGACTACCTACTGCTGCGCCAGCGCCAGCACGATGCCACGGCCGCCGCCTCGGTGCGCGGGCAGCTCACGCTCGCCCAGTACTTGTTTGGCGCCGGTGTGCCCCGGCTCGCCTGGAACCTGCTACGCAAAGCCGAGAAGCTAGCCCACGACAACGAGCAGTATGAGCCGCTGAATGCGGTCTATAACCTCCAGATTCAGTACGCGCACCTGCCCCACGCCGAGCCGCTCGATACCATCATCGAGCGCCGCACGCGCAACAAGAAAGCCGCCGATGAGGAGGAGCGTGCCGCCATTGCCGACAGCCTGCTGCGCCAGCGCCTACGCCAGGCCCGCCTGCGCGGCCGCGGCGCCGTGCCAGTCGACACGCTGGTGCGCGAGGTGCTGGCCGAGTATGACTTGCAGGAGGCTTTTGCGCGCTCGCCTTCGCTGCTGTGCCGCCTCATGAGCATCACGCGCAATGCCATGCTGGTGCGCGGCGACTTTGCCACTTTTGGGCCCTACATCGAGCGCTGCTACAAGCTGATGGAGCGCCGCCACGGCTTTGCGCCGGCCCACCGCGGCTACCAGCTGCGGCTGCTGTATATGCTGGCGCACGCGCTCTACCGCTCGCGGCGCTTCGACGAGTCGGTGGCGTATTTGGAACAGGGGCTAGCCATCCTGGCGGCGGCGCCAAACCGACAGTTTGCCGACGTGGGCCCCCGCTTCACGTTTTTGCTGGCGGCTAATTATGCTTTTTTGCGGCGCAATCGTGACAGTATCACTATCTTGGAGGAAGCCTTGCAGGCTAAGCCCGTGCTGCTGCCCACCGACCAGCTCACGGCGCGCTTACAGCTCTCGTTCCACTACTTTACCGAGGGTAATTTTTCCAAAGCCAACCACACGCTCATTAGCATCGACCGCACCGACCACTGGATCGAACAAAACCTGGGCCTCGAATGGCTGCTCAACCACAACATCGGCGAGCTGCTCGTTCAGCTTGAGCTCGGCAACCCCGAGCAGGCGCTAGCTCGGCTGCGGGCCGTCGAGCGGCGCCTGCACGAGCAGTTTCCGGCCACCGAAGCTAGCTTCGAGGCGCCTGCTGCGCCGGCTGGCGGTCCGTACCAGGCAGTACTGAGCTTCCTGAGGTTTGTGCACGAGATCATCAATGACCCAGCCGTGGCCCGCACGCCCGACTTTGCGGCGCGCGTAGCTCATATCCCAGCTTTCTTATCCGGGGAACGCGAGGATTTACAAGTAATTAGCTTCTTTGCCTGGCTCAAAGCCCGCGTACTCGGCAAGCCCTATCAAGAGGTGCTGCTGTGGCTAACCGAGCAGGCGTAGGGCACGACTTACTTGGCCGCCTGCACGATTGCCTTTACTTCCCGGTAGCACACCTCCACCTACCATACTAATAGTACCAGTGAGGTAATTCGCTGATAAACAAGTAAATAATTAAAAAGCCCGCTGCTTGCTTAGACGCAGGCAGCGGGCTTTGTTTTATACCGAAGCGGAGCGGCTAGAGCTCCTTGCGTAGCCTAGCCACCGGAATGTTGAGCTGCTCACGATACTTGGCCACTGTGCGGCGGGCGATGTTGTAGCCGCGTGCGTTCAGCATTTTTTCGAGCTTGTCGTCGCTGAGCGGGTGGTCCTTTTTCTCGTTGCCGATGAGGTCTTTCAGGATGCTTTTCACCTCGCGGCTGCTGGCATCCTCGCCCGAGTCGGTGGCAATGCCTTCCGAGAAGAAAAACTTGAGCGGGTAAATGCCGTGCTCGGTCTGGATAGACTTGGAGTTGGCCACCCGGCTCACGGTGGAAATATCCATGCTAATCTGCTGGGCAATGTCCTTAAGAATCATGGGCCGCAGCTTGGCATCGTCGCCGGTGAGGAAGAACTCGCGCTGGCGCTCCACGATGGCCGACATGGTGCGCAGCAGCGTGTTCTGGCGCTGCCGGATGGCGTCGATAAACCACTTGGCCGAGTCGAGCTTTTGCTTCACAAAGCTCACGGCTTCCTTCATCTTCTGGTCCTTTTTGGCGGCCTTGTCGTAGGTCTGGAGCATCTCGCGGTAGTCGCGGCTCACGCGCAGCTCGGGCGCGTTGCGGGCGTTCAGCGTCAGGTTCAGCTCACCATTGTCATTGGTGAGAATGAAGTCGGGCATGAGGTACTGCGCCCCGCCGCCACTGCCGCGGCCGCCGCTCACGGGCCCGCTGCCGCCCGGCTTGGGGTTGAGCTTGAGAATGACGGCCACCGCATCTTTCAGCTCGTCGTCTTCCAGGTCGAGCTTCTGCTGGATGCGTTGGTAGTGCTTTTTAGTAAACTCCTCAAACGTCTCGGTCAGAATGCGCTCGGCGTTCCGGGTAGCCTCGTCTTGGGGCCGGCGCTCGAGCTGAAGCAGGAGGCACTCGGGCAGGTCGCGGGCCGCGATGCCCGGCGGGTCAAACTGCTGCACCACGTGCAGTACTGCCTCAATCTCAGCCTCGCCCACTTCCAGGTTCTGGCTGAAAGCCAAGTCATTGGCAATGGCCGCCAGGTCGCGCCGGATGTAGCCGTCACCGTCAATCGAGCCGATGAGCTGCTCGCCGATGGCCTGCTCCAGCTCGTCGAGGCGGGCGTAGTGCAGCTGGTCGAGCAGCGAATCCTGGAGCGAGCCGCCGGTGTCGGCGAGCGGCATATCGCGTTCCTCCTCGTCGCCGGGGCCGTCGCCCTGCATCTTATAGCCCGCTATCTCGTCGTCGTTGACGTAGTCGCTGATGTCGATTTCGTGGTTGTCGTTGTCGATGCCCAGCGCCTCCGCTTCGGCGGGCTCGGGGCGCTCGTCGGCGTAGTCTTCGGGGCCGGCGCTATCGTCGCTAGCCTCGCCGGCAGAAAAGTCCTCATCGAGCGTGCTGTCGTCGCTATCGAGCGAGTCATTGGGGTCGTCGGCCTCGGGCGCATCGTCGGTATTATCGTCGCGCTCCTCGGCATCATCGCTGTCGCCTTCTTCGAGCGCAGGGTTTACCTCCATCTCCTCCTTGATGCGGGTTTCCAGCTCCGCCGTAGGTATTTGCAGCAGCTTGATAAACTGGATCTGCTGGGGCGAGAGGCGCTGCGAGAGAAGCTGCTTAAGGTCGAGGCGTTGCATAAGGTAGAGCGAGGAAGTAGATAGGCTAGCGAGCCCGCGCGGCGGGTAAACGTACGAGGGAAAGCGGGGTTTGGCCGTAAGGTAGTACTGGCAATTTCCCGCTGGGGTTAGCATCCGTCGCCCCGGCGGCGGCTTTACCTTTGCGGGCTCCACTGCCTTTTTCTCCTATGTCCGCCGACCAGCTCCGCCGTACCCGCATTCAAGATTTGCTGCAAAGTACCGACCTCAACCGCGAAGTCCTCGTCAAAGGCTGGGTGCGCTCGCGCCGGGGCAATAAGTACGTGCAGTTTATTGCGCTCAACGACGGCTCGACTATCCACACGTTGCAAGTCGTGGCCGACGCCGAAAAATTTCCTGAAGAAAGCCTGAAGGAAATTACCACCGGTGCCTGCCTGGCCGTGCGCGGCCAGCTCGTAGCCAGCCAGGGCAAAGGCCAGTCGGTCGAAATTCAAGCCACCGAAATCACGGTGCTCGGCGCAGCTAATCCCGAAGAGTATCCGCTGCAAAAGAAAGCCACTTCGCTTGAGCACCTGCGCGAAATCGCGCACTTGCGCCCCCGCACCAATACGTTTGGGGCGGTGCTGCGCATCCGGCACGCGCTGGCGTTTGCCATCCACGATTATTTCAACCGGCACGGCTTCTACTACGTGCACACACCCATCATCACGGGCTCCGACGCCGAGGGCGCGGGCCAGATGTTCCGCGTGACCACGCTGCCCCCCGAGCACCCGCCGCGCACCGAAGACGGCTCGGTGGACTTTGGCGAGGATTTCTTTGGCAAGCAAACCAACCTCACCGTGAGCGGTCAGCTCGAAGGCGAGCTGGCCGCGATGGCGCTGGGTAGCATCTACACTTTCGGCCCCACTTTCCGGGCCGAAAACTCGAACACCGCCCGCCACCTGGCCGAGTTCTGGATGATTGAGCCCGAAGTGGCTTTTAACGACCTCGTCGACAACATGGACCTGGCCGAGGATTTCTTGCAAAGCCTGGTGAAGTACGCCCTGGCGCACTGCGCCGACGACCTGCAATTTCTCAACGACACCTACGACAAGGAATTGCTGGAGCGCCTCACCTTCGTGACCGACAACGCCTTCCAGCGCCTCACCTACACCGAGGCGGTGGAGATTCTGAAGTCGGCCAAGCAGAAATTTGAGTTTCCCGTCGATTGGGGCACCGATTTGCAGAGCGAGCACGAGCGGTACCTCGTCGAGAAGCACTTCCAGAAGCCGGTTATCCTCACCAACTACCCCAAGGAAATTAAGGCCTTCTACATGAAGCTCGACGACGATGGCCGCACCGTGCGGGCCATGGACGTGCTTTTTCCGGGCATTGGCGAAATCATCGGCGGCTCACAGCGCGAGGAAGACTTAGCCAAGCTGCAAGCCCGGATGCAGGAGATGCACGTGCCCGAAGACGAACTGTGGTGGTACCTCGACACGCGCCGCTTTGGCACCGCGCCGCACGCCGGCTTCGGCCTGGGCTTCGAGCGCCTGGTGCTGTTCGTGACGGGCATGACCAACATCCGCGACGTGATTCCCTTTCCGCGCTTCCCCAAAAACGCCGAGTTTTAGGCTGATAGGGCCCCTCAAGGAGCTGCTTCTTGAGGAGTTGTATTCTGTTTGTATGTTAGCCAGTTACCAGCAAGCCGTTGTTGCTGCATAGGCTGGCTATTGCCGAGCAGTTCGGCCCAGAATCCGTTCCTGGTCCATAATCAGATTTACTGTATCTTTCAGGTGCTGCTCAAAATCCGCCTTACTCGACATGGCCCAGGGGGCTTGGCTACGTAGCTTACGCAGAAACTCTGCACGCCGGGCATTCTCGGCGGCAGTATAAGGAGTAAGTATTCTGAATACCCCATAGCTAAAGTTTCGGTCGAAGCCGTTCAGGTTGCGGGCATAATACATCACAATAATCAAGTCGCGCTTTAGGTATTGATCCTTTTGAGCCTGTATTTTAAAAATGTCGCGGCCTTCGGGCGTAAGCTCAGGGCCCGGCCACGCCAACTGGCTATTGTAATACCAGTAGCGGCTATCGGGGGAGAATGAGCCGCCCATGTATTGATTATTAACTAATGACCAGCCGAAGCTGTCGGCAACGAGCAGCACATTGGGCTTAGCCTGCGCAGGAGTGGTGGTTGGCAAGAAGTCTAGCTTGGGATAAGCTAGCTCACCCGTAGGAGCCAGCGAGAGAACATTTAAGGTCTTGGCTAGGTCATCGTCCGTGCCACGCGGGGTAGTCGATACCTCGGGGGCGGAAACCTTAAAAGGGTTTCCGTTAATGTGCAGCGTCTGCCGCAGGTAGTGCTGCAAGGTGTCGGCCGCTCGGGCCGCACCATATATACTCCAGTGCATGCCGCCCGGCGCAAAAAGCGGGTAGGGGCTACTGCTTTTCCATTGCCGAAACACGCGGTCCAGGTCTACTACGTGTACTCCGGCTGCTGGCAGCGCGGCGGCGTAGGCGTGGTAATTGCTGATGGCGCGGGGCTGCTGGCGGTAGTGCCACGGCATGTTTTCGGGCATCAGGTTGGCCTTGCCGGGGGCTAGCACATATACTATTTGCACCCCGTGTCGGGCCAGGCTATCCTGTACCACCCGCGCCAGTCGCACGTCAAACTGCACTTGCTGGTCGCCCACATACTCAGCTCCTATATACGCTTCCAAGTCTTCAGGCGGAAATAGCGTCTTGTGGCGGCCCACTGCTATGTGGTTGGCCCACGACTCATTAAACACCGAGTAGCCCAACTGGTTGCGCAATCGAATAAGCCAGCCCCGGAAGCCAATCCGGTCTTCCAGGTAGCGTTCTAACGCGGGCTGAAAGGTGCTATTGGTGAGCCCAGCTAGGCTGAGCTCCGCTCGCGGTGCTACCTCATACACCCCATCGAGAGAGGGCTCATCTAGCCAATGCCACTTGGCTTGTAAAGCCGGGGCAGCTAGTAGTAGGCACAACACTATGCAGCATAGCTGTTTAGGGAATGTTGACATAAGTAGCAGGGCAATAAGTTTAGCGTAGCAGGCCGGGGCGGTTTGGGTGCCCGTGGGCGGCCAGCAGGAAAAACGCAAGGCGCACTGGCGAATAGCTAAAAACGGAAATAGATAAACGGGTTAAATGAGGTGCTTACCAGCAAGCTTACGCTTAGCAGTAGTAGCAACCCCGTAGCTAGCGTCATGCCCACCGCTCTGCGAACCGAGAAGTGACTGCGTGCTAAGACGGCGAGTTCCCAGCGCTCAACGGCCGGAATAGTGGCTGCAAAAACTACTGCTACTGCCAGCCCTAGCATACTCCAAAACCACTCTACCCTACTAAACTTACAGGCATAAAAACGGGGCAGTCCGACCTTTGGGGTTCCTACACACCATTGCCCGTTCTGCCCCGTGAAGCAACGCCTCATCGCCAAAATTACAACGCTTT
>Ga0160429_1000340_pt1 | contig 49890 bp, 39 predicted proteins | sample SolpanmetagenomR_FD_108199 | JGI IMG/M metagenome (GOLD analysis project Ga0160429, IMG submission 108199) | Solar panel surface microbial communities from Lawrence Berkeley National Laboratory, California, USA - R | ecosystem: Engineered > Built environment > Solar panel > Unclassified ... | reverse complement strand
GTGCAGAGCGCCTACCAGCGCCGCTCCGACCTCATTCCTAACCTCGTGAACACGGTGAAGGGCGCCGCCAACTTCGAGAAATCTACCCTAGAAGGCGTGGTGAACGCCCGCGCCAAGGCTAGCAGCGTGCAGCTCAATGCCGACCAGCTGACGCCCGAAAACCTGCAGCGCTTTCAGGAAGCGCAGAGCCAGCTGAGCCAGGGCCTGGGCCGCCTGCTGGCCGTGAGCGAAAACTACCCCGAGCTGAAGGCCAACGCCAACTTCCAGGAGCTGCAAGCCCAGATTGAGGGCACCGAAAACCGCATCAACGTGGAGCGCAACAAGTTCAACAGCAGCGTGAACGACTACAATACCTTCACGCGCTCGTTCCCGAACAACCTGTTTGCCGGCATGTTCGGCTTCCCGGCCAAGGGCTATTTCGAGGCCGACGCCTCGGCCAAGGAAGCCCCGAAAGTGGACTTCGGCGACATGGGCGGCGCGTCGTCGGGCGGTAACACCCCGGCCGGCAGCAAGTAGCCGTTCATCTGTCGAATACCTAACCGTCTGTCATTTCGCCTCGCAATGACAGACGGTTTTGCTTTTCAATCCCATCCCATGACCCACCCCCTTACCCCGGCCCAGGAAGAAACGCTGGTGGCCGCCATCAAGGCGGCCGAGCTGCGCACCTCGGGCGAAATCCGGCTGCACCTGGAAGAAAAATGCCCCACGCCCGAGCCCCTCGACCGCGCCGCCCAGGTGTTTGCCGAGCTTAAAATGCACCATACCCAGCTGCGCAACGGGGTATTGTTTTACCTGGCCTGGCAAACGCGGCAGTTTGCCGTGGTGGGCGATGCGGGCATCAACGCCTCGGTGCCCGACGATTTTTGGGAAGACGTGAAGGAAGAAGTGGTTAATCATTTCCGCCAAGAGCAGTACGTGACGGGCCTGGAGCGCGGCATCCGGCTGGTGGGCGAGCAGCTGCGGCAGCTCTTCCCCTACAACGCCGCTACCGATGTAAACGAGCTCGACGACGATATTTCCTACGGCGACGACGCCCCCTCCCCCACTCCTCGCCGATGAAAAATGCCCTCACTTTTCGGCTACGCAGCCCCGCCGGCTGGGCCTGGCTGCTGGCCCTGTGGCTAGGGCTGGCCCTAGCCGCGCAGGCCCAAAACGTGCCGCCACGCCCCGACCCGCCCCGCCTCGTCAACGACCTGGCCGGGCTGATGCAGCCCCAGGAAACCCAGGCCCTGGAGCAAAAGCTGGTGGCCTACGACGACAGCACCTCGTCGCAGATTGCGGTCGTGACAGTGCCCTCGCTCGATGGCAACGACATTGCCGACTACGCCCAGAAGCTGTACGAAACCTGGGGCATCGGCCGCAAGGGCCAGAATAACGGCATCCTGGTGCTGGTGGCCCAGCAGGAGCACTTGGCGCGCATCCAGACCGGCTACGGCCTCGAAGGCGCCGTGCCCGACGCCCTGGCCAAGCGCATCATCAGCAACACGCTGGTACCTGCTTTCAAGCAAAACCAGTACTACGCGGGCCTCGACCGGGGCACCGACCAACTCATTGCCCTGGCCAAGGGCGAGTACAAGGCTGACCCTAGCGATGTGCAGCGCCGCCGCGGTAGCCGCGACCGCTCGGGCTCGGGCCCGGGCTTCTGGATAGTTATCGGCATCCTCATCCTGGTTCTCCTGCTGCGCTCGCGCGGTGGCGGCGGCCGGGGCGGCCGCGGCGGCGGCTTCGTGCCACCCATCATCTTCGGCGACTTTTCGGGCGGCCGCGGCGTATTTGGCGGCGGTGGCGGCTGGGGCGGCGGCGGAGGTGGCGGCGGCGGCTTCGGAGGCTTCGGCGGCGGCAGCAGCGGCGGCGGCGGGGCCAGCGGCAGCTGGTAGCAGCTTGGCCAACGAGTAAGAACCTCTTGACGAAAAGGGCCATTTGCTACGCATAGCAAGTGGCCCTTTTTACGTTATAAAATGCTGTCAGCCACCGGGGTTAAGTTTTCCCATGTGGGCGAATTCGTAGCCAAAGTAGCAGAACACGGCCCCGTACAGCGCAGCCATGAGCAGGAAGCCCGCGCGGTTACCCTTGGTCTTGGCAGCCTGCGATAAGTTCACTAGAGTGCCCAACCCCATTAGTCCAAAGATGGCCAGAATCTCTCCTAGCCCACCCAAATAGCCCTCTTCTTGGCTAGCCGCTAGCATCAGTAGTGCCACCATACCAAGTAGCAGCCCATTGATGCGAACTAGCCGCTTGGTTGTTGAATTCGAGGTTGGGTGCTCCGGTTCGGGTAAGTTTTCCATGCAGCAGGGTAAGTATTTGAACCCCAAGGTAACCAGCGCGCTGGCTATTGCTCTTCGCCAGCTACTTCTTTGTAAAACGGTCGGTCGTAAAACGGTCGCAGCAGGCGCACTACTTCCAGGGCATCGGCCAGGGCCTCGTGGGCTACGTGGGGCGCGGCGTCGCCAGCGCGGGCCTGGCAGATGAGCATGGTAGGCAGGCGCGAGTCCTTATGCCAGTTGAGGTAAAAGGCGGCCGGGTCGAGCACGGCGGGCTCGGCGCGCACCAGGGTGCCCCAGCCGGGCAGTTCGCGCAGGAAAAGCAGGTCGAACGTGCCCACGTTTTTGCCGGCCAGCGTGATGGCCACGCAGTCCTTTTTATCAGGTTTGAAGCCGTTAGCCAGCAAGAATTCGCGCAGTTGGGCCACTACTTCTTCGGGCTGGCAAATGTCGGGCGCAGCGGCCTTGCTCTTATCGGCCAGCTCTATCAACAAGCGATTGTTGAGGGCCAACGCACCGGGCGAGCCCGCAATTTCGCGGTAGCGCAGGGCGCGCCGGAAGGCCGGCAGCTCGGCCAGCGGCAGGGTGGCGGTGCGGCGGGTATCTTCTACCACGGCCGCCAGCTCCAGCACCTGATGGCGCAGCGGGTCGGGGCCGCTCATTTCAAGGTCTAGCGAGACGTAGCGCATCGGTAATTGAGTAGCTTAGTAAATGAGTAAGGTCACTAACAGTTCCCTACGAGGATTTACTGTTAGTGACCTTCTTCGTTTTATCAATCACTTGGCAAGAAATCAGGTAGCTAAACCGATTTAAATCCGGCCACCTTATTCATTTACTGTTCCCACCGCAGGTCGAGCAGGCGGAGCTGCAAGGTGCGCTGGCCCCTGAACTCGTTCATTTCCAAGGTATAGCACACGCTAAATTCTGCCTCCGGCGTTTCGAGCAGGCGCGGCAGGTAGTGGCCTAGGCCGAAGCCAATGCCTTCGAGCACCAAGCCGGGCGACTGCGCGGGCTGCATCAGCCTGATTTTGAGGTGGCCGGCCTGGCCCACCGGGCGCACCGAGCCGGGCACCGCCCGCACGTGGTGGCTGGCAAAGATGGGCGCCGGGTTGCCCGGCCCAAACGGCTCGAGGCGGGCTAGCTGGCCAATAAACTCCTCGTTAAGCTGCGTAAAATTCAGCTCCGCATCAATCTCGACGGGGCGCACTGGCAGCTGGCCCACCGGCAGGCGGGCCGCCACCTCACGCATAAACTGCTCCTTGAACGCCGGCACGTTGTCGATGGGCAGGGCCAGCCCCGCCGCCGCCTTGTGGCCGCCAAACTGGCGCAGCAGCGGCGCGCAGGCTTCCAGCACCTCGTGCACGTCGAAGCCGGCCACCGAGCGGGCCGAGCCCGTGGCTAGCCCATCGCGCTCGGTGAGGATGACGGTGGGCCGATAGTACTGGTCGAGGCAGCGCGAGGCCACGATGCCCAGCACCCCCTGCGGCCAGTGCGGCTGGTAGAGCACGGTGGCGGGCGCCGTGGCCCCCTGGGGGTCGTCAGCGATAAGAGCCAGCGCCTCCTGGGTGGTGCGCGCGTCGGAGAGGCGGCGCTCCTGGTTCATGTGGTCGACTACCTCGGCGGTGTAGCGGGCCTCCTGCTGGGTCGAGGCCAGCAGCATGTTCACGGCGCGGTGGGCGTCGCCCATGCGCCCGGCCGCGTTGATGCGCGGCGCAAAGCCAAACACCAACGAGCTGAGGCTCAAGGGGCCCTGGCGCGGGGTAGCCAGCTCGTGCAGGGCAGCCAGGCCGGGGCGCAGACCCTCGCCGGCCGTGTCGGCGGGCAGCGGGGCCAGCGGGGCGGGGCCATCGAGGGTATCGGCCGAGGCCAGGGCCGAGGGCTGCGGGTGGGCAAAAGCCGCCGCCTGCGTCACGTTGAAGCGGCGCAGGCCGTGGGCGGCCAAAATGCGGTTTTCGCCGGTGATGGGCACCACGTCGGCCGCGATGCTCACCGTCACGAGGTCGAGCTGGGCGTAGAGGGGGGCCAGCGGCAACTTGTATTTTTCCGTGTAGGCTTGCAGCAGCTTGAAGCCCACCCCGCAGCCCGACAATTCAGGGTACGGGTAGCTGCAATCCAAGCGCTTGGGGTCGAGCACGGCCACGGCGGGTGGCAGCTCCTCGCCAGGCAGGTGGTGGTCGCAGATAATGAAATCGATGCCCAGCGTATTGGCGTAGGCCACCTGCTCCACGGCCTTCACGCCGCAGTCGAGGGCAATAATGAGGCTGATGCCGTGCTGCTTGGCGTGGTCCACGGCAATCATTGAGATGCCGTAGCCCTCGCGGTGCCGGTCGGGGATGTAGGGCTGAAAGCGGCTCTGCTCTTCGGGCGTGTCGGGGCTTTCGACCAGTGGGCGCAAGAAGCTGATTACCAAGGCTACCGACGTAATGCCGTCCACGTCATAATCGCCCAGCACGAGTATCTTCTCGCCGCTTTCGAGGGCGCTATGCAGGCGGGCCACGGCGCGGTCCATGTCGCACATCAGCCACGGCGAGGCCAGCTTGGCCAGGTCGGGCTCAAAAAAATCGCGGGCCGCGGCGGGGGTAGCGATGCCGCGCTGCACCAGCAGGCGGGCCAGCGCCGGGCTCACACCCAGCGCCTGCCCTAGCCCGGCCACCGCGGCCGGGTCGGGTTCGGGCGCAATATTCCAACGCTTTAGGGGTATAACAGGCATAAATATTTCAAACAGAGATAGCCCCAAAAGTACACAAAAATTGGCCGCCGTACCTTCGCCGGGCTCCTTTCCCGTTTGTTATGCGCCGTCTCCGCGAGTTTTACCAGCGCTACCGCCAGTACATTTTGTCCGATGGGCTGATGTACGTGGTTTTTATTCTGGCTCTGGGGCTAATGTTTGTGTTTTTCGGGTAGGGTGGCAAGCATAACAATAGTCGGGCGACTACCTGATAAGCATTATGCATGCAGCTACTGTGTAGGCAATAGCGCAATGTCAATTAAAAAAGGCCCCAGCCTGTACAGCCGGGGCCTCTCCTACTTATTTACTATTGCTTACCCTACCTGATTCTTATAGTATTTTAAAAATTATTTCCCGGCAAAATTATTTTTTACGAGGAAAATTATACAGAAAAATTGCTCTAATACAAAGTACAGCGAATCCAATTGCTACAGATAGCGCAATGATACGTATTGCAGGAATAAGCCAATAAGTGATATCTAAAAGCAACAAATTCATGAGCAGTAGGCTACTGTTTTTGCATGTTTATTGTGTATCTACCTGTTGAAGCGTAATAAGTTCCATAAACTCTGAATAAAGTGCTGTTAGCTATATTTCCTGTTTGCGCAGTTCCTGCTACAAATTGGCACAGAGCAGAGTAATTATACGAGTTTGAAGAAGCAATGTAAGAGCCTATTCCATTTCCATAAGGAACAAAGGTGGTACCGTAAGACAAGCCTACCGTCGTCAGCGAAACTTTGTCAATTTCATGTGTACTTGCAGTCCATTCTAAAAGAATATCTATTTCTGTTGTAGAATCATACTGGTACTTCATAATTTTAGCATGGTCACCAATGCTAGGGATTCCATCTTCGGCTATAGGATTCGATGCGCCGCCGCCTCCGTAGCCACCCGGCCCAGTGTAGCCGCCGCCTCCGGCCGGACCACCTCCGCCAGTATAGGGATAAGGCACGCTGGCTCCGTACGAACAGTCGCCAGTGGAAGTGATATACACATACTTACCCCCGCTTTCTTGGTACCAGTCGTAGCAGGTATTCCCGATGGGTGGCGCGTTGTTGGTCGTAGAGACCTCCAGCCCTTCGTAAGTGGCTGACTTCGCCGCTTCGGTCGTTCCGCGAGGGGCGAAAGCCAAGCGGATAGCCTGCGGCTGTAACTGGCCTTGCTGAAAATGACGGCCTGTTACGTACGCATAGTCGGGCGAATAGAGAAACAGGAAACCTTCGCCTACACCAGGCGCAACCAAATGGCCGCTATGGTAGCTGCGGTAAAGGCTCGTGAAAAGACCCAGCGTGTCGAGGGAAGTAGCGGTGTGGGGTAAGAGCAGCTCTAGTACGTTGCCTTCTAATACGTTATTAGCCGTCTTAGCTACAATGAGATAACGAGGCCCAGCATACTTGGTGTGGGCAAACAGGGCTTCATCACCGACTAGCGGGACTAATACGAGTTGTTGCGCGCCTTGCCCCACCGTGAGGGCCCGGCTCCAAGCTAGTTCAGCCGCTGTAGAACTACCGCCAGCAGTGGCTGCAACGCTTGAGGGCTGACTGGAGCCAGTTGCTATCGCAGCACTTGGATACATATTCTGATACCAGGCCCGCGCTTCGCTTACAGATAAGCCACTCGCAGCAACAGGCACTGGCACGGGAAGCTCAGCAGCGTGATGAGCGCAGGACTGAACAGCCGCCAGCCCGAGGGCAAGCAGTAACTGTCGAGAATAGGTAATCAGAGTTTTCATAGTGCTGTAGTTCTTTCCAAGCGCTGACTTACAACATTGCAAAGCTATTATAATTTATTTTTTAGTCTTTTGAGCCTTAATACGTGAATGGCTACTCCCCCGCTAGGGCCACTTGCGCCCGGCTAGCCAGCGTATCGCTCAGCGCCTGCGCATCGGCCACCACCTGCGCCGGGTAGTGCAGGCGGGCCAGCAGCCGGATAGCGTTGCGCGTGGTGAGCGGGCCGGCTTTGAGGCGGTAGTCGAAGTACCAGTCGTCGGGCGTGACGGTTTCGCAGAAGTGGTATTCGACGAAGCTTGCTTGCAAGAGCGCACCCAGCTCGCCGTCGTGAGTGGCGGCCACTACCCAGCTGCGGGGCTGCAAGTAGGCCAGCACGGCCTTGTTGGCGGCGATGCGCTCTTGGGTATTGGTGCCCTTGAAGAGTTCATCGAGCAGCAGCAGGTAGCTGCCGGGGGCCGCATCGACGGCCAGCAGCAGCTGGCGCATGGTTTCGGCCTCGACGAGGTAATAGCTCTTGCCGGTGGGCAGGCTGTCGGCCAGGCTGAGGCTGGTGAGCACCCGGCAAAACGGGGCGCGGTAGGCGGTGGCCGGGCAGGTAGCCACGGTTTGGGCCAGCAGGGCCGCCACGCCCAGCGTGCGCATAAAGGTGGTTTTGCCCGACATGTTGGAGCCGGTGAGCAGCACGCCCGCGCCGGCCAGGGTGAGTTCGTTGGGCACGCAGCCCGGCACCAGCGGGTTGTAGCCGCCGGCCAGTTGAATGCCCTCGGCCGCTAGCCCGAATTGCGGCACGCAGGTGGCGTGGCGCTGGCGGTAGCTAGCCACCGCCAGCGCACAATCGACGTAGCCCACGGCCTCAAAAACCGCCCGGATGGCGGGCGCATCCTGCTGCACCACCACCCGGCAGCGGGCATACAGCAGCACGTCGAGCAGCAGCAGCATCTTGAGCAGCTCGAACAGCAGCATGAGCGGGGCAGCCATCTCGCTTTGCAAATTGCCTTCTACCTGAAAAAATGCTAGCTGCCCCACAATGGCCCTTAGCCGCGCCAGGGGCGCCGCCAGCGTTTGCAGCGGCCGCAGCGGCAGGGCCGCCCGGTGCAGCGCCTGCCCGGCCCGCAGCAAGCGGCCTAGCGGCAGCAGCGGGCGCACACTGCGCTTAATCCGCTGGAGCTGCCAGAAATGAAAAATGCCATTGATGAGTGCAAAGGCGCCCGTGCCCAGCCAGAGCACGGGCAGCCAGAAGCCCCCGAGCAGCGTGGCCAGTAGCCCCAGCGCGAGTGGCAGCGCGAAGCGCGCGCCGGGCAGCGTGGGCAGCGGCTCGCCTTGCAGCAAGTCGGCCAGGTAGTACGACTCGTCGGCCGTCACCTGGTCGATGGCCAGCAGGGCTTGGCCGCGGGCGTCGGGCTGCTGGGCCAGCAGGGTAGCGGCGGCGTCGAACTCGTGCAGGGCGGCCGCGTCGGCGAGCGGGCTGCGCAGGCGGTGGTAGAGGCACTGCTGCCCTACCGGGCTCACGGTGGCATCGAGCACGCCAAAGAGCAGGTCGCCGTTCAGGTCCTGCCAGGTTTGGTCGGACAGGCGCTGGTAGGCGGGCTCGTGCTGTACGTGGTGGTAGTAGCGGGCTACTAAGGATAAGTAGGGAGCGCGCGGAGCCGGCTGGTGCCAGGCGGCCTCCAGGCGGCGCAAGCGCGTGCGGGCAGAGCTAAACATGAGAAACTGGGGTAGCAGCAGGCGGGCGGCGAAGTGGTGCCGCCGGAAGCGGCAGGGGGCGAGAAAGGTAGCTAGCGCATTGAAAGAGTACTATCTGCGGCGGGTAGCGAGGGGTGCGATACCCTAGCCAGTAGCCCTGGCGAGGCTATTTCAAGTAGTGAAGGACGCTCTGAAAATACTGCGTCATCGCTTTAGGATGCTGCATAAAATCTACCGTGTACTTGGGTATCAGCCAGGCACAGCTCAGCAGCAGGGCAGCCACCGGCAGCAGCGCGTAGGCCCATAGCGGATAGGCGAAGCGCGTGGTTACGCCCGCGGTGAGCAGCCGGAATACGGCGAGCATCCGGCCACGGTAATGATTGATGATGAGCAGAATAAGCGCCAAATAAAAAGGCAGCGCGTAGCGAAACGCGATAATCTTATTCAGAAAGGTGATGTCAATAATAAAAATCGTGAGCGCGATGGGAAATAGTAGCAGCGCTCCCAGCAAGGCGGTGCGGTTCCACAGCAGCAAGATGCTGGCTGTTATTTGGGAGATGCTGATAAAGGCGCTGAATGGCTCGTGCGCGAAGCAATACCAGGCCACGTGGTCCAGGCTGACCTGCCCCAGCGGCTGCGTCAGCACCTCGGGCGTGACTCCAAACTGATAGCCTGCCAGCTTGGCCACGCCATAGCCCAGGAAAATAAACGCTAACGCGAAGCGCGCGGCTAGTATGGCGTAGTCCCACAAGTGGGCCTGCGAGGCGGTAGAGAAAGGCATGTAGTCAGAGGCGCTGGGTCACAACAAACGCCGCACTAGCTGCTTCGCCCCGGCGGCGAATGTATTACACCGATTGGAAGACTTGCCCAAGGGGCAGGCTCCTGGTTGCCTCTACTGGCCCGTCGTCTGTCTCACCTCACCCCGGCAGCAGGCTGCTAACAATTACTGCCCGCCGCCTTACTTTTTGGCAGAAGTAGTACATGCCGCGCAACACGCGCTGGCCCACACCGGGCGGCAGATTGCCCCCTGGCTAGCCCTGCCCAACCGCCGCAATCAGCTCATCGTACTCAGCAGCCAGATAATTAGTAAGCCTTTAAGCGTCAGGCGCAAATGGCGCAGGGCAGTGGTAAGTTGGTTCTCTACCGAGCGGCGCGAAATGTGCAGCTGGGCAGCTATCTCATCGTTAGAGAAGTGCTGCACCCGGCTGAGCAGGAATATTTCGCGGCAGCGCTGGGGCAGTTGGCCCAGCGCTGCCGCCAGGCGGCCTTCCAGGTCGAGGCCCAGCAGCCGGGTTTCGCCAGTGTTGAAGGCTGCTTCCTTGCTGAGCGTTTCCAGCGACTCGCCGTAGGGCAGCGCGCCGGCCGTGGCTTGCTGCTTGGAGCGCACGGCCTGGTAGCGCACGGCCGCCGCCAGGTAAGCCGGCAGGTTGCTGATGGCTAAGCGGTTGCGCTCAGTCCAGAGGGTCAGAAAAATATCGTGCACAATGTCCTCGCACTCCGTCTGGTCGGGCAGGCGGGCGTAGGCCGCCGTGAAGAGCCGGCGCCAGTAGCGCTCGTACAGGGCCGCAAACGCGGCGGTGTCGCCTTGCTGCACAGCCTCCCACAAAGCGACGTCGGTAGCGGCCATCTGAAGTTATGATTGAACAATAAGGAGCCTGAAAGTTATTATTCTCAGCCAAAAGCGCGGGTAGGCGTCAGGCCAAATGTATGGCTGGCCGGTAAAAGTTGGGCAGTAGGTTACTAGCAAATTAACCAAGCGAGAAAAAACTTTTATTTTTTTCGAAAAAAGTATGTGTGTTGGGGCCTGGCAATTCCTCTTACTAGGGAGAGCCTCCTACCCATGACCGACGAAGAATACCTGATTCTGTTTGAGAAGTGCCAGGCCAACACGGCAACGGCGGCCGAGCGGGCGCGCTTCGAGGCATACCTGGCCACCGCCGAGCTGCCCGACCTGCCTTGGGACGAAGCCTCAATGGGCACCGAAGCAGCCGCGCGCCACCGCATTTTCGAACGCCTGCAACACGCTACCCAGCCCCCGCGGCCCAAGCGCCGGCGGCAGTGGGCGGGGCTGCTCGCGCTGCTGGTTGTATTGGCCATCGGGCTAGGGTACTGGAACTTGCGCCCGCACCAGGCAGCCCCGCTAGCCACCACAAAGCCCGCCAAGCTCCAGCCGCTGGCCCCCGGCCGCAACCAGGCCACGCTCACGCTGGCCGACGGCCGCACCGTGCTGCTCGACCAGGCGACCCGCGGCGTACTGGCGCAGCAGGGGGCTAGCCAAGTGCAGAAAACCGCCGATGGCCAGCTGCGCTACGCGGCCGGCGCAGCAACCAGCAACGCACTACTATTCAACACGGTAGCAACGCCGCGCGGCGGGCAATACCAACTCACGCTACCCGACGGCAGCCAGGTGTGGCTGAACGCAGCCTCGTCGCTGCGCTTCCCGGTGGCTTTCACCGGGGCCGAGCGGCGGGTAGAGCTCACGGGTGAGGCCTATTTTGAGGTGGCTAAGGACGCGAAGCACCCTTTCAGGGTAGCGGCCCGGGGCTCGGAAGTCACGGTGCTGGGCACCCACTTCGACGTGCAGGCCTACGCCGACGAGCCGGCGCTGGCTACCACCCTGCTCGAAGGGTCGGTGCGCCTGCGCCAGGGCGCGCAGCAGGCGCTGCTGCGGCCCGGCCAGCAAGCCCAGCCCCGGCCCGACGGCACCATCCGGGTGCGGGAGGTGGACGTGCAGCACGCCGTGGCCTGGAAAAACGGCTACTTCGTGTTCAACGACGAGCCCATCGAGGCCATTATGCGCCAGGTAGCGCGCTGGTACAACGTGGACGTGCAGTACCAGGGCACACTGACCAACAAGGACTTTAACGGGAAAATATCCCGCTACAAAGACGCCGCCACCGTGCTGCGCGTGCTGGAGCTGACCGGCGCCGTGCATTTCACTACCGAGGGCCGCCGCATCACGGTGCAGCCCTAGCGCGCTCTTCCTTTTCCCACCCACGTTTGCCTGCGCCCTTTCCAGGGGCTGGGCCGCGCCTTGGCCTCTGCCCGGCGTGGTTGATTCTTGCTAATACCTTTTTTCACCAAACCACTGACGATGAGGAATTCTACTCCTTTACTGTCCCAACTGGGCCTGGGGGCCGGGCGGCCCCTGGGGCGCCGGGCCAAGGCTACCGCCGTGGGCCTGCTGCTCGGGGCCGGGCAGCTGCACACCGCCTCGTATGCTCAGGCGGCCACGCCCGCTCAGTCCATCACGCTCGTGGAGCGCAACGTGCCGCTGAGCCAGGCGCTCCGGAAAATTGAGCAGCTGAGCGGCTACACTTTTCTGTACAATACCCAGATGGTGCAGGCGGCCCGGCCGGTTACACTCAACTTGCAGCGCGCTACCCTGGCGGAGGCGCTGAACCAGGTATTTGCCGGGCAGGCGCTGACGTACACTATTGAGGACAAATCGATTATCGTCAAGCAGAAGCCGGCCAGCCGCGCTTCGGCCGTGGCGCCGGTGCAGGTGACGGGTATCGTGCGCGACGAGAACGGCGAGCCCATTCCGGGCGTGACGGTGCGGGTGAAGTCGGCCGATGCGCGCCTGGCGCCCTCCACCGCTACCGATGCCAACGGCCACTACAACCTCATGGTGGCTGACCCCGAGGCGGTGCTCATCTTCTCCTACGTGGGCTTCGAGCCCCAGGAAATTGCGCTGGGCGGCCAGACCAGCCTTGAGGTGCGGCTGCGGCGCGGCGTGAGCAAGCTTGATGACGTGGTAGTTGTAGCCTACGGCACCACCACCCAGCGCGAAAACACCGGCTCGGTGGGCACCATCGATGCCAAAACCATTGCCCAGCAGCCGGTTAGCAACCCCGTGGAGGCCTTGCAGGGCCGCCTGGCGGGCGTGCTCGTGACGCCCGTCACGGGCTTCGGCGGCTCGACGATGAGCGTGCAGATTCGGGGCCAGAACTCGCTGCTGGGGGGCAACCAGCCGCTGTACGTGGTGGACGGCGTGCCCTACGCGGCTAATGGACTCAACAGCTTCGCGGCCTTCGGCGCGTTTCCACAAAATGGCAGCTACGACAGCCCGCTCAACAGCATCAGCCCCGCCGACATTGCCAGCATCGACGTGCTGAAGGATGCCGACGCCACGGCCATCTACGGCTCGCGCGGGGCCAACGGCGTGGTGCTCATCACCACCAAAAAGGCCAAAACCGGCCAGGGCAAGCTCGACGTGAACGTGTATACCGGCGCCGGCCGGGCCACGCGCTTCATCAACCAGCTCAACACCGAGCAGTACCTGGCCCTGCGCCGCGAAGCCTTTGCCAATGACGGCATTACGCCCACGGCTAGCAACGCGCCCGACCTCGTGACCTTCGACCAGGCGCGCTACACCGACTGGCAGAAAACGCTGATTGGCAACACCGCGTCCGTGACCGATGCGCAGGCCAGCTACACGGCCGGCACCACGCTCACGCGTATTGCCCTCACGGGGGGCTTCCGGCACCAGGGCAGCATTTACCTGGGCGATTATTTCAGCAACCGCTACAACGGCCGGCTGGCCATCAACCAGGCTTCGGCCAACGGGCGGCTGCACCTCGACGCCTCGATGGGCTACGTGCATACTGACAACCGGCAGGCGGCGCAGGACTTTACGACCCTCATCAACCTGCCGCCCAACTACAACCCCTACAACGCCGACGGCACGTTTAACTTCAGCACCAGCCTCACCAACCCCTACGCCCTGACGCTGCGCGGCATCACCAACACCAGCCGCAACCTGCTCGGCGACGTGGCCCTGAGCTACACCATCTTGCCGGGGCTGGCGGCCAAGGTGAGCGCCGGCCTCAACCGACTCACGATGGACCAGTTCAGCCCCACGCCGGCCGCGGCCGTGAGCACGTTGTTCGGCCCGGCGAAGGCCTCGGCCGACATTGCCAATGCGGCCACCACCACCTACCTCGCCGAGCCGCAGCTGACCTACAACCGCAAGGTGGGGCCGGGCGAGCTGCAAGCGCTGGCGGGCGGCACGTTTCAGCAAACCACCAGCGAGCAGCTCTACGTGAATGCGACGGACTACGTCTCTGACGCGGTGCTCCAAAACCTGACCGCCGCCAGCACCAAAACCTACTACGCCGACAACTCCTTCACCTACCGCTACCAGTCGGTGTTCGGGCGCCTCAACTACAACCTCGGCGGCAAGTACATTGTCAACGGCACCTTCCGGCGCGATGGCTCGTCGAAATTTGGGCCAAATAACCGCTGGGGCAACTTCGGCGCCGTGGGCGCGGCCTGGCTGTTTTCGGAGGAAGACTTCGTGAAAAACTCGCTGCCGGCCCTGAGCTACGGCAAGCTGCGGGCCAGCTACGGCATCACGGGCAACGACCTGGGCACGGGCTACTACGACTACCTGGCCACCTACCAATCGACCGGCCGCTCGGCCTACGGCTCGCTGCTGGGCCTGACGCCCAGCCGGCTGGGCAACACCAATTTCCGCTGGGAAAATGTGAAGAAGCTCGACCTGGCCCTGGAGCTGGGCTTTTTGAAGGACCGCATCCTGTTCACGGCCGACTACTACCGCAGCATCTCGGACAACCAGTTGGTAGGCTTCGTCGTGCCGAGCCAAACCGGCTTTTCGAGCATCACCGCCAACTTCCCGGCCGTGGTACTGAACCGGGGCTTCGAGTTCAGCCTGAACACGACCAACGTGCAAACCGGTAAATTCACCTGGACCTCGGCCGCCACGCTCACCGTGCCGCGCAACGAGCTGCTAGACTTCCCGGGCCTGGCAGCCTCGGCCTACAACAACCAGTTTTTGCTGGGCGAGTCCACGACCCTGGCGCGCGGCTACAACTACACCGGCATCGACCCGGCCACCGGCCTGGCCAGCGGCGCCTACGTGAGCCCCACCGGCCTCTACACGTTCAACCCCGCCCTCAACAACCAGGTGCGCACCAATGGCTACCCCAAGTACTACGGCGGCCTGCAAAACAGCCTCAGCTACAAAGGCTTCACGCTGGATTTCTTCCTGCAATTCACCAAGCAGACGGCCCGGAGCTACGTACCCCAAGGCCCGCCCGGCCAGGGCCTGGCCAACTGGACCACCGACGCGCTGCGCCGCTGGCAGAAGCCCGGCGACGTGACCGATATCCCGAAGGCCACCTCATCGTTTGGCACCGCCTACAGCACCTATTTCAACTATACCAACTCGCCCGACGTGTACGGCGATGCCTCGTTCATCCGCCTCAAAACGCTGTCGCTGAGCTACTCGCTGGCCCCGACGGCCGTGCAGCGTCTGCACCTGCAAGGGCTGCGCCTCTACGTGCAGGGCCAGAACCTGTTTACCCTCACCCGCTACAACGGCTTCGACCCCGAGGTGCCGCTATGGGCGCTGCCGCCCCAACGGGTGCTCACGGGCGGGGTGCAGGTATCCATCTAATTGTCGGCTAGAAACTTACCTTGTTATGCAAACGCAAACGCTACTTCGTTTTTCGCGCCGGCTGCTCGTGCCGGCCTTGCTGGGCCTGGGGTCGTGCAATTTTCTCGACGTGGGCCCGCCGCCCACGCAGGTGGTCGATACCACCGTGTACTCGGCCGATGGCTCGGCCACGGCGGGCGTACTGGGCATCTACATCGGCCTCACCTCGCGGGGCCGGGCCGTGCCCGGCATTGCCAACGATGCGGGCCTCTCGACCCTGCTGGGCGTGGCCGCCGATGAGTTGCTGTTCGCCACCACTACTTACGACGAGTACCGTCTCAACCAGATAAACCCGGCCGGCAACGGTCCCAATTCGGTGTGGAGCCAGGCCTACACCAACATCTACCAGTGCAACACGGCGGTGGCGGGCCTCACGGCCGCCACCGGCCTCACGGCTAGCCTGCGCACGCAGCTGCTGGGCGAGGCCAAGTTCTTGCGGGCCTTTAACTACTTCTACCTCACTAACTTGTTTGGCGACGTGCCGCTGGTGCTCACCACCGACTACACCGTGAGCAGCACGCTGGCCCGCACCCCCAAGGCCGACGTGTATGCCCAGGTAATAACCGACCTGCTCGACGCGCAAAAGGCGCTGGGCACCGCCTACCCCGTGAGCAACGAGCGCACCCGCGTGAACCAGGCCGCCGCCACCGCCCTGCTGGCCCGCGTATACCTCTACCAGCAAAACTGGGCCGCCGCCGAAACCCAGGCCACCACCGTACTGGGCCAAACCACGCTCTACACCCTGCCGGCCCTGAATCAGGTATTCCTGGCGAACAGCCAGGAGGCCATCTGGCAGGTGCGCAACGCGGGCACCATCTCAACCAACACGGCCGAGGGCGGCTACTTCGTGCCGGCTTCGCTGACGGTGGCGCCCACGGCTACCTATCAGCTGACCAATACGTTGTACAACGCCTTTGGCACGCCCGATAACCGCCGCAGCACCTGGACCAACTCCTACGCCGTGGCCGGCACCACTTACCGCTACCCCTTCAAGTACCAGCAACGCATCGCCACGGCCAGCGCCGGCGCCGCCACCGAGTACAGCCTAGTGCTGCGCCTGGCCGAGCAGTACCTCATCCGGGCCGAGGCGCGCATCCGGCAGGGTAAGCTAACCGACGGTATCGCCGACCTCAACGTGGTGCGCGCCCGCGCCGGGGCCGCCGCCCTGGCCACCACCGGCAGCGCGGCCGATGCCCTGCTGGCCGTGGAGAACGAGCGCCGGCTGGAACTCTTCACCGAGTACGGCCACCGCTGGTTCGACCTCATCCGCACGGGCCGCGCGGCGGCCGTGCTGGGGCCCTACAAAGGCACCACCTGGGATGCTAACGACAACGTGTGGCCCATTCCGGCTACGCAGCTGCTGGCTAACCCGGCGCTCACGCAGAACCCGGGGTACTAAAAACGAGGGTGCCTCACGAGCCTCATAAGGGGCTCGTGAAACCCGCCCATGCAGCAACCATAATCCGCCATTTCCACCCAGAAATCAACAATTACCATGACCTATTCCCGCCACCTATCCGCTGCCGTACTCGGCGCGGCCCTGCTCGCGGCCGGCCCGGCCATTGCCCAAAAGAAGGCGCCCGCGGCCCGCCATAAGCCCGCGGCCGCTAGCCCCGGCTACACCCTGCAAGGCACCGTAAGCGCCCCCGACGATACCAAGGTATACCTGGTAAGCTACGGTACGGCCCCTACTAAAGACTCGACTACTGTGCAGGGTAACCACTTCGCCTTCAAAGGCCGCGTAGCCGAGCCCACTTGGTACGGGCTGCGCCTGCCGGCCGTGAAGCGCTACACAGGTTTGTTCCTTGAGAACAAACCGATTACGGTGGAGCTGCCCGCCGAGGCGCAGGCCAGCCCCGTGGTGAAAGGCTCAGCTACGCAAGATGAGTACGCCACCTACGACAAGCAGTGGAAGGCCATTACCCTGAAGGCTGGCCCCATCTACGAAATGCTGAAGCAGGCCACCCCGGCCGGCGCCAAGGAAGCCACCCCCGAAGCCCGCAAGGAAGGCGACGCCCGCTTTGCGGCGCTGGAAGCCGAGTCGAAGCAGATAGCCGAGGCCTACGTGCAGGCACACCCCAACTCGGTGGTGGCGGCCTCGGTGGTGCAGTGGCGCTTCGTCGATTTCCCGAACTACGACCAGGCCACCAAGCTCTACAAGCAGCTCGGCCCCGTGGCCAAGGCTTCGGCGCCGGGCCGCAGCATCAGCAAGTTTATGACCACCTACGACAAGTCGGGCCTGGGCAGCAAGCCCGACTTCGCACAGGCCGATGTAAATGGCAAGCAGGTGAAGCTGAGCGACTTCCGCGGCAAGTACGTGCTGGTCGATTTCTGGGCGAGCTGGTGCGCCCCCTGCCGCGCCGAAAACCCCAACGTGAAGGCCATGTACAGCAAGTACCACGGCCAGGGCTTTGAGGTGCTGGGCGTGTCGCTCGACGGCAAAAAGGAGCCCTGGCTCAAAGCCATCGAAACCGACGGCCTCACCTGGACCCAGCTCTCGGACCTGCAAGGCTGGAAAAACGCCGTGGCCCTGGAGTACGGCATCGCCGCCGTGCCCCAGAATTTTCTGGTAGACCCCCAGGGCCGGGTAATCGCCAAAAACCTGCGCGGTGAGGAGCTACAAACCAAGCTGGCCCAATTATTTGCGGCTAAATAACCCTCCTCAGTAAGGCACCGCGGCCCGGTAAGCAGCGCGCTACCTGCCGGGCCGCCGGGCCGCCCTGCGCCTTACTCCTTCAGATTATGCAACAGGAAACCCTGGCTCCGGCGCTTGCCGCGCCCGACCTCACCGCCAAGTTCAGCCACCTCTGGCACCTGGTGGGCAACACGCCCATGCTGGCGCTGCACTACCGCTACCGGGGCCAGCCGGGCCGAGTGTTTGTGAAGTGTGAGCACTACAACCTCACCGGCAGCCTCAAGGACCGCATGGCCCTCTACATCCTGCAAAAGGCTTATGAGCAGGGTAAGATTCAGCCCGGCGATACCATCGTGGAGGCCACCAGCGGCAACACGGGCATTGCCTTCGCCGCCATCGGGCGGGCGCTGGGCCACCCCGTACGCATCCTGATGCCCGACTGGCTGAGCCGCGAGCGCATCGACATCATTCGCAGCCTGGGGGCCGAAGTGACGCTGGTGAGCAAGGCGCAGGGCGGTTTCCTGGGTAGCATCCGGCTGAGCGAGGACATGGCCGCCGCCGACGGCCGCGTGTTTTTGACCCAGCAGTTTGAGAACTGCTACAATGCCGAGGCCCACGCCCGCACCACCGGCCCCGAAATCGCGGCCCAACTGGCTGGCATCGGGCGCACGCCCACGGCCTTCGTGGCGGGCGTGGGCACGGGCGGCACCGTGATGGGCACCGGCAGCTACCTGCGGGCGCAGTTTCCGGGGGTGAAAATTCACCCCCTGGAGCCGGCCGAGTCGCCCACGCTCACCACGGGCCACAAGGTGGGCTCGCACCGCATCCAAGGCATTTCGGACGAGTTTATTCCGGCCATCGTGCAGCTCGGTGAGCTCGACGCCGTAGTGCAGGCCTCGGATGGCGACGCCATCCTGGTGGCCCAGAAGCTGGCCCAGCAGTTGGGGCTGGCCGTGGGCATTTCGAGCGGCGCCAACGTGATTGGAGCCATCCGCCTGGCCGCCGAGCTTGGCCCCGCGGCCACGGTGGTGACGCTGCTCTGCGACAGCAACAAGAAGTACCTCAGTACCGATTTGCTGCGCGACGAGCCCGTGCGCGCCGGCTACCTGGCCCCCGAGGTCGAGTTTCTTGATTACCAACCCATCAGCCGGCTGGCGGCGCCGCTGCTGAGCTAGCCCGCCGCTTTTCGGATTTCCACCCCCTTCCTGCTTATGAAAAAGATGCTAGTTGCCGTGGCGGCCCTGTTGGCCGCCCGCCCGACCCATGCCCAGATTTTGACGCCCGTGCACTGGAGCTACGCCGCCAAAAAGACCAGCGCCACCGAGGCCACGGTCTTCCTCAAGGCCACCATCGACGCGGGCTGGCACATCTATTCACAGCACCAGAAAGACGGTGGCCCCGTGAAAACGACTATCACCTTCGACCCCTCCCGGGCCTACACCCTGGTGGGCGCGCCCCAAGAGCCGGCCCCTACCACGCGCCCCGAAAAGGCGTTCGGCATGGAAGTGAGCTATTTCGCCAACTCCGTCATTTTTCAGCAGCGGGTGAAGCTGACCGGCCAAGGCCCGGTAACCGTGCTGGGCAAGCTCGAATTTATGGTCTGCAACGATGAGAAGTGCCTGCCGCCCGACGAAGTCGCCTTCCGCATCCCCGTCAACTAACCCGGCCTTATGACGCTTTCGTTACCCACCCGCCCTTCCGCTAGCCGTCTGATTTTCTGGCTACTGAGCCTGTGGATATTCTTGGGGCCGTGGGGCGGGCAGCCGGCCCGAGCCCAGGATACCACGTCAACCCAGGGCGTGGAGTTTACGCCGGTGGAGGCGGCCCCCACCGCCCGGCCAACGCCCACCGCCGATACGGCCGGGCTGGTTTTTACGGATGCGCCAGCCCCGGCCGCCGCTAGCCCGGCACCCCCGGCGGCTAAGGCGGCCCCGGCGCAGGTGGCCCCGGCTAGGGCGGCGCCCGTGTCGCTGTGGGTGACGCTGCTGACCGGGCTGCTCGGTGGGTTCGCGGCGGTGCTGATGCCCTGCATCTTCCCGCTGCTGCCTATGACGGTGAGCTTCTTCACCAAGCGCTCGGGCACGCGGGCCCGGGGCATCCGCAATGCGGTGGTGTATGGCTTGAGCATTGTGGTTATCTACGTGGCACTGGGGCTGTTGATTACCGTCGTGTTCGGGGCCGATGCGCTCAACAACCTGGCCACCAACGGGGCGTTCAACCTGTTTTTCTTTGCGCTGCTGGTCGTGTTTGCCGCCTCATTTCTGGGCGCTTTCGAAATAACGCTACCCAATGCGTGGGTGAATAAAACCGATACCCAGGCCGATAAGGGCGGGCTGCTGGGTATCTTCTTCATGGCGGCTACGCTGGCGCTGGTGTCGTTTTCGTGCACCGGGCCCATCATCGGCACCTTGCTGGTGCAGGCGGCCACCACTGGGCAGCTGCTGGGGCCGGCCGTGGGCATGCTGGGCTTTTCGGTGGCGCTGGCTTTGCCGTTCACGCTGCTCTCGCTGTTTCCGGGCTGGCTGGCCTCGCTGCCCAAGTCGGGCGGCTGGCTCAACTCGGTGAAGGTGGTGCTGGGCTTTCTGGAGCTGGCGCTGGCCCTCAAGTTTTTGTCGAACGTGGACCTGGCCTACCACTGGGAATGGTTTGACCGCGAAGTATTTCTGACGCTCTGGATTGTTATTTTCACGCTGCTGGGTTTTTACCTGCTGGGCAAAATCCGGTTCTCGCACGACGGCGACCAGGCGTTCGTCACGCTGCCGCGCCTGCTGCTGGCCATCGTCACGCTGGCATTTGCCACGTACCTGGTGCCGGGGCTGTGGGGCGCGCCGCTGCAAGCCGTGGCCGCCTTTTTGCCCCCCCAAACCACCCAGGACTTCGACCTCTACACGCCCACGCTGCTGGGCGGCGGGGGTGGCGCCCCGGCGCCCGCTGCCCCGGCCAGCGGCCCGCACAAGTACGCGGGGCTGTTTCACGCTCCGCTCCGGCTCGATGCCTTTTTCGACTACGACGAGGGCCTGGCCTACGCCCGGCAAGTGGGCAAGCCGGTGCTCATCGACTTCACCGGCCACGCCTGCGTGAACTGCCGCAAGATGGAGGCCACCGTGTGGCCCAGCCCGCAGGTGCTGCCGCTGCTGCGCGACAAATACGTGCTCATCCAACTCTACGTGGACGATAAAACCGAGCTGCCCGCCGCCGAGCAAACCGTCTCGAAGCTCAGCGGCAAAACCATCAAAACATTGGGTAATAAGTACAGCGACCTGCAAGCCAGCCGCTACAACGCCAACTCACAGCCCTTCTACGTGCTGCTTGACCCCGCCACCCAGCGCGTGCTAGCCCCCGCCCAGGGCGCCAACTACGACCCGGCCAACTTCCGGGCGTTTTTGGAAAGCGGGCTCGCCGCTAGGCCCTAACCTAGGGCCTAGCCTGCTACCTGCCCGGCTATCTCCTGCTGCTACTGCACGGCATCGCCGCGCAGGCGGCGGAAGCGCTTGCGGGCCTCGGCCACGTAGATGCTGCCGGGGTACCTGGTGAGCACCTGCTGGTACAGCTCCTGGGCTTTGGCCTTGTCCTTGAGGTTTTCGTCCTGAATCTCGGCCGTCAGAAACAAGGCATCGTCGCTCAGCACGTCGTATTTGGGGTTGCTCGTAAGCTGGGCCAGGGTACTGACGGCCGCCGCGTAGTCGCCGGTGCGGCGCTGCAAGCGGGCTTTCAGCAGCAGGGCATCGTCTTGCAGGGCGTGGCCGGGGTACTTGCGCAGCAAGGCGTCGAGAGCCGCCTCGGCCGGCGCCAGCTTATTCTGAAACACCAGCTGCTCCACGGCCGCGTAGTCCTTGAGGGCCAGCCCCAGGGTATCTTCCACGGTACTTTCCTGAATGAGCAGCGAGAGCTGCATGGCGTCGTTGGCGATTTCGCGGGTGGTGGCTTCCTTGAGAATATCCAGGTGGCTCTGGGCCAGCTTGAAGTCGCCGGCGAAGTAGCTCAGGCGGGCGTTGCGCAGCTTGGCCTCGTACCCCAGCGGGGCCTCGGGGTGCGCCTTTTCTACCTGCGAGTAAAGCAGGGTGGCTTCCCAGGGCTCGCCCTTGAGCAGGTACAGGTCGCCGAGGGTCGTTTTAGCTTCGTCCACCACCTCGGCTGAGGCGCGGGGCAGGGCCACTACCTCTTGCAGCAGCGCCATCGCCTTGGGCTTATTATCGAGCTGGAAGGCGTAGAGATTGGCCAGCTGGCGCATCACGGGCGCGGCCTCGGGCGTGCGGCCCAGCTCGGCGAGCAGCTTCTCGTAGTCGGCGGCCAGGGCCTGCACCTGGGCGGGGTTCACGGGGTAGGTGTCGCGCACCTGCGCCTCGCGGGCTTGCAACAAGAGTTGGCGGGCCAGCCCGTAGTTGGGGCCGGTGCGGTACTCACGCGCCACGTATTCGCAGGCCGCGATGGCGGTGGCGTAGTCGCGGTTGCGCTGCGCAATACCGGCTAGCATGAGCACGCGCGTGCCCTGGGCCTGGGTGCGCCGGTCGATGGCGCGGGCCTGCACTAGCGCGCCCACGAAGTCGTGGCGCTGCACTTGCAGCCACAGCAGCAGCTCGCTGTAGGCGTTCTGGTCGGGCTGGGCCTGCACCTTGGTCAGCAATATTTTCTCCAGCGCGTCGAAGTCCTTTTCGTCGCGCAGGGCATTCTGGAGCATGTTGCGCACGAAGGGCAACTGCTGCTCGTCGCGCTCCACCAGGTGCAGGGTTTCGTTGAGCAGCTTGTCCTGCTCCTGGCTTTGGGTGTAGAACTGGATGAGCTGCGGGGCGTACTCGGTGTTGTTGTGGGCCAGCTCGCGGCCGCGCAGGTAGGTGCGCTCGGCCCACGCCGGCAGTTGGCGCCGGGCAAATTCGGCCGCCACCGGCTGTACCTGCGGCGGCGTCAGTTGCGCCAGCACGCGCTGGTACTGCTTGTCGGCGGCGGGCGCGTCGCCGCTGGCCGCGTAGAGCGTGCCCAGCGTTACGCCGTAAGTGCCTTCCTCGGGGTGCTGCTTGATGGCCTTTTTCAGCAGCTTCTCGGCATCCTTGTAGCGCTTCAGGGCTTGCAGGGCGGCCACGTAGTCGGGCAGCACGGCGGGCGCGGTCTGCTCGTCGCCTTTCAGCTTATCAAAAATAAAAACCGCTTTCTCGTACTCGCCCCGGCTGGCATACTCGCGGGCTAGGGTGGGCGCGTCGAGGGGGGCCCAGGCACCCGGCCGGGGCGGGCCACCCTGGCCGGGCGCCTGGGCGTGCAGCGGCGTGGCCAGGGCTAGCCAGCCAGCGGGCAGTAAAAGGAAAGCAAGACGCATATTATTCACAGCTAACGCGCAAGGGTACTTCGGGCTAACGCCATCTTTTGCCCACTTTGTTCATCGGCCTGGGGTCAGGACCACCCTGGCTAGCCTAGCTCTGGCGGCCGGTTACTGCTTAGTCAACACCAGGGTTACTACCAGCAAGGCGCAGGCCACCAGCTCTGCTTTTAGGGTGCGCAAGGGGCGGCGCTGCACAAAACAGCCCAGCAACAGGCTCCCGGCCACCCCTAGCGTTAGCGCCACCGGATACAGCAGCCGCTTGGTTTCGGCGGGCCACGGGCTGGCATTGCGGAACAGCACGCCGCAGGTCAGGCCCGCGCCCAACAGCACTGCGCCGAGCAGGCCATACCATTTAAAAGACTGCGTAGCAACTGTCATGGGGCGCTTCGAAATAAATACTAAGCCAAGGTACACCCATAACCGAAAACGGGCGGCTCCCGCGTGGGAGCCGCCCGTTTCGGCGTGCAGTTCGCTAGGGTCCTAGAAGAACTTCGAGCGGTTGTCTTTCACCTTGGCCTGGCCCTTGATGGCTTCGTAGATGAGGCCATCCTGGCGCTGCTGGCGCTGCTGCACTAGCTGCTGGCGCACCACTTTCACGTCGCTCGGCGTGGCCGGGAACAGCGTGGTGGCTTCTACCACCAGCACGCCCTGCTCGCCCTGGATGGGGCCCGATTTCTGGCCCGGCTTCAGCGAGAAGGCGCGGCCCACGGCGTCGGGCTCGAAGCCCACGTTCGGAATGGTGCCCTGGCCCTGAGCTACGCCCTCGGCGCTCTGCACCACGGCGCCGTTGCCAGCAGCTTTGGCCAAGTCTTCGAGCGAACCGGTTTTGCCGGCCAGTTTCTCCATTATTTGCTTGGCCTTCAGCTCATTGCGCACGGCGGCGGTCAGCTCGGGGCGGATGCTCTCGATGGTGGCCGTGCCTTTGGCGCGGCTGTCGACCACGGCGGCCAGCACGTGCAGGTCGCCGATGTCAAACTTGCGCACATCGCCCACTTTCGTGTCGCCATCCTGACTGTTGCCGAAGGCCCAGCGCACGATTTCACGCGAGCCGGGCAGGTTGCCGACCGTCTGCGCATCGCGGGTTACGAACTTGGCTTCCTGCTTTTGCAAGGTCTTGTCTTTGGTGGGTAGCGCCCGGAAGGCGTCGAGGCTGGTGGCCTCCGATTGCAGGGTTTCGGCGCGCGAGTAGGCGGCTTCGCGGGTGGCGTCGCTGGGCTGCACGGCCTTTACCACGGCGGCTACCTGGTAGGTCTGGCTGGTTTTGGGGGCCGTTACCTTAATGATGTGGTAGCCGAAGTTGGTTTCCACGAGGTTGGGTAGCAGGCCGGGGCTGGTGGCCGCAAACACGGCCTTGCTGAAGGCCGGCACCATGCGGCCTTCCTCAAACCAACCGAGGTCGCCACCCTGGTCCTTGGTGCCGTCGGTGCCGAACTGGCGGGCCATCGCCCCGAAGTCGGCGCCAGCCTTGATTTTGTTCAGAATGTCCTGGGCCTGCTTTTTAGCGGCGGCCTTGGCCTCGGGCGTCATCTGGGCATCGGCCTTGATGAGGATGTGGCTGGCCCGGGCGGCGGGCGAAGCACCGGCCTTGGCACCCGTTACCTTGTAGATGGCCAGCGTGTTACCTTCCACGTAGGGGCCGTAGACCTCCCCCGTTTTCAGCGGCAGCTGCTTGCGCAGTGCCTCGGGCAGGTTGGCCGGCGAGAGGTAGGCGTGGTTGTAGGGCTGGTCGGAGTTGGCACGCACGAAGAGCGAGTCGTTGGGTGCAGTGCGGAACTGCTGAGCCAGACCCGCTACGCTGGTGCGCAGGGCGGCGCTGTCCTCCTTGGTGGCCGTTTCGGGCACCACGATGTACTCGATGCTGCGGCCGTCTTCTACTTTATAGCGGGCCTTGTGGCGGTCGAGGTAGTCTTGCAGCTGGGCATCGGTGGGCTTGAAAGCCGAGTCCGACACGCTGGTGTAGGGCACGAACAGGTAGCGGAAATTCGCCTTCGAGTTCTGGGCCTGGTCAAACAGCTTAGCCTCGGCCGTGGTCACGTACACCGAGTTCTTCAGCAGGGCGTTGTACTTGTTTACCGGGCGGTCAAAATCGCGCAGGCTGGCCTCGAAGTTGTGAAACGCGGCCTGGGCATCGGGCGGCAGCTTATCAAGGTTCTTGAGGTAGTCGATGAGGCGGGCGCGGTCAAACTGCCCCGTTTTGGGGTCGGTGAAGGCCTGCCGGATGGCGGGGTTGGGGTTATCGCCCTGCACCATATCCACGGCCTCCTCGTCGCCCACACTCAGGCCCAGCTTCTCCAGCTCGGGCTGAAAGGCGCGGCGGTAGAGCAGTTGGTTCCAGGTCTGGTCGCGCAGGTAGCCAGTAGCCTGCTCGTCGGGCTGGCGGCCCTGCTGGTTGGCAAAGTTCTGCTTGGCTTGCTCGAGGGCAGCGGTAAATTCGGGTAGCTCAATTTTTTCGCCGTTTACCTCGCCCACTACGTTGCCGTCGCGGCCAAACAGGCGGTTCTTCCCTCCTATCAGGTCGCCGCCCACAATGAAGAGCAGCATCCCGACGGCGACGGCGCCCACGGCCACCCCCGACTTTTCCCGTATCGTGTTAATTAAAGCCATTACGAATTTCTAATACCGTGGCACGGAGCCAAAAAGAGGCGCAAAATAACCACGAATCGCCCAAACTTTCAAGCCACTGGCCCACTGGGCAGCCCCAAAACCGGCCGGCCGGGCCTAGCGGCGCTTCTTATTTTTCTTGGTGGGCTGGTTGAGGCGCGCCACTTGCTGAGCCACCTCGGCTTCTTTGGCGCGGCGGGCCTCCTGCTGGCGCCAGTAGTTGAGGGGCAGCCAGCAGGCCAGCGATATCATAAATATCCAGTAGTTGCCGCCCAGGTCCTTCTCCACAATGGTCTGGTACACACCGATAACGAAGGCCACCACGCCCAGCGAAAACAGCACCGTGCGCACCAGGGATTTGTCGAATTTCATAAGGGATTTTGCTTTATTGACGCAGTACGTAAGACGTCAACCGATAACATCCTAAAAAAGAACGCCATACTGAGCCCCCGAAGCCTGACGCTCGCATCGTTAGAGTTGGTGCCCCTAGCGGCGCGGGCGAGATGCTTCGCGGGGCACAGCCTAACGTTCTGTGATGGCTATTTACCACTCCTCAAGGCTACTGGCCCAACCGCTGGGCCTCGGCCAGGCTAAATATGCCTTTGGGCTTCAAAATGCCGTAGCGCGAGAAGTCTTGGTTGGCGGTGAGGCCCTTGCCGGTGAGCACCTCGGTAGGCGTTTGCACACGCACAAACATGGCCGTGTCGGTGTAGATTTTGCGCTGGTTGCTGTTGTAAAACAGCTCTTCCGTGGCGAGCGTCTGCTGCTGGGGCACGTTGGCCACCTTCACTGCGCCGCGCAGAATGTAAAGCTGCTTGGCGTTATCGAACTTCACCGACTTAGCAAATATGGTGTTCACCACCAGCTTACCCGGCTTGTCGTAGAACGTGACCGTGGCGCTTTTCGGATACAGCTTGTCGCCGTTCTCAAAAATCTGCTCGACCGGCGCCGTGAGGCGCGCGTGCAGCCTAGCCGAGTCGCTGAGCAGCGTTATCACGTTTTCGGTTTCGAACAGCGGGCCGCTGTAGATAACGCGCGGCGCCTCTTCTTGTTTGGTTTGGCAGGCGGCCAGCCCCGCCAGCAGCGCGCCGACCATGAGGCTGGCTCCCCAGCAGTGCCCGCTACGCATGGCTATTGCAGGCGGCGCTTAATAAACCAGCGGTTGCTGAGGGTGGCACCCACCTGCATCCGCACGTACTGCTCCTGCACGTTGCTCGTGCCGCCGTTGCCATACAAAAAGTCGGTGTTGCCGCGCACCCCGTAGAGGAAGGCCAGCGAGATAACCGTCGATTCGAGGGCCGTGGCCGTGGGCAGCGGGAAAGCAAAGCCCCAATGCACGGCGCGGTCGTAGAGGCGGTTGCCGAGCGGGGCGTAGGGCATCTGGGCCACGCTGAAGCCGGCGCGGTAGGTAACGCGCTGGAAATAGTGCTCTACCGAGCCGGGGTCGGGCGTGAACTCGCCGCCGGTGGCGATGCGCCAAGTGTCGTTGAGGCCCGCCGATGATACGATGCTGAACGTGCGAAACTTCGACCACTGCTGGCGCGAGGCATCGAGGCTGACGGTCCAGTTGCGGCCGTTGTCGAGGGTGAGGCCCACCTGCGTGAGGGCCGGCGTGGTAATGGAGCCGTCGTCGCTGGCCAGCTGCACGGTCGAGGTGCCAGCCGCTACGGCGCCGTTAGCATCCTGCTGCTCGGTGGTGCGCTGGCGGTTGGCCTTGAGGCGGCCCTCGAAGGTTTGCACGGCGCCCACGTTGAAGTTCAAATTCTTACCCAGCTGGTGCCGATAGTGCGCCGACGCCCGGAAGAGGAAGTCGGAGTAGCGCAGCTGCTCGTTATCCACCACCAATTGCTGGGCATTGAAGGTCGGGTTGATAATGGACGTGCCGATGCTCTGCGTGATGGTGCCGAACAAGTACGACGCGCTACCCCCAATGTTCAAATCGCGCAGCACGTGAATACCGGTAGCGAAGTAAGCTTCCGACAGCCCGCCCGAGCCATTGTAGCGCCGGTAGGCCCGCGACACCGCGTCGCCGTTGACCGAGCCGAGCGTGGTAGCCTGGTAGTCGACAGTGCTATAAGGCTTTAGCCCAATGGCCCCGCCCCAACGCTTATTCAGGGGCACGGCCAGGGCCAGGTAGCCCAGCGTGCCGGTGCCCGAGCGGTTGGAGGCCGCCGCGTTGCGCACCGTTTTGACCTGCGCCGTGAACGCCGCCTCCCAGGTGGTGCGGGGCGCGTACACGAGCAGGGCCGGGTTTAGTTCGTTGACGTTGCCCGTGTTGGGGGCGGCCAGGCCAGTGCCACCCATGCCGAGCTGGCGCACCCCGCCGTAGTTGCCATTGGCATCGCCCAGGCCAATGCGCGAGTAGGGCGAATTGCCCAGCCCCTGCCCTAGCGCCGAGCCAGCGAGCAGGGTAGCAGCGGCCGTCAGCAGGGCCCCGGATAGTTTTTTAGTTGTCAACATTATAGCGTAAAATCTTATCCAGGCCCAGTAGCACTAGTTCCGGCACTACAAAGATAGGGCGGCCGGGCGAGGCCAGCGCCGCCACCAGGTGCGGCGCGTCGCCGCCCGTGAGCAGCAGCCCCAGGCCGGGGTGCAGCTGCTCGTACTCAGCCACCAGGCCGCGCACCTCGGCGGCCGTGCCGCGCAGCACCCCACTCAGCAGGCTAGAGGCCGTGGAGTCGCCAATTAGTTGCACCGGGGTGCCTGCGGGCGGCAGCTCCAGCAGCGGCAACCGGCCCGTAAACGTGTGCAGGGCTTGCAAACGCATGCCCAGGCCCGGCGCAATGCTGCCGCCGTGGTAGGTGCCGGCGGCCGTTACCAGGTCCAGCTTCAGGGCCGTGCCGGCGTCGAGCACCAGCGTAGGGCGGCCGGGCCGCAGGCTGGCGGCGCCCACCGCGGCGGCCAGCCGGTCGGCGCCCAGCGTGTGGGGCGTGGCGTAGGCATTGCGCACCGGCACGGGCGTGAAGCCGGGCCGAAACGGCAGTATCTGCCGCAGGCCATCGGCGGCGGCCAGGGCCCCTAGCCAGGGCTGGGCACCTGCCTCATCGGCCACCGACGACAGGATGGCGTGCGCGGGCCGCGTACGCTGCCACAGCGCCGCCAGGTCGACGGGGGTGGCCAGCACCCCGCTTTCGCGCAGGCCAGCCGGGCCAAATACGCCGTATTTCAGCGCCGTATTGCCGAGGTCGAGGGCTAGGGTGGTTATCAAAACGATACAAAGCAACACAAAAAAGAACGTCGGGCAGAAAAAAGAACGTCATGCTGAGCTTGCGAAGCATCTCGCCCGCGCCGTTAGAGTTAGTACCCTAGCGGCGCGAGCGGGATAATTCGGCAAGCTCAGCATGACGTTCTATTATGACGCTCAGCTGTGCGCGGTCATTGCTTACATGAAATACTTCAGGCGAATGACTTCCTGCTCGCTAAGGAAGCGCCACTTGCCACGGGGCAGGTCCTTCTTGGTGAGGCCGGCGTACTGCACGCGGTCGAGGGCCACCACATCGTAGCCGAGGTGCTCGAAAATGCGGCGCACAATGCGGTTGCGGCCCACGTGCAGCTCGATGCCCACGAAGTGCGGGTTGCCGGCCACCACGGCCACGTCGTCCACTTCAGCCTTGCCATCTTCCAGCTCCAGGCCGGCGGCAATCTGGCCCAGGTGCTCGGCCGTGAGGGGCTTGTCGAGCTCCGCCTGGTAGATTTTCTTGTTCTTGTGTGAGGGGTGCGACAGCTTCTGCGCCACTTCGCCATCGTTGGTGAAGAGCAGCAGGCCCGTGGTGTTGCGGTCGAGGCGGCCCACCGGGAAAATGCGCTCCTTCGAGGCCGTAGCCACCAGCGACATCACCGTTTTGCGGCCCTCGGGGTCGTCGGTGGTCGTAAGGAAGTCCTTGGGCTTGTTCAGCAGCACGTACACCAGCTTCTCGCGGTTGAGGTTGGTTTTGCCGTACTGCACCGTGTCGGTGGGCTGCACTTTGTAGCCCATCTCGGTCACCACCTCGCCATTCACGCGAATTTCGCCGCTGGCAATCAGCGAGTCGGCCTCGCGGCGCGAGCAGATGCCCGCGTTGGCGATGTAGCGGTTGAGGCGCATTTCCTCGTTGCCGAAGTCCTCCTCGCTGGCCCGGCGCTTGTTGCCGCGCGTCTTGTCGTTTTCGTAGTGCTTGAGGTTTTTGTAGTCGGGCGCTTCGCCCGGCTTCTCCCCGTACTTCGGCTTGTCGGCCCGGCCGTAGCCGGTGCTGGCGCGCGGGCCGCTCTGGGCTTCGCGCATGGCCTCGCGGCGCTCGCGGAAGGTGCCGCTGCTGGTATTGGCGGGCCGCTCGCCGTAGCTGCGGGGCTTGCCAAAGGCGCCGGGCGTGGCGGGGCGTTCGTCGCGGCTACCGTAGCTGCGGCGCTCATCACGGTCGCCGCTGGCCGGGCGGCGGTCGCCGTAGCTGTTGCGGCGGTCATCACTGCCACCCTCGGGGCGGGGCGTAAACTCGCGGCGGGCGGGGCGCTCGTCGCGGCTGCCGCGTTCCTCAAACGAGCGGCGCTCGTCGCGGCCGGTGTAGGCCGGGCGGGCGTTGGTATCTTCGGCGGGCGTGCCGTCGGGGTTGCGCTTGATGAACTTGCGGTTGCGCTCGCCGGCTACGCCGCGGGGCACCGTGGGCTTGCCTTCGTAGCGCACCGGTTGGCCCTGCCAGATGGGCTTGGGCGGGTACTTGGGGCGCTCGCCGTCACCTTCGCGCTCGCGGCGCTCGCCACCCTCGTTCTGGTCGAAGCGACGGGCCGGGCGTGCCTCGCGGTCGCCCCCGCCGTAGGTGTTGCCACCGCGCTCGGGGCGGTCGCCACCAAAGCTACGCTTCTCGCCGTAGCTGGAGTTACCACGGTCGCCGCCAAAGCTGCGCTTCTCGCCAAACGCGCCAGGCGTGCGCTTCTCACCAAAGGCACCCGGCGTGCGCTCGCCGCCGAAGCTGCGCTTTTCGCCGAAAGCCCCCGCGTTGCGCTCACCGCCAAATGAACGCTTTTCACCAAATGCGCCGGGGTTGCGCTCGCCGCCAAAGCTGCGCTTCTCGCCGCCGTAGCTGTTGCCGCCGCGCTCGGGACGGTCGCCGCCGCCGAAGCTGCGCTTCTCGCCGTAGGCTGGCTTGCCGAAGCTACCGCCATTGCCGCCGCTAGGCCGGCCGCCAAACTTGTTGCCGCCCTGCCCAAACGTGGGGCGGGCCGGCGAGTAGCCCTCGCCGCGCCCGTCGGGGCGGTTGCCTTTATAATTGCTGCCGCCGTTGCCGCCGCTCCGGGGCTGGTAGCCGCCGCGCGAGTCGCCGCCACCGCGCGAATCGTTGCTGCGCGAATCATTGCCGCGCCGCGCCGGCCTTTCGTCTGAATGTTGCTTGCCCATCTTGGTACGTAATTTTTAACTAATCTAATTGCTGGCTTATAGTCCCGCGCCGCCGGCGCTGGTGAGTGCTAGTGTCTGCCCCGAGTGGCAGTCGGTAAAAAAAAGCCCGGACCCGCTAGCCGCCGCCGAAGCGCCGGGTAGGGGTCCGGGCCGTAGGCCGTGGCCGCGCTTAGTCGCGCCGGGCCAGCTTGGCCTCAATCGAGTGCTGGGTGTGAGGCACGGCGCGCAGGCGCTCCTTCGGAATGAGCTTGCCCGTGCCGATGCACACGCCGTACGTACCGTTTTTGATGCGCAGCTGCGCGTTTTCAAGCTGCTGAATGAACTTCATCTGGCGCGAGGCCAACTGGTTCAGGCTTTCTTTCTCGGCGGTCTCAGCGCCGTCTTCCAGCACCTTCAGCGACGCGGCCGTGGTGTCGGTGCCCGACTCGTTGTTGCGGGTCAGGGTTTCCTTGATAAAGGATAGCTCCTTACGGGCGGCCGTAAGTTTATCCTGAATAATCTGGTCAAACTCGGCTAAGTCTTCCCGCGAGTAGCGGAGGTTTTCCTCGGTCATCGAAAAGCAAGTAAAAGATAATGTGTGTGAGCCCGTTCGCGGCGCAGTTAGGCCAATTCCAACGCCCTGCCCAGCTAAAAAGTTTGGCAAGGCTGCTGGCTTTACCCTAGCGATTTGCGCGCAGGGCTAAGTTTCGCGGGGCAAAGGTAATTAGTTTCCACGGCTTTGCTTCGCGTACTTCCTTATTCCTTCAGAATCCAAGCATTTGGATGGCCGCCACGGCGGCCTCCGTACCCTTGTTGCCGTGGCGCCCGCCGGCGCGGTCCCAGGCCTGCTCCAGGGTATTGGTCGTTACTAAGCCAAATATTACTGGCTTATTGTATTTTAATCCTACAGTTGTTATGCCCTGCGCCACGGCGTGGCAGATGTAGTCGTCGTGCTTGGTGTCGCCCTTGATAACCACGCCCAGGCAAATGACGGCGTCTATCTCCTCGTGCTGGGCCAGGAACTGCGCCCCTAGCGTGAGCTCAAAGCTGCCGGGCACGGTATTGCGGAAAATATTTTCGGCCTTAGCGCCGTGCTTCAGCAGGGTCTCGTAGGCGCCGTTGCTGAGCGTGTCGGTTAGCTCGCGGTTCCACTCGGCCACCACTAGGCCGAAGCGCTTTTCGCTGATGTCGGGAAAATTGGTGCTGTCGTAGGAGCTGAGGTTTTGAAGGGCAGTCGCCATGAATCGCAGATTTAACGGATTTAATGGATTACGCGGATACGCCCGCTACGCGGGCTGGCTAGCTTGGTGGCTAGCCTCTGCTTGTTTGTGGGCGGGGTTACTAGGGAGCTTTAATTCCACTTAAAAAGCAACGGCGCTTTCCGCAGGAGGAAAGCGCCGTTGGCAGAAATGGTTTGGCTAGGGTACCTGCTTGCTTACTGAGCGATGGCTGCCTTGCGCTGGCGAGCCTCCCCTACCTCGGCCGAGGCCGCATAGTCGTTCAGGATACGGTCATAAGCCTTGATGGCTCCGGCGTTGTCCTTGGCCGCTTCGAGGGCAATACCCTGCTTGAGCAAGTAGCCGGGCGAGAACTGCTCGTTGGCCTTGTGGTCGGCGGCCTTACCGTAAAGCTCGGCAGCTTCCTTAGGCTGATTCAGCTCCAGCTTGGCATCGCCCATGAGCGAGTAGGCCCGCGACTGCACGAGGTAGTCGTCGGCGCTGAACTTGTCGAGGTAGTTGTAGGCATCCTGGTATTTGCCTTCTTTCAGCGCGGCTACGCCGGCGTAAAAGTTGGCCAGGTTGCCGGCCTTGGTGCCGCTGTACTCGCTGGCTACCTTGGTCAGGCCCGGGCGCTTGCCGTCGCCCTTCAGGGCCTTGTTCAGCGAATCAGCTTCCCAGTAATCGACGGCCTTGAACATGGCGTTTTGCGCTTGCGTGTTCTGCTCGGTGCGCCAGTAGTTATAGCCAAACACACCGGCCACCACGGCTACCACGGCTACCAGTACTCCCAGCAGCAGGTTGCGATTGCGGCGCACGAAGTCTTCCGACTCGGCTAGGCGGGCAGCCAGCGCGTCGGGGTCTTCCAGCATCGGGTTCTGGGTAGCGTAGCTTTCTTCGGTCGGGGCGAGCGGGTCGGTCGACACAGGGCGAACGGGCTGGCGGGCACCCGGCGTTTTGCCGGTGTAAGGAATCTTAGACATTAGGATAGGTCGCTCGGCGGCGCGGCAGGCACGCTACCGGCGCCGCTGGGGGCCACCCGGCCGCAAAGGCAAGTGGCCGGGTTAAAAGATGAAGCTGGAAACTAGTCGTGAATATACGGGTAGTCGTTCTGCACGTACACATCTTTGAACAACTCGTCGGCCGTGGGGTAAGGCGAGTTTTCGGCAAAGTCAACCGACTCCTGTACCTGCGCCTTGATGCGCTCATCGATGGCCGCCAGTTCGTCCTCAGTCGCCATGTTGTGGGTGAGGATGGTGTGGCGCACGGCCTCAATGGTGTCGCGGTGGCGGTACTCCTCCACCTCTTCCTTGGTACGGTACTTGGCCGGGTCGCTCATTGAGTGGCCCTTATAGCGGTAGGTTTTGAATTCAAGGAAGGTCGGGCCTTCGCCGTTGCGGGCGCGCTCAGCGGCGCGGGCCACGGCGTGATGCACGTCTTCCACGTTCATGGCATTCACCGGCTCGTTGGGCATCTGGTAGCCGTCGGCAATGATGTGCAGCTCCGTCACGTTCGACGAGCGAGCCACGGCCGTACCCATAGCGTAGCCGTTGTTCTCCACCACGAAAATCACGGGCAGCTTCCACAGCATAGCCATGTTGAAGGCCTCGTGCAGGGCACCCTGGCGCACGGCACCGTCGCCCATGTAGCAAATGCAGAGCTTACCGGTCTTGTTGTACTTCTCGGCAAAGGCAATACCGGCCCCCATCGGAATCTGGCCGCCCACGATGCCATGGCCACCCATGAATCCCACTTCCTTATCGAACATGTGCATCGAGCCGCCTTTGCCCTTCGAGCAGCCGGTGGCCTTGGCAAATAGCTCGGCCATGATGGCGTTGGGCGAGGTACCCAGCGCCAGCGGGTGGGCGTGGTCGCGGTAGGCAGTGATGTACTTGTCGCCTTTTTCCAAGGCCGACACGGCACCAGCTACGCAAGCCTCCTGGCCGATGTAGAGGTGGCAGAAGCCTTTGATTTTTTGCTGGCCGTAGAGTTGGCCGGCCTTCTCCTCAAACTTGCGCATGAGCTGCATTTGCTCATACCAGGTGAGGTAGGTTTCCTTCGGGAACTCGGGCTGGGCCGGTGAGGTAGCCACCGGCTCGTCGCCAGGATTGCCCCCCGCGTGCGCAGCAGGCATTTCCTCTACCGCCGGCTGGGCGGCCGTTTCAACGCCGGTAGCGGCATCGACTACTTTTGCTGCCTGGCCGTTGGCCTCACCGCCCTTGGCGCCGGCCTTCGACGCATCCTTTACTTTCGACTCCGCCATAATTCGGGGTATATAATTTCGCGTTGGGAGGGCGAAATTACGTAATACCTGCCGTACTCTCACCCCCCCGCCCCGAATGACGCTCGACCAGCTCCACTTGCTGTTTTTTAAGAACTACGACGAAGCCAGCCTGGCCCTGAGCCCGGGCATCAATTGCTTTATCGGTGATAACGGCAGTGGCAAAACCAACCTGCTCGATGCCATTCATTACTTGGCTCTTACCAAGAGCGCCTTTGCCGGCCCCGATGGCCAGAGCATCAAGCAAGGCGCCGATTTTTTTGTGGTAAAAGGCAAGTTTTCTGCGGCCGAACTGGACCAGCCCGAGACCATCCAAGTGAGTATGCGGGCCGGTCAGAAAAAGACTATCACCCACGATAAGCAACCCTACGACCGGCTGGCCGACCACATCGGGCGCTACCCGGCGGTGCTCATTTCGCCCTACGACACCGACCTTATCCGACAGGGCAGCGAAGACCGGCGCCGTTATTTCGACAGCCTGCAATCGCAGCTCGACCACGATTTTCTCGAACTGCTCATTCAGTATAATGGTCTGCTACGCCAGCGCAACGCCACGCTTAAGCAGGGCGTCGGCAGCCACGGCTTCGACGCGCTCTACCTGCAAGCGCTCGACGACCAGCTAGCCCCGCTGGGCGAAAGCCTGTCGGCGCTGCGCGTAGCGTTTCTCACGCAGTTCATTCCGGTCTTTCAGCGGCACTACGCGCAGTTGACTGATGGCCGCGAGCAGGTGGCCGTGGAGTATAAGAGCCAGCTACCGGGGCAGAACTTTCGCCACCTGCTGCTGGCCAATGAGCGCCGCGACCTGCTATTGCAACGTAGCACCATCGGTCCGCACCGGGACGACTTCGTGTTCCTGATGGATGGTCTGGCCGTGAAAAGCTACGCCTCACAGGGACAGCAGAAGTCCTTTGTCATCGCCCTCAAGCTGGCGCAGTTCGAACTGCTGGCTAGTCGGAAAGGGCTAGCGGGCATGGCTGCCGCCAAGCCACTGTTGTTGCTCGATGATATTTTTGACCGACTCGACGACAAGCGCATTGCCCGCCTTCTGGAGCTAGTAGCCGACCAGACTTTCGGGCAGGTCTTCCTCACCGACACCAACTTGGAACGTACTGACCAGGCGTTGGCCGGCGTAAGTAGCGTCATTCAACGCTTCCGCGTGAGCGACGGCCACGTGGCCACAATCTGATTTTGGGGCGGCTGGCGGCCGGGCTAGGGCGTACTTTTGTGGGGTAGCAGCGGCCGCCATTGTCCGGGAAGTTCGCGCCATTACGTAGACCGCTCCTGTGAAAAAGCCCAGCCTCTCCCCCACCGCCCGCCGCGCCGATATCATTCCGCTGAAGGAGGGTTTGGAGGCACTGGTGCGTGCCTACCGCCTAGGCGGCAAGCTCAACGAGGTAACGGTGGTGGCTAGCTGGGAGCGCGTGATGGGCAAGGCCGTCGCCCTCAAAACCAAGGAAGTTTACGTGAGTAAGGGCAAGCTTTTCGTGCGGCTCACCTCGGCCCCGCTCAAGCATGAACTCGTGATGGCCAAGACCCGCGTACTGGAAATGCTCAACGCCGAGGTCGGCGCGCAGGCAGTAACCGAGGTAGTTTTCCTGTAAGCGGCTATGCGTCGTTGGGCCGGCTGGGCTTTCGTCAGCTCTGGCACCGCTCATTTTTGCTACTGTAAAATCTTGCTAACCGCTACCAGCAAGTGTCCAGAATTTTTGGCCAAAAATGGTCGAATACTCCGGCGTACCGAACCCTACCGCGCCTATTATCCCGTCCTGGAAGTTGCAACTAACAAAAATGTTCCACGTGAAACATTTTTGTTACTTTGGGCCATACACTTTCAATAGAAGCTCATTGTACGCCTCTAGTAGGGCGATGTACTTAGCTTGAAGGGCTAAAAGCTGGCTATTGGCGTCAGAATCGGATTTATTTACGCTCATTACACGGGGTGTAACACTATTTGTAACAGCAGGGCGAACAGACTGCGTTACAAAAGGTGGAGAAGATTGTTGAACACTCGTAAAGCTTTGTGAGAAATCATACCCAATGATTTGTCCAACGTTTCTTACAAAGTTAGCGTCCAATGTCTCTTCTTTAAACTTACGGTAGATGGTCGGCCGTGTAATGCCCAATTCCTCCACGATGCGCGTGATGGAGATACCGCTGTTTTTAATGGCTTCCTGCAGGATTTCACCTTGATGAGGCATAGAATGAGCGTGTTACACGACAACCGTACAAAGATGAAAAGAACGTACCTGTAAAGCAAGTAGCAGACAAACAATTACATTACCCCAAACGTGTAACGCACGCAACAACTGCCGGCATCCCCACCGATACGTAGAAACAATTGTTACGAATTCGCCTTACAAGCTTTACGATTGCGGAAATATTTTACCGTTTATGAGGCCGGGCGTTTGAGGAGCGCGAGCAGGCGGTCCGGGAAATCGGTGGTGATGCCATCGACCCGCCAGCTCAGCACGCGGTGCAGGTCAGCTTGCTCGTTCACAGTCCAAGGCACTAGTCGCAGCGTGGGGTAGGCCGCGCGCAGCTGCGCTACGAGCTCGGCAGAGAGCAGTTGAAAATCGGAGCCGAATACCTGCGGCACAAACCCAAGTTCCTGAAACAACGCCGCCGGCTGGGCGGGCTCTTCATTAAGCAGGCACAACGCCAGTGTGGGAGCTAGCTGCCGGGCGGCTTGCAACACCCGGCCGTCAAAGCTCAGCAAGGTGGTGCGCGCCGCTACGCCAGGCATGGCGGCCAGCTCGGCCAGCACCAGCTCCACGAAGGGCCAGGGAGCCGGATGAAAAAAATTGTCGCCAGTTGGGGCGCTTTTAAGTTCGATAGAATAACCTACCGGCGGGCGTCCCAAGCGCTGGCAGGTGGCCTCGGCCAGTTGCAGCACCTCGAGCAGCAGCGGGCGATATGTGGGGCTGGGCTGCTGCGCCGGAAAGCGCGGGTGCGGCCACTCCCCTACCACGCAGCGCCGGATGGTGGCATAGGGTAGCTCATAGAGATTGTAGGCCTGCTCGTGCGCGGGCGCAATCAGCTCACCGGCGGGGCCGCGCCCCAAGTCGGCGGCCAGCCACGGCTCGTGCGATAGCACCACCTGGCGGTCGGCCGAGATGATGACGTCTAACTCCAGCACATCGACGCCTAGCGCCAGCGCGTGCGCGAAGGCCGGCAAGGTATTTTCGGGTAGCAGGCCCCGGCAGCCCCGGTGGCCGTGCACTTCGGGTTGGCCTAATGAGGATAGAACGGAAGAGGGAAAAGCCATAGCGGCTTGTACGCGGCGCCTTACCGGGTAGCCAGGTTGGCGGTGCTTTCTTTGCGGTGGGCTAGGGCTGCGCGCGTGCGCGGCTCCTTATCGCCGCCTTATTTGCAATGAAGCGTTTGCTACTGTTCGTGCTCCTCCTGGCTTTGGTAGCGGGGGGTTATTACTACTACAATTCCCTCAAAAAGGGCCCCGAGTACGCGCTGCTGCAAGCCGCAGCGGCCACCCAAACGCACGACGTGGCCACCTTCGACCGGTACGTGGATGTAGACGCCCTCACGGGCCACCTCGTCGATGACGTAGCCAGCCAGAGCGGCACGCTCGCGGCGCTGGTGCCCGGTGGCGGGCTGGCGCTACGCGGCGGCCTGAGCCTGCTGAAGCCCCAGGTGGCCAAAGCCGCCCACAAGGAAATTCAGCGCTACGTCGAAACGGGCTCGATAGAAGCCGCCCAGGCGGCCGCGCCCAAGCGGCTGGTCAACCTTTCGTTTATGGGTTTGGCGGGGCGCGTAGTAAGTCCCGACAGCAAGTTCAAAGGGGTGAAATACTCGACTGACAAGGGTAACGAGGCGCTCGTGGGCCTAGAGTTTACGCAGCCCCGCTACGACACCACGATGGTGGTGGAGGTGAAACTACTGAAGCAACCCGACGGTCATTGGCAAGCCAAGCAGATTACCAACGCCGGCGAGTTGGCCAAGGACGTAGCCCGATTGGAGAAAACCCATCTGCTAGGCGGCCGCTAGCGTAGCTACCGCCAGGTATTTTTAAAAGCAAAAAGGGGGCTCCTGCCGTGCGGCAGGAGCCCCCTTTTTATGGGCAGTGCGTCAGCCCTAGCGGCTGCGGCCGAAGAAATAATAAATCAGCAGGCCACCGAAGGGGAAGAAGAAAATGATGGCAGCCCAGAGGAGCTTCTTGCCAATTTCCCAGGGCTGATTGAATACATTGATAATAGCTAATACGTCGAGCACAAGTAGTGCAATACCCCAAGGGGCGAGGCTACCGTCGGCGTTGAAGCGGTTGCAGCTGGTGGTGAGCAGCAGCAAGGGCAGCAGCAGGGTAGCCAACAGGGGCAGGCGTTGCGAGAAAGAACGGAGGGCTTTCATGTGAAAGGAAAGGGTGTTGGTGAAGGAATGTGCGGGTTTTACGCAGCATCCCCCCACTAGGATACCATTTCCTTAAAATCGGTAGCTCCCCACCTGCTGGAAAAAATGAGCCAGCGCGCCCGGCACCAGCGCAATCATGAGCAGCACCCCAAACAGCGCCCCGTAGAAGTGGGCATCGTGGTTGATATTGTCGCCCCGGCGGCGGCCCATATAGTACGAATAGGCTAGGTACAACACCCCAAAAATGAACGGCTGAATAGGGAACGGCAACGGAAAAATGATGATGCCCCCGCCGTTTCTGTTCACCGGAAACAGCAGAATACTGGCAAACAGCACCGCCGCCACCCCACCCGAGGCGCCCAGGCTACGGTAGCCCCGGTCGTCGCGGTGCTTGAAATAGGTGGGCAAATCGGACACCACTATGCCCCCCAAGTACAGCAGTAAGAACAGCCCAAGCCCCGCCCCCGTGCCGTAGCCCTCGGCCAGCGTGCTGAGCACGGTGGGCGCGAAAGAGTAAAAGGCAAACATGTTAAACAGAAGGTGGCTCCAGTCGGCGTGCAGGAAGCCGGAGGTGAGCAGGCGGTACCACTGCCCGTTGCGGGCCATCACGTAGGGCTCCATTATCCAGGCCTCCATCAGGTCGCGGTTGGACCAGGCATAGGCAGAAATGGCGACCGTGAGGCCAATGAGAATGAGAACGGGATTGAGCATGGGAATTGAAGTAGCGCGGACTTTCAGCCCGCGAGTGAGCAAACTGCGGCGGTACTACTCGCGGACCGAACGTCCGCGCTACTGCCTACGACTCGCGCTCCAGTAGTTGCAGGGCCAGCTGCCGCAGCGGTTCCTTACGCGCCGCCGATACCCCGATGCGCTCCAAGTGCAGCAGGGCATCCTCGAAGTACTGGTTGATGAGCGCCTCGGTTTGGGGGCGGATATTGAGCTCATCGTACACGCCGCGCACGGCCGCCACCTTAGCATCGGCGTCGGTCACGGGCTGGCCGATGTGCTGGCCTAGCGCGGCCTGCTGGGGCGGGCCGGCCTGGGCCTGGGCGGTGAGAAGCAGGAAAGTTTTCTTGTCGGAAATGATGTCGCCCCCCACCCGCTTACCAAAGGTGGCAGCGTCGCCGTACACGTCGAGCAGGTCATCGCGCAGCTGGAAGGCCAGCCCGATGTCGGTGCCAAACTGCCGCAGGTGCTCGGCATCTTCCGCGCTGGCCCCGGCCAGCACGGCGCCCAGCTCCAGGGCAAAGCCGAGGAGCACGGCCGTTTTCAGCCGAATCATGTCGAGGTATTGCGGAATGGTGACGGTGGTTTCGGTCTCAAAATTCATGTCCCACTGCTGGCCTTCGCACACCTCAGCGGCGGTCTGGGAGAAGCGGCGCAGCACCTGGGGCAGCACCGCCGGGGGTACGTTTTCGAAGAGCAATTCGTAGGCCCGCACCAGCATTACATCGCCCGAGAGGATGGCCACGTTGGCGTTCCATTTCTCGTGCACCGTGGGCTGGCCGCGCCGCAGCGGCGCCTGGTCCATGAGGTCGTCGTGGAGCAGCGTGAAGTTGTGGAAGACCTCGGTGGCCAGGGCCGGCTTCACCAGCGGGGCCAGCGCATCAGTAAAAAGCTGGCCGCCGAGCAGCGTGAGCAAGGGCCGCAGGCGCTTGCCGCCAAGCCCCATGATGTAGCGAATGGGGTCGTAGAGCGTGGCCGGTTGCTGGCCGTAGTCAAGCTCTTTTAAAGCCTGCTGGAGGAGATTGGAGAGGTCGGTTTGCACGGGGGCAAAGGTAGGTGGGGTAAGGGGCGCGCCGGCCGCCAAGGCTGCTGGGGCAGGCCGCCTGCTCTATACGAAACCGGCCCCCCGGGCGGTCCGGTAAGACAAAGGGGCTTCCCTCTGCCTTACCGGACCGCCCGGGGGGCCGGTTGTTTGCTACGCTTGGCCAACCGGACGTCCGGTAGCCTCGGCGGCCTGCCGACGGGTCCTTCTAGACGTCCGGTTGAGCAGGGCGCAACGCCCGCAAGGCTACCGGATGTCCGGTCGGCCAGGTGGCGAACCCACCAGCCCTACCGGACTGGCGGCTGAGCTAGCGGCGACGCTTGCCGCCCTTACCGCCTTTGTCGCTCCGGCCGCCACTGCTGCCGTTGCCACCGCGCGGGCTACCATCCTTGCCGTTTCTATCGCCGCGGTAGCCACCGCCGCGGCTGGCCCGGCCGGCTTCGCGCTCGGCGCGCTCGCGCTGCTTGATGTGCTCGGGGCGGTCATCGACAAGCTCCATGTCGATGGTGCGGTCGAGCAGGTTGGCCGAAGTGATGACCACTTGCAGCTCGTCGCCAAACTGGATGATGCGCTTCGAGCCGCGGCCCACCAGGCGGTAGTTGTCCTTGTCAAGCTCGAAGGTGTCGCCGGGGATGTCGGAAATCCGCACCATACCCTCACACTTGTTTTCCTCAATCTCGACGTAGATGCCGCGCTCGGTAAGGCCCGATACCACGCCCTTGAACTGCTCGCCGATGTGAGCGCCGATGTACTCGACCTGCTTGTATTTGATGCTGGCGCGCTCGGCATTGGCGGCCAGTTTCTCGCGGGCCGACGAGTGCTTGCACTCCTCTTCCACCGGCTCTACGGGCACGTTCTTGCCGCCTTCGAGGTAGTGCTCCAGCAGGCGGTGGGCCATCATGTCGGGGTAGCGGCGGATGGGCGAGGTGAAGTGCGAGTAGTGCGCGAAGGCCAGGCCGAAGTGCCCCAGCGGCTCGGTGCTGTAAATGGCCTTCGACATGGAGCGGATGGCCAGCCCCTGAATCACGTTTTGCTCGGGCTTGCCCACCACGTCTTCGCTGAGCTTGTTGAGCTCGGTGCTGACCTTTTTGGGGTTGGCCAGGTTCAGCTTGTGGCCGAATTTCTGGGCGAAGAGGGCGAAGTTTTCGAGGCGGTCCGGGTCGGGCGCGTCGTGGGTGCGGTACACCATCGTGAAGCGCGGCTTGGTTTTCTTGAGCCCGAACACGTATTCGGCTACTCGCTTGTTGGCGAGCAGCATGAACTCCTCAATGAGCTTGTGCGCGTCCTTGCGCTCCTTCACGTACACGCCGAGCGGTTTGCCGTCCTCGCCCAGCTTGAACTTCACCTCCTGGGTTTCGAACGAAATCGCGCCCTTGCGGAAGCGTTCGGCCGAGAGCTTTTTGGCAAGCCGGTTCAGCAGGTTTACCTCTTCGGCCAAGTCGCCCTCGCCGGTTTCGATGCGCTCCTGCGCCTCCTCATAGCTGAAGCGGCGGTCGGAGTGAATGACGGTTTTGCCGAACCACGAGTCCACCAGCTTGGCCTTTTCATCGAGTTCGAACACGGCCGAGAAGGTCAGCTTGTCCTCGTTGGGCCGCAGCGAGCAGAGGCCGTTCGAGAGGTTCTCGGGCAGCATCGGAATCACGCGGTCCACGAGGTACACCGAGGTGGCGCGGCTCTTACCCTCGCGCTCCAGCTCGGTACCTAGCCGCACGTAGTGGGTCACGTCGGCGATGTGCACGCCCACTTCGTAGTTGCCGTTGTCGAGGGTGCGTAGGCTGAGCGCGTCGTCGAAGTCCTTGGCATCGGCCGGGTCGATGGTGAAGGTGAGGATGTCGCGGAAGTCGCGGCGCTTGGCAATTTCCTCCTTCGTGATGGTCGTCGGGATGGCGTCGGCCTCCTCCTCCACCGCACTCGGAAACTCGAACGGCAACCCGAACTCCGCCATGATGGCGTTTATCTCGGCCTCGTTCTGGCCGGCCGCCCCGAAGTTGCGGATGATGGTGCCGACCGGGTTGCGGCCTTGCCCCTCGTGGTCGGGAAACTCAGTGATGCGCACCAGCACCTTGTCACCGTTGCGCGAGTCGCCCAGTTCCTGCGGCGGCACCATCACGTCGAAGTACGCCTTGCGGTTATCAGGCTTCACGAAGCCGATGGAGCCCTGCACTTGCAGGCGGCCCACCACCTCGGGGCGCTGGCGCTTGAGCACCTCCACCACGTCACCAGTTACCCGGCCGTCGCGGATGCCGCGCAGGCGCACCCGCACCAAGTCGCCATCGAGCGCGTAGCGCAGCTGGTCGGTGAAGACGCGGATGTCGTCGCCCTCGCCATCCTCGCGCACCACGAAGGCGAAGCGCGGCGTGGCTAGGGCCACCGTGCCGATAATGGTGTTGCCATCGCGGCGGGGCCGGTCGGGGCCATCACCCACGTGGTCGAAGCCCGCCGAGCGGCGCCGATGCACAATGGGGTCTTGGCCGAAATGGTCATCTAGCGCGGGCAAGGCTGGAGTTTCCGCTGCGACTTTTTTAGCCGTTTTCCGGCCCTTGGCGGCGCTGGCAGCCACTTGCAGGTCAGTGGGGTTGGCCAACCGATAATCGTCGTTCTGAAGCAACTCCAGCTTGCCTTCCTGCTTCAACTCTTTAAGATGAGCGAACAATTCTTCGCGCTGCACCTTGGTCGTAATGCCTAGCCGGCGCGAAAGCTGGCGATAAGCCAGCACCTTGCCGGGGTTGTCGGCAAACTGCCGGAATACTACCTCCTTGTCTACGCTAGCCGCCGCGGCGGCAACTTTCGAAACGGGAGCGGCCTTGGTGGCGGGGGCTGCCTTCGCGCGGGGGGCGCGGGGGGCGGCGGGGTCTTTGGGGGTTTTCATGGGTTAAATAAGACGGCCGCCGGACAGCTTGGGGTAAGATTGACGAAGGCGACGCGTGGGGTAAAAATGTAGAACGGCCGAATGCCGCCCAAGGGTTAACAGAATTTCAGCGAATAACGTTGGCCTTCGCTAGAACCATCAGCACCCGGCTGCCAAATTCGGCTACCGTCCATTCTTTCAGGTCAGATACTTGGCCGTCGCCGACTTCCACGAGCACCGGCTGGCCGGCTAGGGTATCGGCTACATCGAAGGAATAGAAAAGCCGTGGCTGCAAAGAGTGGACTGCGTCCTGTAGTGAAGCGGGTACCAAATTCCCCTCCGCCCCTACCGCATGCCCATTTACTACGAAGAAACGGCGCTCCGAAGCGGGCTTCAAATCAGCGAAGTCGCGCACGAAAAGCGATGTGCCAGCCGGTAGTTCCTGGCGCTGCCAGAAGTCATCCAGCTGACTTTGGGCCGCTATCACCGAGTCAGCACCAAACGATTTGGCTAGCCCCTTCACGAAGTAGCGCCGGCCATCCGCGAAGCTCAGCGGTGTCGGCTGCGTCAGGAAGCGGCTAGGAAACGTGTGGCTAGCCGCGGCATCGTACCAGCCGGTTGCGTGGTGCGAGGAAAGATACTCGGCCGTCGAAACGGCTAGCGGTATCAGCCGGGCTAGCCGGTCGTACTCAGCACCAGTCAGCATCCAACCCCGATAGATTGCTTGCGCCGGCCGGTCTGGAGTAGGAAACCAGACCTTATCGTTATCCAAGTCAACCAGCCCAATGGCTAGCCCCTGTGCCCGCGCCCAGGCGTACTCCGGCTCCCACATCGGGTCCACGGTGCGCGGCGAGTAAGGCAGACAGGGGTAAATGAAATGCATAGACTAAGCGTGGGTGCGGGCCGTAATGCGCGCCGGGTCATCACTCGGGATGGCAGCTAGCAGCTGCTGCGTGTACGGATGCTGCGGGTTCGCGTAGACTTCAGCCGCTGGGCCGCTCTCCACGATTTTGCCCTGGCTCATCACCAGCAGGCGGTCGCTCATGAAGCGGGCCACCGACAGGTCGTGCGTGATGAACAGGTAGGTGATGCCCAACTCGCGCTTGAGGTCATTGAGCAAGTTGAGTACCTGCGCCTGCACGCTCACATCGAGCGCCGACACCGACTCGTCGCACACGATGAGCTTGGGCCGCAAGGCAAGCGCCCGTGCAATGCAAATGCGCTGCCGCTGCCCGCCGCTGAACTCGTGCGGGTAGCGCTGCTCGGCATCGTCACTGAGGCCCACGGTACGCAGCAACTCGCGCACCCGAACCTTTTGCTCGGTGCGGCTGCCGCCCACCCCGTGCACCCGCATGGGTTCCAAAATGGCCTCGCCCACCGTGAGCATCGGATTCAGGGCCGCGTAGGGGTCCTGGAACACGAGCTGAAACTCGCGCCGCCGGTGGCGCAATTCGCCGGCTGGCAGCGCCGCTAGGTTTGTACCTTCAAACAGGATGCGGCCGGCCGTTGGTTCCGTGAGGCGCAGCAGAGCGCGGCCCAGCGTGGTCTTGCCGCAGCCCGACTCGCCCACCAGGCCCACCGTTTCGCCGGGGTAGATAGTGAGGCTGACATCATCTACTGCCTTAACGAAGTCGGTAGTACGCGAGAAAAACCCCTTGCGAATGGGAAAATAGACGCGCAGATTCTCGACGTTCAGCAACGGTTCCACGGCCGTGGAACGTATTTGTTCCACGGGGAACGTTTTGGAAGTGTCAGAATTAGGCCGTAACTCCGCGAAGGGCATTTTTAGGGGCTCTTGCCCTACCCCGCCAGCCCGCGCCACGAGGTTGCCGGCCGCATCGACCTGCATAAAATCGGCCACCACCGGCAGGCGCGCCTTGCCAATCGAGAGGCGCGGGCGGCAGGCCAGCAGGCCCTGCGTGTAGGGATGCTGCGGCCGGGTGAAGATGTCGAGCACGGTGCCCTGCTCCACCACCCGGCCGCGGTACATCACCAGAATACGGTCGGCAATCTCGGCCACTACGCCCAGGTCGTGCGTGATGAAGAGCACCGCCGTACCATGCTCGCGCCGCAGGTCGCGGATGAGTTGCAGGATTCTGGCCTGCACCGTCACGTCGAGCGCCGTGGTGGGCTCGTCGGCGATGAGCAGCGCCGGGCGGCAGGCCATCGCCATTGCTATCATCACGCGCTGCTTCTGGCCGCCGCTTATCTCGTGTGGGTAGGCTTTGAGGATTTGTGCCGGGCGCGGCAACTGCGCCTCGGTGAACAGCTCAATGGTGCGCGCCTCGGCTTCCGGCTTGCTAAGGGCAGTATGCAGCAATAGCGCTTCTACTACCTGGTAGCCGCACGTCAGCACCGGGTTCAGCGAGGTCATGGGCTCCTGAAAAATCATGCTGATGTCGTTGCCCCGCACCTGCTGCAATTTCTTTTCAGGAAGCGTCAGCAAATCAACCTGACCTAGTTTCTCCGACTCAAACATGGCCGTGCCGCTCTCGATACGCGCCGCGGGCTTTTGCAGCAGCCCGAGCAGGGCCAGCGAGGTCACCGACTTGCCCGAGCCCGACTCGCCCACAATCGCCACCACCTCTCCCCTATTCACCGCAAACGACACACCGCCCACGGCGCGGGTGCGGCCGCGCTGCGACTGAAAATCGACGGACAGGTTCTCAACGGTAAGTAAGGGCATGGCAACAACAAAAACGGCGCGGAAGAAATCCGCGCCGCAAGTTTACTAGACTAGACAGGTTCCGCCGCCGGCGGCCCCGCGGCGGCCAGCGCCGTGTTTTGCTCGGTTTGCTTGAAGAAGCGTCCTTGCAGCAGCAAAATGAGCGCCACGCCGATGAAAATGGACGAATCGGCTAGGTTGAAAATCGGCCAGAGCGACAAGTATTTGCCCCCAAAAATAGGCCAGGAAGCGGGCGTAAAACCCTCGTAGATATCCACATAAATCATGTCGATAACCTGCCCGAAAAACCACGGCGTGGGCGAGCCAAACGGCGCGTTGTGGTAGATAACGCCGTAGAACAGCGAGTCAATAACGTTGCCCACGGCCCCGCCCAGAATGAGCGCCATGCAGGCGATGAAGCCCGCCGCCGCCCGCTGCTTCCACAGCCGCACGATGTAGTAGCTGATGCCACCCACCGCCAGCAGCCGGAAGCCCGTGAGCACCAGCTTGCCATAGGGCGGCGGCAGCAGCTCCACACCGAAAGCCATGCCGGGGTTTAGCGTGTAATGCAGCTTAAACCAATTGCCAATCAACGGAATCTCCCCGGCTAGCCCCGGCTGCATATGCTTATGCACCAAATACTTGGAGAGCTGGTCGATAAAAATAACGAACAGCGCCAGCAGGAAAAAAGGCAGCACACTGCCGCGCCGCGCCGGGTAGCGCTGGGGCTGGGAATAGGTATCTACGGGCAAGTCAGTCTGCACAGGTGAAACTCAGGTTACTTTATACTGTTTTATACCGAATTACGAGGTTTCAGAACCTTTGAAAACGGCTTGGGCAAGGCGTTGTGCGCGGGAAAACCCGGCCGCGTTTTCAGGCGCAGCCGGGCATCTCACAATCAGGCAGTTACTACGTCTACTTTGGCGGGCACCGAGAAATCGTCAAACTCCAGCACTGCGCCACCGGCTACTTCGGGCACAAAGTCGAGGCGCAGGGCCTGCACTTCCTCGCGGATGTAGTCGCCGAAGGCGGCCACGGCGGCTTGCAGCTCGGCGGGCGCACTGCTGGCCAGGGTCACCTGGATGCGGTCCTGCACTTCGAGCCCCGAGTCTTTGCGCAGGTTTTGGAGGCGGTTGACGAGCTCACGGGCCAGGCCTTCCTGGCGCAGCGCTTCGGTGAGCGTCACGTCGAGGGCCACGGTGAGCGGGCCGTCGGTGGCCACGAGCCAGCCGGGCAGGTCCTGGGTGCGGATTTCAACTTCGTCGAGGTGCAGCATAAGGGTTTCGCCTTCTACTTCTACGGCTAGCTCACCCTGCTTTTCCAGCTGGCTTAGCTCGTCATTGGTCAGCGTTTGGATGCGGGCACCCACGGCCTTCAAGCGCGGGCCGTACACCTGCCCCAGCCGCTTGAAATTGGGCTTCACCGACTTCACCAGCACACCGCTCGTGTCGTCTAGAAACTCCACGTGCTTCACGTTGACCTCGGCGCAAATCAGGTCTTCGACCTTGCCGACTTGCTCCTTGGTAGAGCCGTTCAGCACCGGCACCAGGATGCGCTGCAAGGGCTGGCGCACCTTGAGCACCGACTTCTTGCGCAGCGAGTGCGTGAGCGAGCTGATGCGCTGGGCCAGCTCCATGCGCTCTTCCAACGCCTTGTCGATGAGCGAGGTATCGGCTTCGGCCAGGTAGGTCAGGTGCACCGATTCGGCGGCGTTCTGGCCTTTGGTGAGGTTGCCGTAGAGCCAATCGGCGAAGAAGGGCGCGATGGGCGCCATGAGCTGCGCCACGGTGCTGAGGCATTCGTGCAGCGTCTCGTAAGCGGCTTGTTTATCGGTAGTTAGCTCGCCTTTCCAGAAGCGGCGGCGCGAGAGGCGCACGTACCAGTTAGAGAGCTGGTCGGTCACGAAATCCTGCACGGCGCGGGCGGCTTTCGTGGGGTCGTAGGAGTCGAAATGACCACGCACTTCGGCCAGCAGGCTCTGCAACTTACTCAGAATCCAGCGGTCGAGCTCGGTGCGCTCGGCCACGGGCACGCTGGGCGTGCTGCCTTGCTGGAAGCCATCGAGGTTGGCGTAGAGCGCGAAGAACGAATACGTGTTGTACAGCGTGCCGAAGAACTTGCGCTGGGCCTCCACGATGCCGGCCTGGTCAAACTTGAGGTTATCCCAGGGCGAGGAATTGGCAATCATGTACCAGCGCGTGGCGTCGGGGCCGTACTGGGCAATCGTGTCAAACGGGTCCACGGCGTTGCCGAGGCGCTTGCTCATCTTATTGCCGTTTTTGTCCAGCACCAAGCCGTTGGCAATCACGTTTTTGAAGGCCACCGAATCTTCCAGCATCACGGCCAGCGCGTGTAGCGTGAAGAACCAGCCGCGCGTTTGGTCTACGCCCTCGGCGATGAAATCAGCGGGGAAGTTCTTGGCGAATTTCTCCTGGTTTTCAAACGGATAGTGCCACTGCGCATAGGGCACCGCGCCCGAGTCAAACCACACGTCGATGAGGTCGGGCTCGCGGTACATGGGCTGGCCGCTGGGCGACACGAGGAAAATATCATCGACATACGGGCGGTGCAGGTCGATTTTTTCGCCGTTGGCGTAGGGGTTATGAGTCATGATTTCGGCCGCTACGGCTTTGTCAATCTCCGTTTTTAGCTCCGCAATTGAGCCGATGCAGATTTCCTCGGTGCGGTCTTGGGTGCGCCAGATGGGCAGCGGCGTACCCCAGTAGCGCGAGCGGCTGAGGTTCCAGTCCACCAGGTTTTCGAGCCAGTTGCCGAAGCGGCCAGTGCCGGTGCTTTCGGGCTTCCAGTTGATGGTTTTATTCAGTTCGATGAGGCGGTCTTTCACCGCCGTGGTTTTGATAAACCACGAGTCGAGGGGGTAATAAAGGACCGGCTTGTCGGTGCGCCAGCAGTGCGGGTAGGTGTGCTCGTACTTCTCGGTTTTGAAGGCCGTGCCGTTGGTGCGCATCCGGATAGCGATGCTCTCATCCAGCGTTTTGTAGTCGGCGCCGCTCTGGTCGTGGCCATCGTAGTTCTTCACCCAGCGGCCGCCAAACTCGCCCATTTGGGCTACGTAGCGGCCCGTGCGGTCCACCACCGGCCCCAGTTTGCCCTGGTCATCGGCCACCATCAGCGCAGGGATGCCATTGAGCTGCGCTACCCGGAAGTCATCCGCGCCAAACGTGGGCGAGATATGCACGATGCCTGTGCCGTCCTCCGTCGTCACAAAGTCGCCCACGATAACGCGGAAGGCGTTTTCCTCACCTTCAAAATGCGGGAAACCAGCTTCGGTACCGAACAGACGCTCATAGTGGATACCGACTAAATCAGCACCCGTAAACTCGGCTTCGGTGCGCCAAGGCAGCACCTTTTTGTCGCCTTCCGCATAGCCTTCGAAAGGAGCATTCGCACCTTTTTCGGAGAAATATTTGCTTACCAACGCCTTCGCCAGCACTACCCGAATTGGCGCGGCTGTGTAGGGATTGAAGGTCGAAACGAGCACGTAGGGGATATTCTTCCCAACCGCTAGGCCCGTGTTGGCGGGCAGCGTCCACGGCGTAGTCGTCCAGGCCAGGATGTAGGTATTGCCCTCGCCAGCACCGGCAAACAGCTTCTCCGAAACGGCATCGCGCACCACCTTAAACTGGGCCACGATGGTCGTATCCTTCACGTCCTTGTACGTACCGGGCTGGTTCAGCTCGTGCGAGCTGAGGCCCGTGCCGGCGGCCGGCGAGTAGGGCTGAATAGTGTAGCCCTTGTAGAGAAAGCCCTTGTCGTAGAGCTTCTTGAGCAGCGCCCAGCAGCTCTCAATGTACTCGGGCTCAAAGGTGATGTAGGGGTCGTCGAGGTCTACCCAGTAGCCCATTTGCTGGGTCAGCTCGTCCCACTGCGCCTTAAAGCGCATCACGGTTTCGCGGCAGCGCTGGTTGTAGTCTTCGACGCTGATTTTGTGGCCGATATCCTCTTTGGTGATACCTAGCTCCTTCTCTACTT
>Ga0160429_1000339_pt1 | contig 49985 bp, 52 predicted proteins | sample SolpanmetagenomR_FD_108199 | JGI IMG/M metagenome (GOLD analysis project Ga0160429, IMG submission 108199) | Solar panel surface microbial communities from Lawrence Berkeley National Laboratory, California, USA - R | ecosystem: Engineered > Built environment > Solar panel > Unclassified ... | reverse complement strand
CTCATTCTCATCGAGTCCCGTATCCACCGTCTCTCTCGCTACTACAAGGCCGTCGGTGTTCTCCCACCTACCTGGAGGTACGAGTCTGCCACTGCCAACACTCTCGTCGCATAAGCGCACATCTGCTTTGTGGTATTGTTGGCTCTAGGATTGGTGACAGGAGGACGAAAAGCACAATGAATTAATTGCTGGAGGCTTGTCGAGGAGGAGTATGGAGGTGGTGCAGCAGATTCGAGGGAAAGAGTTCGCGAATGTCTGGATGCAAGATAGGCGGATGTTCGTCGAGCGTAAAAGCAAAATGCAAGATACCTGGTCAAGCGTGTGATCGCATGTATATCGCGGCACTTAACAAGGCATGAAAATGACAACTCTCACGAACCACACAAAGAGAAGATAATGCCTGTTTGGCTTCGTTAATACTTTTGTGCTATATGTCGCAAAATGCCTCCTTGTCCTTGTCTATCGTAATTGTCGTAATAATGCTTCCCTAGTCAACTTGACCGCCTTTGAATCTTCTTGATCGTGCGTCTGACTGCGTACTGAGTGCGAGACCTCGTTCGACCTAGGCCTCATGTGTGTCATCGCACTACTACCACCTCCACCGCTCTCAAAGCTGTGCCTTGTGATGCTTCCTGGAGATTCTTCTTCTGTACTTGTACTTTCTAGCGATTCTTCTTTTGTACTCATACTTTCCCGCGAACCTTCTTCTGCATTCGCACCACTCCATGTGGTCGCAAAGCGCTTGCTGGTGTACATGATGGGTATAACAACCATGCTGCCCCAAAGAATCCAAAATAGACTGCCACTCATGACCCCTCGATCTCCCTCGACCTAGCCAACAAATACTCGCCCAACCACTTCAGCGGCTTCTCCGGCTCATTCCGCGCAACCCACTTCATACCTTCCAACAGACTCGGCGTCACTTTCGTGTTCATGTATGCTCGCGTCGGACTGCCTGTTTCGCCATTTGCGGAATTGATGATGTGACTTGGTCCCATGTTGTTCAACGAGGATGATGGAGCTGGCGTTGATCCGCGAGTCGGCGCTGGGGAGTGTGCGGGTGGTTTTGGCGGCGTTGCTGTTGTGGGCGAGATGGGTGGGAAGGTGGATGCGGAGGGGGTTGTTAGTGGTGGCGGAATGTGGGTGGTGTGGTCGCCGTTAGTTAGGGAGGGTGTTGGTGCTGCTTCTGGGATGTCGGTGTGTTGGAATTCTTGTGGATGAGGGAGCTGTTCTGTGGTCATGGCTGATGCGGAGATTGCTGGTTGTAGAATGTGTTGCTGCGGTATTGTCGATGTAGTTCCTAATGTGTCTGGGTTGGGATTGTCTGATGGTGCCTGTTATGAGTTCAGTACGAATATAGTGTGAGGAGTGGCGCGGTCAGAAAGGAGGACGCAACCTTCACGTACCTCGAGGACACTTGCTGGTAAAGTGTCGTTGGTGCTCATGTTGATAGTGCTCGTGTCCGCATTGCCGAGCTGCGTCCCTGGATTTGATACGATCGCGCGCACTGGTGGGAGGTCTGACATGTTGTGTAAGGGGTGTCTGTCAACAATGTTGCAGAAAGAAGGAATGTTTACTTTGCAGATCCATTGAAGTGAGGGTCACTCGTTCTTACCCTTTTGGGCGACGCCGATCATCTACAGACAACGACAACGACATCCAAATCACAATCATCACTGGTATTCTGCACAGATGCTATGACAAGTTCCCATGCGCCACTTGAGGAACGGCCTCGCTCGATATAAACGTGACTTCCGGCCCCAATTCGCCTCTTCCTTTCGACCCCTCATCTTCAATCACCTTGCCAATCTTCCATACCAAGCACGACGGTATGTGGACATCGCTGAGGACTACGAGCCTCAAGGTGGCACCCGTAGTCCTGAGCCGGACGAAGTAAGAGAGCATCCTATCTCCAAGTCCGCTTGGTACTTTGAAACTGGCTATGCTTTATTTGCAAAGAGGAGGTCGAAGCCATTCCCTCCACCATTTCTATCTCGACCGAGTACATCGTTCTCCGATCCCTTGAGCACACATCATAGAAGTCAGGACAGGAGATTGAGACCACAGTTCTATCAGGGTGAAATGATTAGAGGAATAACAAATGGAGATGATGCTGTCTTGGTTGGAGAGAACATGATTGCTGCGAATGATGGAGTTGGTGCTTGGGCGCAGAAAGAGAAAGGGCATGCTGCGTCAGTATCCTAGGATGACACACTCATTGAGTTGAGAACTGAATGCTTCATTACAGACTTTGGTCCCGTTTGATCATCCACTTCTGGGCTTTAGAAGCGGAACGAGATGTCTATGGCGTAAACTCTTCCACTGACCCAGATCCGAAAAGGTATCTCCAAACTGCCTACGAGCAGACGAAGGAGGCAACAAATACATGGCTGGGCACGACAACCGCATCTGGTGCACTCATTCATTCTTCTCTCGACGACGAACCGAAGCCTATCGTTTACGTCACTCAGCTTGGAGACAGCCAAATCTTGATCATCAGACCTCGTATACAAGACATCATCTTCAAGACTAAAGAACAATGGCACTGGTTTGACTGCCCACGTCAACTCGGCACGAATTCACCCGACACACCAGCAGCCAATGCTGTGGTAAACAAAGTCGAGGTTGAAGAAGATGATGTCGTACTGGCGATGTCCGATGGTGTCGTTGACAACCTATGGGAGCACGAGATAATTGATAAGGTGGTCGCAAGTCTGAAGGAGGCAGAAGGTAAGTTTAGTGGCGAGGCAGATTTCCATGCCAAACGGATGAAGCATGTGGCTACTGAGGTAGTGAAAGCTGCCATGAAGATTGCGAAAGACCCGTATGCTGAGAGTCCTTATATGGAGAGAGGGATCGAGGAGGGTCTGTCAATGGAAGGTGGAAAACTTGATGATATCAGTGTGGTCGCTGCGATTTGCAGACCTCGCCAAAGTTCAAGCTGAATCGCCAGCAACATTTCCTGTACCAGCTGAAGCTGGTAGAGTACGCATCCGATGTCGTTTTCCCAACGAGAATGACAGTATCACTCTGGTCAAGACAGGACTCCAAGCATCAGGCGTCAGCTTACGTTTACCCAACGTGACCCGTATTACCTCGAACGATGACTGGTGGTGCTCTCGGGGCCTCCGACACGCTGAGGTCAACTAGTCGATGTTTACCCCATAACAAAATCCCCCAGCATGTGGCTTCGGAGTTTCTGCATGCGTCAGCCTCACTCGAGATGGTCTAGATCACCCTTCGACAAAGGCGCACACAATCTCACTCCCGACTCCAGGTTGCCGTGAAGCCACTCCCCCATGGGTTTATCTCCGTAATCTCCAACTTTCTCCGCGAAGATGGTCAAGACTGCTATCTCTCAATCTGCTGCCAAGGTACCTTGGCAACGGACTCACCAAAAGCTCTGATAAGGCTCGTCTTCAGCAAGCAATAGCAAGATAAGCATCTCTGTTATCTCGAACGTTTCACACTTCAAGCGCACTATCCACGCCACGTCGCCGCAAGATTGCTATCGCGAGGAGATGATCATACCGTCCTCGGAAATGCTATCGAAGGCTCCTATCTCGTCCTCTCTTTACTTCTATTGTCATTAGGTTGGCGGCGTCTTGGACCATGACGAGACTAACGAGGCGCTGTCTAGCAATGTCTTATTACTCCTTGGCTTCCTGTATTATTCGTTCTCAGACCGTGACTGTGTGCAATGGTGTACCTTGGCGACGATGAGAATGAGTCGAATGGGAGAGCTGTGAGCTCGGCGCCAAGTTGATAGAGGACATTGGAGAGGTGGTTTGTGGTTATTTGAAGGACGTCGTCTCTCGTAATGTAGTTGCAATTGGATTGTTTATTGTTACAGAAAGAAAGAAAGCGGGAATTTGTGATATCCTTCATTTTCTTGCGTACAAAACGACGACAATATGTTCTCTCCTAAAGTGCTCTGGTCTGCACCAGAATTGAATCCTATCAACAGAAAGGCAAGATCTATTCCCGTACTCAATCCGTACGATAGATATGGTCGCGTATTCTTCTTCTCTTGTAAGTCTTCTCTATCCTTACCACATAACACCAACAATATCGCTAATGATGTAACCAAGGGTTCGGCTTCTTCATCGCTTTCTGGTCATGGTACGCATTCCCACCCCTCTTGACCGTCACCATTCGCGCCGACCTCAAACTCTCCACGATCGACGTCGCCAACTCCAACATTGCTGCTTTGACTGGTACTCTTGTTGTGAGATTTATTGCGGGTGGGTATTCACCTTTACTCGAGTATAGTTCAACTGTATTAATCTATAGTTAGGTCCACTGTGTGACTTTATGGGACCAAGGAAAACCTTTGTTGCCATTTTGCTTGCTGGTGCTATACCAACTGCTATGGCTGGATTAGTGAAGAATGTTGGTGGGCTCATTGCGCTGAGATTCTTTGTTGGTATACTTGGAGGAACATTCGTCCCGTGTCAGGTTTGGAGTATGGGCTTTTTCGATAAGAATGTTGTTGGTACAAGTAATGCCCTAATCGGAGGTTGGGTATGTCACTTCACACCACAAACACGCTGAGATGGAGATCGATTGACTAACTCGGTCAATAGGGCAATTCTGGAGGGGGTATAACATATTTTGTGATGCCACTCCTCTACGACTCACTCAGAATAGATCGTGGACTAGGTTCACACGTGGCCTGGCGCGTTGCATTCATCGTGCCCTTCATCCTCATCGTCGCTACTGCTGTCGGCATGCTTCTGACCTGTCAAGATACACCTACGGGCAAATGGGCCGATCGCGAGCGTCACACGCAAGAACTTCTGGACGCTCACTTACAGCAAATGGGCACCGTCGTGCCCGTTCCTGGATCTGGTAACCCAACCGCTTCTAACTCCAGCCTCGGAGGACACACTTCGCCCTACGAGGATGTCGATTCCAAGGACACTAAGCAGCACGAATCTCGTCGCCAGTCGATGGATGTTGCGAAGGGGGAGATGTCGACTATTCATGACCATGAAATGCAACTGGATCAACAGCAGATGCTCGATATTGCGCGAGGAGAGACTGTTGTCAAGCCGTCTGGCAAGGAAGCACTGGCTGTTATTTTCAGCATGCAAGCGCTTTTCCATTGCGCGACGTATTTGTGTTCGTTTGGTGGCGAGCTGGCTATCAACTCGTACATTGCCTCGTACTACCTCAAGAACTTTCCGTATCTCGGCCAAACACACGCTGGTCGTTGGGGAAGTATGTTTGGTCTCTTGAACGTCGTTACAAGGTAAGCACAGCACTCACCGCAAAGACAAAATTCCCACACCAAGATCCTTTCATTACCTTATCTAACACATCCACCATCACTCAGACCTCTAGGCGGCGTAATTGCCGACCTCCTCTACACCAAAGTCAGCAAAAACCTCTGGCTCAAGCACGCCTGGATCTCCTTCGTCGGCATCACCTCCGGCGCCTTCCTTATCGCCATCGGTCTCACAAATCCACACAACGAAAGCATGATGTTCGGTCTTATCGCCGGCATGGCGTTTTTCCTTGAGGCGGGCAATGGCGCTAATTTCGCACTTGTGCCGCATGTGCACCCGCATGCGAATGGTATCTTTAGTGGCACTATTGGTGCGGTGGGTAATCTTGGTGGTGTCATTTTTGCGATACTGTTCAGGTATCATGGCACTAGGTATGATACGAGTTTCTGGATCATGGGTTGCATGATCGTCGCGTTGAATGTTGCGGTGTGTTGGATACGGCCCATTCCGAAGGGGCAGATTGGTGGTCGATAGAGTGACGAGGAGAGTAAGAGAGGGAAGGAGAAAGCAAGGGCGATTTCGCGTCTGCTTTGCGTCTGCCTTGTATGTTTTATGATTGTGGGTGATTGGGGTAACTTTGGCTGATGACTTTTTTTGCTAGACCGGGGAGAAGATGATAATGCTACCTTTATTGGCTCTCGAGGCAAGGACTTCTTATTGTGTTTCGCATGTCTGTGTAGACTGAGGAGACGTTAAAGTCAACCTCGGAAAAGTCATTTCTGGAAATTGTTGTGGGACTGCTGAGATGCCGCGTTGATTTATTGTTGACATAATACCTGAGAATAAGGAGTAGGTGAAGCGTGTCACGTAGCATGTAAGTTGAGCATGAATGTATTTCGCTTCATAGCTCAAGAAACTATGGTTTTTAGATTATATATTATAGTTTTTTTTGTGCTTTCACATGCTTATCTGCTTGTATCCTGGTCCGATGGTGTAGTTGGTTATCACGTTTGCCTAACACGCAAAAGGTCTCGCGTTCGAGCCGCGGTTGGATCATCACCTTTTTGCTTTTTTTACCTTGCATGTTGATGAACACATGCTTTGATCCTTCTTTTGCATTATGGTCTTCTTTCGATGGGGCAGGGCTTCTTGTGACAAGATCCTGACTCCAGCCGTGACTTCTCTCCACAAGCACACTACACACCATCAGAAAGTCGCTGTTCCAGCTCAGTGGAATCATAAATATCCCTTTCTCATTTCGAGATAATCAGCCTCTTGATCATGCATCAGAGTCTCTTCTCATGCCAGCACTCCTCAGGGGCCGGTCTAAGGCCGCAAAGTAGCAAATCAAGAGATAGACTTTCCCTTCAAGTTCGTTCGGAGGTGTGTATGAGAGTAATTCGAAGTTGAGAGGTGAAAATACTACGAGCCGACGATATCGGCCAGGAGAGAGCTTCCACTTCTGGAGTCTACGGATATCGTCGCTACCACGCCCGCCTGAGGCAGGCCTTTGGGATCCTCGAGCTCAGAATAATGTGTCTCGGAGATGTCACGCATCAACGTCTTCCGATCCAGCATGCAGCCTGGTGCCCGTTTGGCTGAAGCTTTTCGTGAGGCTGAGATAAACATTTTAAAAGAAGAAAAAGACGTGCTTATTGCAGAGTATGCTTCGAGATCTAGGGGTTGTCTCACCTCCTAGGCGGAATGGAAGCCTGACAGCACTCCACACAACACCTTTCATGACCGCTATTACCTCTACTTGAAGTATCCCAAGAAAATAATGTCTGGGATCTGAAGTTGAAATTGGCCGATCATCAACACTAAAAGCTCTGCGGCACTCCTCACATCACTCTCTTTATATAATATGTCAACAAAGAACCTATGCTTGATGCAGCTGTAGCAGGCGAAGACCATGCCGATATAAAAACATGTTATGTAGCAGCTGACCATCAATGGCCTTAGAGGCAATGTGAGCCTTCGTGAGATGAACCGTAACATCCACAATCTAGATAGATCTTGGAAACCATCTGTGCGCGAACGACTTAAGTCTACCAACCCTTACACCGACAATCAATAGTTTGACAATTTCGCAGCATTGTACCGGGATAGCGGTACACCCTGGGACCTCGTCTCGCCGCTCTTTACTTTGGTGGTAAGGAAGAGGACGGCTGGGACATTCTTTGGCATCGCGAGAACGTTATTATTATAAGCAAGGACGTCGAGCACTGGATGAGTAAAGCTCGAGTTACATTCTTGCCCATCACACCTATCAAAGAAGGCAGACCTATAGAGTATAAGATCGTCATCTTAGACAAAAGTGATGCTTTCCTCAACCAATTCTTTGACACTGGCCGTGCTCCTGGTACACCAGTAAAAGGAGCATCGATTCAAGTTAAAGATCTGGATGGTTTAACGCTTACGTTTCGTAGAGATGGTCGCCCTCATCCGAAATACGTGCTGTTCCATTTTATGGGTGCTACTGGAGTTCAAGCAGCGATGCTAGAAGGTGGTGAGGTGGATTCCTGTATTGAAAAAAAGCGTGACTCTTTCAAATCTCCTAAGCTTACTTTGCGCTGCCGCAAGCCTGAAGAGTGGTACAACAAATCTATCCTTCGCCTTATGGCTGAATATCATGCCTTCGACGTCAAGGCTAAAGCAATGCTCTTTCCTATGTTCGGCGATGTTGCTGAGGCGCCAATCGGCACCAAGACCCGGAGGAGAAGCAAGTGGCTGTACAAATGGCAGCTGCACTTCAGACTGGTTTGTCCCCCAAGGACATGATTGACATAGAACTTGCAATCTACCTCCAGCACACTACACACGACCATCTTCATAACTCATCTCAACTCATCTCAGACCGGGATGCCAGACCAAGGCAGACCATGTTCACGAGCATTTCACCTCCAGCACGTCACACGCTTCGGTTCCGATTTCTAGTTCAGTTTCTTTTCGTTACTTTGTATCATCCGGGGCATCTACCTTCATACTACTTCAGTGCTTGGCACAGATGGCGGAAGGGTATATAACAATCATCCTTCCTACACTTATCATCCACCTTCTTCACTAAATCAAGATTGTTTTACGATTGTCTAGTCATAACGATGTTGAATACAACTCGTTCGACGATGATTCCAATGACCCACAAGTAACCTTCGATCCGCTCCGCATAAAGTGTCGTTCAAAACATGTCGTCTAAAATCTTGCTTTCGGTTCTAGTGCACCTTCTACTCGCAGCTGCCAATACCTTTAGGAGAACCATCTCGCTTTATATCGACAAACAATCCACGACGATGTCTCCAAACCCTTTAGAAGAGGGATTTGGGATATTCTGACAACGACGGCTCTTCAGCACTGTTTGTTCCGTGGCGGTATCAGTCACGAGGATGACACGGCCTTTTGATGCAGTTCTTTAGCTACGATTCTCTTTTGGCATGGTTTTGAGACTCCACCACCACCTGTACCACCATCAACCCCTCGTGGTAGCACGCCTTTCGAACTCTGCTGGAAGTTTTTCCAAGGAAGAGAAGACAAATATCAAGTATGCAAACAGTCGAGGCGGTGACCAATAGATGTATAACCTAGAATCCCAAGACTTTGTTCGCTCTCTCGAGGAGAAGTCGCTGGCCTTCAGCCAATCCATCTTCACCACTATCCCATGATTTTAAACCAAAAGCTCTCAGTCCATCATCTGCACTCACCGCCTCGAGATCCTGCACAGTCGGACGCCCAACATGCTTGCTCTCGCCGACTCCGCCGCCAAAGTCCGGGCATGGCCAGCCATGAGTGAAGGCTTCTCGTTGACGCACAAGGAATTTTGCATTGTTGATGGTGAGTGGACAAGCAGGGATATACAGGACACTGCTGTCGGAGCTGCCAGTATGTACACCATCAACTGCATGGATAGTGTCGCAATGCCAGCTCACGTAGTCGCCCGGGTTGACCTTTGGCATGTGCACCATAGCTGAACGTCCTGGCTCCTGCAACGTTGGCATCTTAAGATTGAGATGCGGATGCAACAAAGCGTTCAATTCCTGTCCGCGACCAGGCGTGGCGCCGTGCAACCATGACGAGGGTCCAGGCTTAAGCTGCCAATTGCTCGCGGCCAGAAACGCATCGTCCTGTGCGCCTTTTGTGAAGAGTTCCGCGGGCCGTTTGGGGGTGAAAAACGGGCGAAGAAGGAAATAAGCCGTGCTTCTGCTTAACAAAGGATTCACGAGCAAGGTGCCCTCGAACGGACCTGTTTCTGATAGACTAAGCCAGCCCTGGAACATGCGGAAGACAGAGCAAGCACCAACTCCTTGATACATGTCGTTGACTACAGGGAGTCTGCAGCTAGACTCCCAAGGATCAAAGTCTTCCCACTTGCCTCTGAAAATTGCGTCGTATACCTTGCCACGGCCGTAGCCCTCTTCCTCCCAGCGTTCGCAGGATCCACCGTCGACATGGGGGCCAAGTGCAAAGCGGGAGTCACCTGGAAGTCGCATACGCAGACGATCAGCGTAAATGGTCGGATGACCGGAAGAAATAAGCGCGTTGGGATCTTTCGAGTGCCAAAACTCCATCAGGAAGCGCTGTGCTTTGATCAGGTTAGGATGCGAGCGTGCTTTGATTTGAGAAGGTGACCAGTATAGCTCATAGACTTGCGGATTCTCCTTTGGGAAAGCTCTGGTTTGGGGATTTGCTTGAATGTAATCACGGAGTTCCTGCTTGAGACTTTGAGCTTCTCCTTGGGGAATAACATTGCGAATGACTGCTACACCTCGCTTTTTGTGCTCCACTCGAAAGGTCGAGCTGGCTTTATCGATATCCTGAAAATCGATCTCCGGAATGACGGTTGAGCCGAGCTCGGCGATAAGAGCTACTTCTTCGCGAAGAGATTTGAGTAGGCGGATCCATGAATTGTGAAGAGCTTCTTCGTTGCCTGAAAGCAAGTGAGCCTTGACATTGGCGAACCTGGGCTCGAGAGGACCGAAAGATAGGCCGGAGAGTGAGGCAAAGGCAGCGGAAATATCACCTTCCTTCTTCTGAGGTTGGGCGGAAGTTGTGACATTTCGCTTGAAATAGTTGCTTGTGCGGATAGTCTTGGTGAAGTGAAAGGAAGATCGCAGTGGTGATGCCATCTATGGCGAAGTTGAAACGAGATTCAGTGGAGAGAGCCTGCAGTGCCCGGCAATATGAGCTGGGAATTCTGTACTGGTACTTGCTGAGCAGAGTACGATCGAGTTTATAGTCCTGTGAAGCTCACGCAGCACACATCTGGAGGGTATCTATCCAAAATCGATGTTCTCGACGAATGAGATTTGTTTATTGCTCCCTCCAGGCGAAAGATAAACTGTACCACCGATTCTGGCGTTGTGATGATTGTCCCATTTGGAATGGATAAAGAGGAAGAAAAAGAAGACCTAAAGCGAGTGAAGACAGAGTTCGGCATTCGGTTGAATTTGATGCGAGACGACCACTTTCGCCACAAGCTACCTTGTGTGGCTTCAAGTCCAAGCACCTGGTACCGAAGGGCCCATTGCATCCATACGATGCCCTGAACCTTCGTCAGACTTTATAGGGTTCGTGATGCGGATAATGTGCCTCTGGAGGAGTGGAAATCAACTTGCTTCTGTATGAGAGCAAAGTACCACCGACTATTAGTACGCGCGAAGGGAGGAGACGCGACGCGATATGCCAAGGATTTCCAATGAGTTAGACCCTGACTCGGGATCGAGCTCGGTGTTAGACCGCCGAGTCGGCCGAAGACAAGCTCTCTCAAAGAACAAAAGACAGAAAGATCTCGTGCCTGAGTCTGTGACGTTAAAGAAGAACGGTGCTATCGCTCGTTAACTGTGCCGAGACGTCTATGTCCAGTAACAATAGCTGACACTACGTGCTCGTGAAGTGTAAAGAAAGCACCAAATTCGGTATAGTATCAACTGTGCTTTATCCACGACTTGTCTCGTTTGCAGTATCTATCTCGCCTGCAAGTGTTCGGCTTCATGTCTAACCTCCCCTTCCACCCAAAGCCAATCCCAGCCAGCGCACTCATCACAACGCGAGGTAATGCATTCTGGCGAAATAGCGAACGCTTCTTCGTCAAAGGGATCTGTTACTCCCCTCGCGCTAACAACGATGAGCGAGGCAATCTCGGTACGCCCGTAGATCCACTATGTGACGGCCACCTCCCGGAACTAGAACAGGATATGGACTTCGTCTTGGACCTCGGGTTGAATAGCATATCGATTTACCACATTGATCATCACAAAAGTCATGCAAAGGCCATGAAATATCTGGAAGAGAAGGGAATCTACGTCATGGCGCCTCTGTTTGCCAATCTAAGAGCGCCGAAAGTGCACTCCGAGTCCTGCACCATCTATGATCTTGACCTCATCATCGAGAATTTCCGCCTTGTCCATGAAATGGCGCAGCACCCTAATACGCTGGGCTTCATCATAGGCGATCATGGTGATGACAGCGCAACGGGCATTATGAGCCAGGTCTGGCGTGCCTGTATTCGGGACACTAAAGCATTCCTTCAGCTCATCCAGCCTACCCGACGGATACCCGTCGGCGTCTCGCCTCGACATTCTCTAAGCGACCTCCATCGAAGCATCCAATACTTCTCCGCTGGAGAGTCTGACTCTGGCCGCGCGGATTTCTGTGCCAATCAATGCTACTCCTGGGCCGGACCTTCTTCATTCCAGGTCTCCGGCTGGAAGCACATGGTCGAACTCATTACCCAGACCACCAGGATCCCAATGTTGCTTGACGAGTATGGAACTAGCATTGGGCGGAAGCGGCCGTGGGATGAAGTGTCATGTTTATATAGCCCGGATATGACTGGTGTGTATAGTGGAGGATTTGCATACACTCTGCTGGAAGCAGGCAATGGGTATGGAGTTGTCAAATTCGATAGGGATACTGGTAGGAGGAGGCAGAAGGGTGGTGATTATTTAAATTTGAAAAAGAGATTTGCGGCTGTGAATCAGAGGTCTCCGATTGACACTGCCACAGAAGAAGTCAGAGGATATGAGGACTGGATAGGGGAGTTCCCAGTGCGCGACGCCAGGTGGTCGGCTGGTGGCGAGGTGCCATCATTTCCTGGGAGTTGGGAGGAAGTGATGCAGCAACTTCTTCCACTTCCGCATGGACGCACTCAGGGCGACACAGAGGATGAAATCTTGATATACTGAGCATACACAGCCCAACCACGCTTTCATAAGGTACAAAACAATGCGACTCGACGACACCGGCGCTTACCGATTCACTACAGTATACTACCTGCCTGGAACTCATATCCATTCTGCTCGATACGATACTCCAAACCATGGCAACAGCAGGTAGAGTAAGGCAAAATAACCGCTTCAGCACTTCCGGTAAAACCTCTCACGCACGCCTTACCGCTTGTTGCCCTTCTTCCTGTTTCTTTCCTTTCTAAGTCCTTCTGCGCTACTTCGAAAATATCGCCTTCTTGCTTGAGCATTAAAAAATGGACAATTTCTCCATCACTTCCTTGATCTATGCTCACCATCGGCCGATATCTCCTCCACCAAACAACCCACATCCACTCTCCTCACATCTCTCAACAACATTCCCATATATATGACCAGTATAACCACATCAACACACCATCCAAAACATACACCTAGGCTTCGATTAACACAATCATTTCTCTGCCCAAACTCAATGAACCAGAAAAAGACACTTCATGACGACTAAGAAACTACTCCAGAAACACCCCTACCATCTCACATACATCTAACTCAACGTAGGTGTATGTGTAGGCTCACGAACCAAACGAACATGAACCACTACAACTATACCAATAAATGCAGCGAACTCAATGAGCGGAAAAGCAAGACCGGCTATTGCGACACCTTCTGTATTCTACGTTAACAGCAGGGTGCATAGCTGAACCTGGCCATCTATCAGTTGAAGCTGCTGCAATCGATGTGGATTCAAGCTTGCAACAGTAGTCCATTAAGGTCAGAGCATCGCGTATCTCGTAGTGTCAAGGGCACGAAGGTAGCGGCAGTGTGTTATGTAGATTATTGCGGAAAGGAGGGTGTTCATTTGCTATGATGAGCATGCTGTGTGTTCAATTGCAGAGCCATTCCCGCTAGACCAGTTCAAAACACATTGAGCTCATTATCAAGCGTCACAACTGAAGATGAATGAGTGGTCACCATTTCAAAACAAGCAAAAATAAAATAAAAAAATTCGAGGTCACGTTTCCTTACAACCGACCCGCACCTTCTTCCCACTTCCAACATCACAACCTCTCCACCTAACTCTGCGTAGGCATACTAACATCCGCCCCCTTCGTAACAGCATCCTCAGCTCTCCACAAACTCGTCACCGTCTTCGTCTGCGTATAAAACGCAATCGCCGGCTTCCCATAAAACGTACTCACCCCTCCGCCCGCAATACTCTTCTTATTCCCCGTAAAGCTAAACATGGGCAAAGGCACGGGAATGGGCACGTTGACGCCGACCTGGCCGGCCTCGACGTTCTTCTGGAACTTGGTGGCGATGGCGCCTGATTTGGTGAAAATGGCGACGCCGTTGCCGTATTCGTTGGCGTTGATGAGGTCGATTGCTTCGTCGAGGGTGGCGACGTTGAGGCAGACGAGGACGGGGCCGAAGATTTCTTCTTTGTAGCACGTCATTTCTTTGGTTACGTTGGTTATTAGGGTTGGACCGATCTGGGAGGGAGGGATGTTAGTTGCCAGTGATAGAGTGGGATAAGGGAGGGTTGAATGGTGTGGGCGCCAAAGAGGGATTTGTTGGTGGAGGTGAACTGTTCCGACTTACAAAGTTGCCGTTGGGATACTTCTCAGGCTTCTGACCTCTTCCATCCAGAAGAATAGTCGCGCCTTCCTTTTCAGCACTCGCAATCAATTCCTCTATCCTCTGCTTTGATTGCGGACTGATCACAGGTCCTAAATCTGTGCCCTCCTCAAATCCACCATTGACCTTCAACCCCTTCGCTCTTTCCGCCAACTCTCCCAACCACTCCTTCGTCTCGCCTACCATGACAAGCGTACTCAGAGCCATACATCTCTGTCCCGCTGCACCGAACGCTGCTCCAGCGATGGCATTCAATGCCTGGTTCTTATTGGCATCGGGCAGAACTGCTGCATGGTTCTTCGCACCCAGATTCGCTTGTACACGTTTGCCGTTTGCTGAACCACGCGTGTAGATATACTCGCCGGCTTTGTTGGAACCAACAAACGAGATTGCTTTTATTTCGGGGGCGTCGAGGAGGAAATCGACAGTCTTGGCTGATCCGTGAATCACGTTGATGACGCCGGGTGGGAAGCCGGCTTTTGTAGCGAGCTCGGCGAGGATCATACAAGCACCAGGGTCGCGTTCGGAAGGCTTGAGGACGATGGTGTTGCCGGTTATGGTTGCAATGGGGATGCACCAGAGGGGAATCATAGCTGGGAAGTCTAGCGGAAGAAGGATCATGTTAGGACTTGTTATGTAATAGGACTGCCAGACGAGGTGGATGAACGGCACTTACTGAAAGGACAAATGGCAGCAGTAACACCAATAGGCTCTTTGTACGTCCTGGTCTCCATATCCTTTGACACTTCCAGCACTTCACCAGTAAGCTGCGTTGTGATTCCACACGTCGTCTCGGCGACCTGCAGACCTCTCAACACATCACCTCTAGCATCAGCCATTGTCTTGCCCTGTTCCAATGTAATGCTCGCCGCCAATCTATCCCAGTTTTCACGAATCAAATGTACAAACTTGAACATGATTTGCTGGCGGCTGAGAAGAGAAGTGGCTCTCCATGCAGGAAAAGCTTTTTGCGCAGACTCGACAGCTGCACGGAGCTCTGCATCGGTCGATTGAGGGACACGAGTGACGAGGTTGTTTGTGGCAGGGTCGTGGAGGTCGATCCATTGGGTTGCTTTGGAGGAGGTGAACTTGTTGTCGATGAAGTTTTCGGTGTCTTTCGGCGAGGAGATTTGGTCGTGGGTCATGGGGTAGTCGACGGGTGCTGTTGCTGCCGCTGCTTGTGGTAATTGTGAGGTAACATGAAGGAGACGTCTGTTGGCGTTTGCGGAGGAGTCCATGGTGACCTTTGTGAGCAGAGAAGCTGGTCGTAAAAGTATAGGCCGTGAGATGGCAAGTCGCCTAAGAGCTACTCTACTGGCCATTGTGGTCTTGTAGCTTCAATTGATGAAGATGGAAGGAGAGGAGGAAGGCCAGAAGGCCAGCGAGACCGCCGAGGTCACTAACCCCGAGAGTTCCCCGCACGTCAAAAGAGGTGGAGTATGTGGGGTACAGTATGAGAGTTGTTTCAGATTCAACAGTGAATAACTGCGGTCGTTCAGACCTCACAGAGTAGTTTCATACATTATAGTCAATTGAAAAGGTGCAGATACTCATGAGGTCATCACGGTCAGACATTCTCGATTCTATCTGTATAGTTAGATCAAAGTGTAGACACAGTAGAGAAGGAAGCTCATGAAGCATGAAGGCTCAAAGATCGCGAAATTTCCACACTGCCAATCTAGTACCAAGAGTCGAGCTGCAATACCTCACCATGGCTATGCAATCCAAAACAACATCAAGTGTGAGGCACCTGCGAACATTCGTGGGCCTTTCGCAGACAATAGAATGAGCGAACTCCTGAACTAGCTTAGCCTAGACATGCACTCGTACGACTGACGACGCTGGGGGGTATTTCAAACACAAACCGAACGCCAAACCATGCATGCTTCAGTCAAGAGCCATTTCTCAAAGTATTCAGCCTAATTTCGCCGTCTTCCCTCCCTCATCATCAATGCGACCCGAAGGCCTTGCATGCTCTTTTCTTACCCCTGTTGCAAGCCTGTTATTCACCCCGAAACATCACGACTTCTCCTTGATATTCCCACATCTCGAACAACTCCAGAACATTGCCTCGGACCACTCGCCACATCTACTACACGTCCATCCACTCTTCGGCTTGATCCTTTCTCTCGCCGCTGCTTCTTCCGCAGAGATGAGTGCAGACGACTTAGTCAGACTAAGTAGACGTGCATTGTTGCTACTGGTTGAATTTGAGCGGGTTGGACGTTCTAGCTTTGGCTTCTGCTTCGGCGGTGCTAAGAGAGCGGTGATGGACGCGGGACGTTTGCTGTCGCACGCGGCACAGGTGGTGTTGGTGATTGGATTGACGAGCGTGCAGAGATTGCAAGACCAGTTCGACGGTAGAGCAGGTGGAGGAGTGGTGTTAGAAATGTCGGCTGGTTCTGAATTGGTACGCTTTATATCGGGCAAGATGTCTGCCACGGTCTTTGGCTTTTTACGAGGTGGCTGCGGCGATGTGGGTTGGTGTTGGCGATCTTCAGAGGATTTCGTCTGCCTTGATTTTGTTTCTGCTTCTGCTTCGCTCTTGGATAGAGGCTTCGATCGTGTAGTAGGTGTCAATGCAGATTTCGCAGGTGTTACCTTCGCAGGAGCTTTGACAGCAGCAGCTTTCGACTTTCCATCAGCATTCTTCGACTTGCGAGGCTTCATAGGAGGATCTCCAGGATGAAACGCCGGTTGCAATCCTTCCCCGGGATTCCACGTCAGCCCATCACTCCTCCAATCTGTCACTCCTGCCTTCCTTGCCTCTTGCTCTTGCACCAGCTCCCAAAGTGCTTGTGCAATCGCCCTGTCATTTGCATCATCCTCTTCCGCCTTCGTTCTGAATCCATTCTGACTCGCTTCTTCTCCAATAGCCACCGCATCTTGTCTCTCCGAAGCACATCCCTTTGTGATTGCCATACGCGATTGTGCGGCGTCTGCAATGACTTGTCTGATGTCCATACCCCACGGAATCAGCGCGCCGCCTAACTTCTGACCTGACCCTTGTGTTCGAACTTTGCGCTGTTCAGCAGCTGCACGAGCTTGTCGGCGCATTTCCTGGATGGGCACGTAGCGGTTGCCGCCCAGACGACGGCCTTCGCTGAGGAAGTTCTCGCCAGTGTACCCTTTGATGGTGAGTTCGGCGTACTCATCGCGCAGTTCTTCCCATCTATACAATACATTTGTGAGCATGAGTCGTTCGCCAGTGTTCAGGCAAGTTGTGTTCAAGATCTTACAGGTTATGGAACTTCTCGTCGTGAGGACCAAACACATTATGAGACAGCTCGTGAAGCATGGTATCCACGACCTGATCTACTGGCAAGAAGAGACTTTTGTCACTCGGATATCGCAAGCGCAGACAGATTTTATAGCCCTTGTTGACATTGATACCTGTGCTAGTGTTGGTGAGCTTTTTCGGTGGTTGGGTAGCATTCGAGCAAATTGTACCGAGTAAATTCTGCTGATCAGGATAGAACTCTGATAATGTTTTGACGCGCCAGTTTCTCTTCCGCATGATGGGTTTCACTAAGCTTGCAATCTTGCGGATCGTGTGGAGAGCATCGTCTGCTCGAGGCATTGATGGGAGGTGTTCATAGCTGCTGATGAGAGCGTCGTGCTCTATATTGGCTGGCATCTTTGTGTACGCGCAATGTTTTGGTGCGAAGAAAGGAAAGACGAAGACGACGTATGCGATGAAGAGACGAAGAAAGGAGCTGGAGATTCCTGCTGAGACGTGATGTTTCAGATCTTGATTGGGTGTTTCAGGGCGTCAGCATGAAGCACCTTGCACGCCCTTTCGTCTTCCTGCTTCACATCGCGTACACTTGAGCTCTGAAATCTGAACTCTACAAGCAAGGAGCGTTTGACTTCATCGTTGTGATCTTGTGTGAGTGTGTGTTATTAGACAAATTGAAGTGGCAAATCACGTGACCAATTCGCGCGTCACGTCTAGCGTGTTTCAGAACTCAGACTTCAAGAGGAAAAACACCTCGACGCCGAATCTCTCTAAAAAAGCATCAATCAGCAATGCTCGCTCCATCGCCCCCCGAATGGCGCAAACTCCCCATCAGCCTAACAGAACTTTGCATAAACACCACCCTCCGCTGCGGCCAATCCTTCCGCTGGCGCAAAACCCCAGAAGGCGACCAATGGTCAATGGCCCTGCACGGCCGCATCATCTCCCTCCATCAAGACTCCACCCACCTACACTACCGCGCCACTTTCCCCTCCCCAGCATCTCCACAGTCGACATCAGACAACACCGAAGCCCTCCTCCACCACTACTTCAACCTGTCCCCTAACCTCTCCGCCCTCTACAACTCCTGGTCCCTCGCCGATTCCAACTTCGCCCGCCGCGCCCCCGCCTTCACGGGCATCCGCATCCTGCAGCAAGATGCGTGGGAAGCCCTGATCGGCTTCATCTGCAGTTCCAACAACAACATTTCGCGCATCGGCCAAATGGTGCATAAGCTGTGCGTACACTACGGGCCGCTAATCGGGCATTTGGACGGCGAGGCATATCACGACTTTCCGACGCCGCGGGCGCTGATAGGAGAGGGCGTGGAGGCGCATTTGAGGGAGTTGGGGTTTGGATACCGCGCGAAGTATTTGTGGAAGACGGCGAGGATGGTGGTGCAGAAGGAAGAGGAGACGGAGGGGTGGCTGGAGGGGTTGAGGAATCCGGAGAGGCCGAAGTTGGGCGGGAAGGTGGGCACGGCGGGAGAGATGCAGGAGGGTGGCAGGGATGGGTATAGGAGGGCTCATGAGGAGTTGTTGGCGCTGCAGGGGGTGGGACCGAAGGTGGCTGATTGTGTGTGTTTGATGGGGTTGGGATGGGGCGAGGCTGTTCCGGTTGACACGCATGGTGAGTCAATGCAGAGAACTCGAGTCGCTTTCCATTGAAATAGTACATAACCCCAATATCATGAAAGCGGGATACTGGCGACGATTGGTGGAATGAAGTATGCACTATACTAACCCCTTCCAACCACATAGTCTGGCAAATCGCCGTCCGCGACTACAAATTCGGCAAAGGCAAACACAGCAGTCTGACAAAAGCAACCTACGACGCCGTCGGCAACAAATTCCGCGCTCTCTGGGGTAAAGAAGCCGGCTGGGCACATTCGGTTCTATTTACCGCAGATCTGAAATCGTTTTCGGAGAGGCTGGTGAGTAAGATCGAGCAGAGCGAACAGATCGAGCAGAGCGAGCAGATCGGAAAACAGCAGGGTGTTGTGAAGCAGGAGAATGGTAATGGTATCAATGACGAGGATGAGAAAGTGGTCAAAAAGGAGATCAAGACTGAAGATAACAAAGGTGAAGGTGAGAGTGAACTCAAGACGACGAAGAGTAGGAAGAGGAAGGTTACCACGACGGTCAAGTCGGAGTTTGTGATCGAGTCTGCTATCAAGATGGAGCCTGAATTGGATGAGAGTTTGTTGGAGGAAGGTAGTATACTTGATAGAGTCAAGCGAAGGAGGAGAGTGAAGTGATACAGAGGCGAAGCACAATAAAAACTGCCTTTTCATACTGGCTACGCCAATAGAATCTGAGACAGTTGTTGATGAGTGGTGCGAAGGCTTGCCATAACCACGACACAGCGGATCCATTGTTTCGGATCCAATGTGGTGACTAGCCAGCTTATTAGTAACAGTGGCATGAAACACTGCTAAACCCTTTTCGGTCCCAATGGCTTGTCGTCAGAGGTGCTGCAGTTGAGCCGAGAGAGTTTGTGAGGGATGCTGGAGCTGTTCCAGCAGTCTGTGTGATGGAGAAGGGGGGCGATATCCTAAAGGCTGATGGTTGGAGAGGTGCTGTGGCCGGCACCATATGAGGAGGAGGAAGTAGTGCCGTGACTGGTGCTGGAGCGCTGTAGGAGGAGTGGAGGAGCTGGTATCCTAGAGGCGAGTGCTTGGGGAGGTGCTTGTGACCGGCACCGTAGGATGAGGAAAAAGAGGTAGTGCTGCGGGTATTGCAGGCGCGGGTACTGGTGCTTCCTCAAATTCGAGGACATGAAGGATGTTGTGCAGTGTTTGTAATATTGCCGAGATACTTTCAATGTACAGAGTTGTAGGACATGAAAGAGCAAGACCTGTAGTAAGTGTTCCTCCATCTACATAACATAGCAATGAAGCTGATGACTTCAGTAGATAGCAAAAAGTATATATCTGGTTACAAAGCAAAGCATAGCAGCTAAGACGCTGTCCGTCAGCTTGCGAGCACCAGTCTGAAACCGCACCTGGCCATTATGTGGGTTATAGCACATACCACCACTCATCATGCCATCAACATACCACCACTCATCATGCCATTGAACGACGCCGGCCAACACTCATGATGCCATCAAGATACAACTCTCCTCAAACGTCAGCACCATGAAATATGGCGTTAATAACACATCATGGGCCAACCACATCTTCGTTTGAGCTCATCTTCAATCATCATACTCCACAGTCATCCTCACACGAAATAGATATCTCAACCTCACTTGCGCCTCGTCGTATAGAATGAACTCATCATACTGTGATTGAGCGTCCGGATGCTTGCTTTGATCGGCGGGAGGAATCGATGTATCCGGCTATAGTCGTCGTCAGTCTCTATATCTGATCTAAGTCAATTTGACTGTGAAACATACCATCAGCACTCCCTCGAGATCTTTGTGGATACATCCAGCATCTTTCCAAGCAAGTGGCGCAGTCATGCCGATACCGAAGGTAGCTACGGCGCCGACTTCTCTTGCAGCATTTGGGGCGTTGTGATTGGCGTATATCGACTCATACATTGGTTCTCCGAGCTCGGCTTCTGCGAGAAGTAGAAGGCCAGTTCCTCCGGATAGATCTACGCCACAGTAATTGGCGGACTTGCTTGAGATTTCTGCGAGGTAGATTCCTTTGCCAAACATGTAAACGTTTGGCGGCGCCTCAGGAGGTGCAATCCTCAATCCCTAAGAAAGTATGCCGCCAAAGTTGCTGGTACGTGACCCGTGCCACAGCAGACGACGGTGACGATGGTTGGCATTGGCTCTTTGGTATTCGTTGAATCGGTCTTGCTCGCCGCTTCGAGAGATTCGGAAGATGTCTTCGAGATGGTATTTGATGACAAGAGCTGATGAACGTGGGTGGTGTCAATCACATTGCGGTACGTACAATGCGTGTGTCCCGCAGTGTTGACGAGATACTCCTGGAGTGCGAGATATTCCGATGACCTGTGGTCGAGAGGTACAATCTCATCCAAGTGTAAGTCTCTCAGTCGTCGGTCAATGAGAGGTGTACCTGTCTCATCCTTCACCGTCGTAGAAATGATACGAGAGCTCACTTCCATCGTTGATAGGGTATCGAGCAGTCGGGTCTCTTTCTCTACAACAGCAACACTCTTAATCATGGACACGCCTCTTTGTCGACCAAAGACGTGAGGGATGCATGTGTAGTATTGGTTTGACAGATCTTCGAGTATCTAAGTTATGTAATGCGTAAGTAATTACAGCGTCGTTTACACAATATCTTAAGCTTACGTCTCTGTCAGGACTTTCTTTGTCAATCTCCTCGGCAAGCTCTTTCAGAAGCTGGTATCCTCTTGTAACAGTCGTCTTGCCGAGGCGGCCTAGAGGCGTTTTCGAACTGTCGTAGCCAATATCGTTCAAAACAGCCTGGAAGCACGTCTCATTGAGAATCAATTCGAGGAGACGTTGCGTTTCGGCAAGCAGTTGACTCTTTACGGGAGCGGTATTTTCTCCAGCTTCAGAAGCTTGTTGACCAGCCACAGTATTGTCATCCTGCTCTTGCTCTTCATCATCGTAGTGGATCTCAAGAAGAGTGTACTTCTTTGGCTTAGCAGGAGCTGTACTGTGTTGCTCCCACTGATTGCCAATTTTCTCTTTGAACTTGGTCTGGAACACGCTGATGCACGTCTTGATAGCGTGATAGTCTTTTGTCTGTCCTCTCTCGCCGACGCGTCCCCATCTCGTATAAGTAGTGTATTTGTCATTCGGGAGCTTGAGCAACTGGATTCGGTAGAACTATGAACCTGTCAGACAAGTCTCTCAAATGTAAGAGATGTGAAAGCAGCGAATGGACCTTGTTGTTATTACTCTTGATGTTCGTCTGATTCAAAGACGCGTCGAAGGCGACACCATTGAGGTCTGTCCATACTACTGCTTGCTCTGTGTAAGGTATCAGCACACGCACTCAACAAGCTGGTTTGATCAACTCACCCGGACCTTTGAAGCCATCATCCACAGGAACCTTCTTCTTGCAGATTTTCGGCTTCTTCCATAGCAGCTGCTCGATCGTCTGACCCTTGCCATCGTCTGACTTCCGCTTCTTGACAGGCTTTTCGAGGAAGTGTCGCGTTTTGAGGTCGAAAGATAAGATGGAAAGCTTGAGAGAAGAGAAGAAAATAGAGGAAAACGCGTGCAAGGACAGACAAGGAGATTGAGATGAGTTGGGAAGTAGAAAGAGAGAAGAAGAAAAGAGAACCAAGTGCCGGACAAGAAAAGAAATGAGATGACAAGAGGGGAAGTGAGAGGAGGTGAAGTGAAAAGAAAGAGAGAGAGAGGTCGGAAATTGAAGTGGAGCTTGCAAAGTGATCGTCAGTTTCATGTTGGAATCAGATTTTGTGGGGTTTGCCAGCCTTGTTTCATCATAACTTTAAGTAGGCACCTCTCTATTCATCACTCACCACCTATGACACCTTCTCTTCTGTCAAATAGACAAGGCAGGATCGATATAACCACTCATCGGCATGTTCTGCGCTGGAAAACCATGTTGCAAGGCCATGTCGCCTTGTGCATCAAGCAATCCCGCCGCAGATAACAACATATCAGCTTGCGCGTAGGAGTGCATATCTTCCTGCGTTGGTGACTGCGATAACGACTTTCCATGTCTCCTTCGTCTCTGTGGTCCAGCATCTGCTCGTCTCTTTGCACCACCAGGATCAACCTCGCTCAAGATTGTCTTAAGTCGATCTCTAGTAACACCGTTAGTCTCTATCCAATACAACCAATATCAAAACGACAAACCTTCCAACAGAAAACCCCAGCCCTCTCACATGCTGACGCATAGTCTGATGCTGATACCCGCCCATTTCACCCGCCTTCATATCCTCTTCAACCCGCTCCTTCAGCTTCTCCTTTGTCTCCTCCCACGCCTCATCCTCCGCCCGTCTCATACAGCCCAACTCTCTTCGAAGCCTTTGCAACGCCCTCAGACTCATCGAGTAACCTCGTGACACAATAATTTCTAAGATCTCCTCGTCGCTCGCCATGTGTTGGTAGAACTGATCCAGGATGATCTGTTTGACATCGTCGGATTTGTCACGGCGAGGACGCTTGTAGACGCCCCAGTCGTGTATGGAGCGTTGGAGGGTGGCTTTGCTGCATTTGATGCAATATTGCTGGGACAGATGGGTGCAAAGGGAGGGTAGGGTTGTGCCGGAGGTATAGAGTTCGATTAGTTCGTCTTTGTGGTGTTGGATAGAGAGACTTGGGCGTGTCATGGTTGGTGATTTGTGTTTGGGGTAGTTATGGATTGTTTAAAGTGTATGAAGTACATTGTAGGAGAAAGAGAAAGAGAGGGGAAAGGGAAAGTAGCACACCAATGGCAGGCATGAGGACCTTGAGGGATTGGAAGCATATCAAATTTGAGAACCTTGATGGCTTTTCACATGTCAAAGGCTCAAAAAATGCCAAAGTATCGTAAACCTGCTCACCTCGAAATCTGCTCGTCGACTCGAGCTAGGTATCTAGCTGTACTGTGATATTCCTCCTTCTGAACTCGATGTCAGAGATTCGCCTGTTATTGTAGTCATACATGTTTTTCTACTCATATTCGCCACAAAGGCATCTTGCCTTTTTTCAGTGCCAAATCATCTCCAGGGATAATACACTGAACTTCTCCTCAAAGGCTGAACTTCTCGAGGTACTTCCTGGCAATCTCCACTCCCTCATCGACCTTATCCACGTCCGTCCCATTACCAACACTAGTTGGTCCTTTGCCACCAGCCTTACCTCCAACAGCGCCGGCAACAGCATTAGCCCACTCACTCGCCTTGAGACCAGCTTTGTCGGCCTCACCAGCAACGTGGCATCCATGGCTGACTCTGGCACCTTCGCCTTCTTCCTTGGCCAACAGGTAGACAGTCTTATCCTTGTCCTTCTGTGAGATGTGCTTGATGACTTCACTGATAGTCTTTGAACCTGCGGAGGTTGGTACTGTAGTGACGAGAGCTTTGCTATCTTTGTTGGAGGAGAAGTGTGAGGAGATTGTGTCGAGGACGCGCTTGACTTCGGCCTTTTGAGCAGCTTTCTGTTCGTCAAGAATGGATTTGACAATCTGCGAAGAATGTCAGTAATGTATTACCGCTTGTTACTGAGTTTAGTTAGTATACCTTTGCCATCCTGTCCTTGAACTCAGATTTCTTGACTGCAGAAATGGAAAGCTCGCTCAATTGCACCTGAACCTGCTTTGTAAGCTGCTCCTTCTCGGCACCATACTTGAGGTGGTCGAGCCTCCGGAGCTCTTTGTCAAAGTCGTCGGCCTGACGCTGCACATTATACGCTTCTTGACCCGTGACAGCAATAATGCGACGAATACCCTTGGCAATACCATTCTCCTCGATGATGATGAGCTCTTTGATCTCGCCGGTATATTGTACGTGAGTTCCACCACAGAACTCCACGCTGACTTTGGCCCACTGCTCATTCTTGGGGTTGTTGAGGAGATCCTCTACAGGTACACCTACAGACACGACACGTACTGGGTCAGGATACGTCTCACCGAAGACAGCACGGACGCCTACGATTTCCCGAGCTTCAGCGAGTGGTACGTCCTTGGCATAGACTTCAGTGTTCTGGCGGATGTATTTGGTGCAATGATCCTCGACCTCAGCAATTTCTTTATCGGACATACCAGATTTGTGTGAAAAGTCAAATCTGAGCTTCTCTGGTGCAACGAGTGAACCTCTTTGGTTGACTTCATCACCGAGGACTTCACGAAGTGCGTAGTTGAGGATATGTGTGCCAGTGTGGTTGTTGCGGATAGGGAAGCGCCGGAGCTCATCGAACTCGCAGGTTATGGTGTCGCCTACTGAGAAAGATCCGTATTTCATATAGCCTGTGTGCAAAACGTATCCAGCATAGACCTGCACATTCTCAACCCCTAGCTCTGCAACGTCGTCGACGATCAGACGTCCTGTGTCGAACTCCTGACCACCTTGCTCAGCGTAGAAGTTTGTGCGATCGAGGAGAAGGCCTAGCTGTTCTCCATCAGGAATGTCCTTGGTCGACTTCACAAAATCTTTGGAGTGATAGATGGCGACAATTCGTGCAGTGATGTTGGAAGTGCTTGGGTCGAACTTGAAAATGTCGTTCGTCTTGGGGACTTCTGCCATACCTTCAAGCTTGCCCAAGTCGTGTACATCAAGCTTGACCACATCAGAAAGTGCCTTTTTGTCGCCCTTACTGGCCTCTCTGGCTTTCTCTTGTGCTTCTTCGACAGCTTTGTCATCAATGTTGAGGCCGCGCTCTTCGGCCATGAGCTTAGTCAAATCGACTGGGAAACCGTAGGTATCATACAGGCGCCAAACATCAGCTCCAGGGAGATCTTTTGTCCCTTCGGTCTTGCATTGTTGTGCATACTTCTCGAACATGACTTCACCACGATCGAGAGTCTTTGCAAAGGAGCGTTCTTCCTCATTCAGAATCTCGATGACATCAGACTGCTTCTTCTTGATATCAGGAAACATGTCGCCCATCTGCTCGACCAGCGTAGGTACGATGCGCGAAAAGAAGTCGCCAATGTTTGTGTTTAGATACTTGCGAGCATAACGTGCACCTCGTCTCAGAATACGTCTGACGACATACCCACGGCCAGCGTTATTCGGAATGCCTCCATCAGATATGGCGAATGTGAGAGTACGAACATGGTCAGCAATAACACGGTAGGCAGTATCAACACCATCAGGGTCTTCTGCACCGAATCCACCTTTATATTCTCTTGCACCAGTGAGTTCTTGAATAGTCTTGAAGAGAGGCGTGAAAACATCAGTGTCGTAGTTTGAGCTCTTATCTTGGAGGATAGAGACCAGACGCTCGAAGCCCATTCCCGTGTCGACGTGCTTGTTCGGTAGTGATCGTAATGATCGATCTGGTTCGCGATTGTACTGAATGAAGACGTTGTTCCAGATCTCAAGCACGTTAGGGTCGTCCTGATTCACCAGGTGTGCAGCATTACGTCCACCTATTCTGTCGTAGTGAATCTCGCTACAAGGACCACAAGGACCTTGATCACCCATCTCCCAAAAATTGTCCTTCATATTGCCAGGCAGGATGTGATCGTCTGGAACTCCAGCCTTGCGCCATAGTTCCTTTGCTTCAAGATCAGGCTCGAGACCAGCATCGGGCTTACCTTCGAAGTATGTGACATATAATCTGTCAGGGTTGAGTCCAAAGACCTTTGTCAGTAGCTCCCATGAATAGCCAATTGCTTCCGTCTTAAAGTAGTCGCCAAAACTCCAGTTGCCGAGCATTTCGAAGAATGTCTATTGACCTTATTAGAATCTGCATATTCTTGATAAGCCTGAGACAACTAACGTGATGGTAGCTGTCCTTGCCGACATCGTCGAGATCCTGTTTAAGATCAGTTTTACAGCACAGAACTCCCAACCCTGATGCTACTGACGTTGTGCTTTCCTCCTGCACGAATACACTACTTATGGTTAGTATATAGTCGTGCCAACCCGTTACTCACAGTAACTGACCTTCTGTGAGTTAACAGCACGCTTCCATTTCGCAGCATCTGATTGAGGATCTACCGTGCCAAGGAAGATAGCCTTAAACTGGTTCATACCAGCGTTTGTGAAGAGAAGTGTTGGATCTGAAAGAGGAACGACTGATGACGAAGGGACTGTATTTGAATATGTTAGCTCCAACTCAAGTATTGGCCTACATCTGTTATGTTGTTACCAAAAGTGTGCCCATTCTTCTCAAAGTACTCCAAGAAGGTCTTACGAACGCGAACAGCATTCCACTCATGCTGCTGTTCCACTACCGAAGTCATTTTGAGTGGATATGGGTCGTGTCTTTTCGAAATCGTTGATGAAGAAGGAAATTGAAGGGACCTAGACGAAAAGTGGTGTCGTCTGATTGTGAAACACAAAGTAGGGGTAAGGAGAGTGTTTAGTTTTGGAGATGCAAAATGAGTCACACGATAGCCGCTGTAGCACAAGCCAAACAGCATAAACGATTGCAAAGGTGAAGGGCGAAGATCAAGCAGTGACTTTGGAAGAGCTGGGTTCCTTCTCCTCGTTTTCCTTGCTCTTTGAAGGATTGCTTCGATTCGACCTTCAAAACTCAGAGAGTGCCCGTTTCAGGATTTTGCACGTGAATTCTAGAGCTTTCCTCATCTCTCCCATTGACTCTCCTATATTTTGATTACCTCTCTCGTTAGCATATCTGCCGCGAGTAGATCTCATTGTCGCCATGCAAGAATGTCCCTTCCCACGGCGCTGCTTGCCTCTCCCCGCTCACTCCAGCCTCCACCATCACGAACCACGATGATGAGCCAAAAGCGGTCCGCTACTGACGACCTCGAACAAGAACAGCGCATGACAAAGCGTCTCCATCTTCTCGATCTCTCAGGAAGCAGCAACAATCTTTGGCTTCCAGCCAACGAATCCACACCTCCAACAAACTCATCTGCATCCCCGGTTGCGACAGCTCCTATATCTTTATCTGAGACGACATTTCCTGTTCAACGAGATGAATATATGGATGTTGAGGATACAGCTCATAAAGTGTGGATACATGATTTAGATGCCGAGCTCGCTTCGCTTGGTGATGGCGCAGATGAAGGGACGATGGAGAGTGTGGTTTTTATCCCAGATGTCGAGAAGAAGTTGAACAAGATCCCGAGACACGTTTTGGTAGGGAGGAAGGATGAGGAAGATATGGACTTAGGATTACTGGAAGGTGGTGGACAGCTGGTATTGTATAATGTGCCGACGTCGTTGACTGTGCCGGAGGAGCTGGACGGTGTCAGAAAAGCAATCATGGAGAGCAGAGCTAGAGCAAGAGAGAAGAGTAGTAGAGAAAGAGAGAGGAATGGTAGGGAGTTACCAGCGACGCGTCCACAATATGTGCCACAGAATCCACAACAGTCAGAAGAAGACGCTATGGATATGGACCTTTGATGCTGAAAGTATCCTTGATGAGCCAGGGGAAATATACTTATTATGACATTAACGAAGCTATTTACGACAATTTGTGCTACTAGAATGATATCCATATAAAAACACAAGATACCAGGTATGAACAAACAGATGATCATCCATCCCTTCCTCCTCATCGCCGCATAGAATCATGCGCTCGTGAATACTCCAATTCTTCTTGCCTTGCCCTATCCTCTTGCGCTTGCTGCCTCTCTCTGTCCTCCACAGCCTGCTGTCTTTCCCTGTCCTCGACCTGACTTGCCCTCGACGAGCCCTCGACTGTAGTATCTGTCTGAGTCACAGTCGCCGAGGTCTTTCCTCCGTTGCCCTTGGATTCGTAGATCGGGGGAGGATACATCGGTGGCGCATAGTGTTCGCCATGGTTGGCTTCTTCACTTGCTTCTCCATATGCAGGTGGTGGTGGTGGGTATTGCCATCCCTCCAACTGATAATCTGTTGCATGGTGGTCTTGAGGCATCGTGTGCCGACCACCCCATGGACCCGGTGCGGCAGGGAATCCATTGACTCTGTTTTGGAGCTCGGTGGTCGGCGGAGGTGAGGTGCGGACCATCCACTTATGATACAGGAGCAGAGGTTTACCAGTTCGCAAACGGTGTTGAGCGTGGGCACGGGCGCCAAATATGAGGAGGAGAATGCCGACGATGACGGCGGCGGTTATGGCGTAGCGTGATGTTGCATCCTAATAAAACGTATTAGACTGTCGTGCAATCTTACAGTAGGCTATGTGCTGGATAGTGCTTACGCCGCAAAAAAGGTAGCAGTCACCGTCGCCTGTTGCTGTGTATCCTCCAGATCCATATTGTCTTCTGAGTATACGTGATGTAGGTGCCATTGTATATTATTAGGGTCTTACAAGGTCGCGAGGACTCGGAAGGCAGCCTCTGAGGTGGTGCCTGGAGGCTTCAAGGTGGCGCAGCCAACGATAGACGTTATATAGTGTATCGTCGGTCTTGCTCCTCGAGGAGGGAGTGGAAGGAACTGTAGTTGTCTTCGGAGAGAGTCTTCGAACAGTTGGTTGTGCTGAGAAGAAAGGAGAGTGAGCTTACGAACACAAAGCAAGGAAGAGTCGGTTGGACTAAATGACTAGATGATGATGGAACAGACGGCAACGAAGGCGAGGTCACACCGCGTCGTCCTTGAATCTTGGGTCTGGATCCGCTCTTAGCCCTATGCGAAAAGCTTGGCCAACACTAAAGCCTATAGTCATCGTGACAGTATATCTATTGCTTTGCTTTCTAATACCTACAAGTACAAGTCTTCTAATGAAATCTGTATACGGGCTTGAGCTGGTTAGCTCGAAGACATATTATACATCTGCCACATCTGCTACCGGGAGGGAAGACAACTGAATAATGCTACACCTGATGCAGTCCTGGAGCAACTGTTTTTAGCAGAGTATATTAGAGGTGCTGCTTGGTCCTAGCGCCCAGCTACTCCGGATCTAAAGGTACTTCCCACTCGAAAATCTGCTCGAGAAGTCCGAAGCTTTGTTCAGCAATTCCCTCTTCTGCGCATGTCCTATCTTGGATCCAGCTGCCATATCCTTCTCGTAGTCCCACGCCCTCTTGCTTGCATCATCCTCTTTCTCCTTCTTCGTTGTCCCTTGATGCTGATCATATAGTGATTGACTTCGATGCTTCGCATTGTACTCTCTGATCTTCTTCGCCTTCTCTTCGTTTTCTGCTGCGGTCTTCGCATCCACAGCTGAAGGTCCTATGTCACCACCCTTCGTAGCTGGTTGGCTTATACCCAGCACTTCATCTTGCAATCGTTTTCGTTTCTGTTTCGGCGTTTCTGTCCACAGAGTATCTGGTCCTGAGGTCTTGCTGCCCTGAGCGCCCTTGCCAGAGTTAAAGCCACGAGCACGTATTTTGGTTGGATCCATGCGCGCAGACAGATCGTCCTGCTTAGGCGGCATAGTCATCCAATCGTCTCTTCGTGATGGTTTTGCTTCTTCCACGTCTGTAGATGGTATATCGTCGAATGCTGAACGTCCTGCGTCTTGGCTGACCCCTGCTTGCCCTGGCAGACTGGGTCCAAATTCATCGTCGCTACTATCATCATCTTGCGCATTCGTTATCGGTCCTGTCGCGGGTCGTTCGTCTAATGGTGCTGGAGGTGGCGCGGGACCTACTATGCGGCGCCTCTTGCCTGGACTTTCTGGTGATACAGCAGCGACTACGGGTGATGGTGATGTTGTTGATGGTAATGTTTCTGGTTTGTTCTGCGCTGCTGCTTCTGCGGCTTTTCGTTTGCGCATAGCAAGAAGATGTGGTGGCAGTTCGGGTCCTGCTCTTTGAGTAGACATTGCTGTTGATTAAGGGTGAGATGTGGCGCGGGTCACTTAAGAGAATAGCGGTCAATCAGTATAAAGTACAATAAATGTGAAACTTGAAATGCGGGGAGATCTGAAACGTGTACGGTGGAGTACCCACCTGGAGGCTAGCCTTAGACGAAGCCAAACACATCATACTTGGTCGAGAAGGCTTCTGTGATTCGTCATCTTGCAACAGAACCACACATTGTTCTATATTCTGCCACATCTTCATCGCAGCAGCCATCTTGGTCCTCCTCACACCCCACGACCTTCCTCCTCAACGTCTTTCCACCTGCTAATCAATGAGTCCATGAATGGCAAGAGGTTACGATGCGCCCACAGATGACGAAAGAGCCAATGGAGTCGAGAACGACGCGCCAATGGGGCAAGTCGACGGGGAGCAGCTGGCGGCCATCCTTCATCAAGAACAGAGCAGACAGGATTTCGAGGAGGAGGAGATGATAGATTATGGGTTGAATTACAAGAAAGTAAGAAGTGCTCGCCGAGAAGGAACAGGTGAACAGCTCGGAGAGCAGGCACCGGTCCAAGAGGAGAATGGTGTTGTGCAGAGTCCTACACCAAGCGGCTCAATCGTTGATCATGACGACCCAGACGAAACACCATCTATCCACTCAATGCAGAGCAGCAGCCTTCCTCCCTCTCGCATGTCCATGAACCGTGCTGTATCTGGCACATCATCGCCTCGACCGTTCGACCGCCGCTTCCATGCTCGTATGAGCAGCTCGGCCAGCTCGATACCACGCATTGGTGTACTAGGAGGTCCTTCTTTTCTTAATAACGATTCGCGGAGGATATCTATGCTCAGCCAATTTACGATAGAAACGCAAACAGGCAGTGACAATGTAGACGAGGAAGAGCAAGCCCCATGGGAAGTGGTGAAGTGGACAAAGCTGAAGAAGATCTCTACGCAAGCTTTCTCAGAGGCTGGGAAGAGAGCATTCGGTCGTCCATCCTTCTTAGCAGTTGGCGCTTTCATTGCAATCGGCACGTCAAAAGGGTTAGTGTTGTTATTTGACTACCATCAGACGCTGAAGAGTATAATTGGGCAGGGCACGACAGGTAAGTCCGCGACGGAAATAATACAGAGCGGCAGTGGGGAGCAGAGAAGCAGATGATCCCCAGCCTGCGTCTGGCTGTGTTGAACAGAAGTTCTGACAAGATTATAGCCGCAGAATCTGGACCGATTACTTCTCTCGGAATATCAGCTGATCATACAACAATTGCTGCTGGGCATGCTAGTGGTTCCATCTTCACCTGGGATCTGACTGCACCTGCTCGACCATTTCTGTCAGTTCTGCCAATATCTCGGTCGTCACTTTCGAATCGAAGAGGTGATGGGCACGTGGAGGGATGCGCAGTACTCCATATTGGCTTCCTTGGTCAGCGTCACACTGCTCTTGTATCTGCTGATGACCATGGGATGGCCTTTTCTCACCTCGCTACCCGAGGTCTAGGGTCTGTTGCGCGTAATGTGAAGACAACACGTATCCTTGGCAGGTATCCGGAGTCAAGTAGTCAACCTGATCAACGTAAACCCAGCTCGGTACTCGGATTCGCCTCTTTACCACTTGGGAACATTGAGTCCTTGACTGATAATGTAGGCTTAACAGCAATTCTGACGCCCTACCTGCTGGTGATCGTATCAACAACACCAATCGCACAAACACAGTTCAAGCTGCCTAGGGCAAAGGACGTGGATCCACATAGCGCCATGACGGGTTGTTTGGCCTGGTTTCCAGCGGTGAAGATGGCAAGTTCATCCACCAATCGCAAAGTCAGTACGTTCAAATCGAAACTTGTCTACTGCTGGTCGACGATGCTATATGTGCTAGATGTAGAAGAGATCAAGCCACCTCAAGACGCGCCGGAGAAAGGACCAACCTTTGTCTTCAGGCCAAGATCAAGCTGGAGAAGTGAAGAAGCCATTGTCGCTGTGCAATGGCTGAGTCGTTCCGTGCTTGCTATACTCACCGTATCGCAAAGGCTCATGATATTGGAAGACCAAGCCATGCGACTTGCAGACTCTTCCGATTTGATCGCTAAGCATATGTATCATCAGGACCTCTACTCGCAGAGGCTGAAGACAGTTGTAGACGGGCACGAAGAAGGAGAGAACGCTATGCATGGTGTTATACCAGATGCGTTCCATATGAGCTTCAAAGCATACAAAGGACGATTGTTCCTGCTTGGCATTGGTGATGTGCAGATGGGTGCACTATCAAACTGGGCCGACAGATTACAAGCACTTCTAGATCGTCGGGAATACTTGTTAGCTATTAAGCTCGCTAACATGTATTATACTGGAGAAATAGAAAAGGTTACCATAGGTCTCCTCGAGGACGATACGGCCAGACACAGTATGGTAGGCAAGAAGCTGCTGGAGATTATGTCTGCAGCTTTGCAGTACACTTTCAATGACGACTCTGACGATAATGAGAAAAGCTTCGGGCCAGTCATACAGGATCTGGCACAAGCAATATTTGGCTCATGCTTAATGATTGATGAAAAGGATTTCCTGTTTGACACTGTGTATGAATATTATAGCGATGCGTCGCGGCAAGAAATCTTTCTGTACACCTTGGAGCCGTATATACTCGACCACGATATCGAAATGGTACCACCAGAAGTTATGAAGGATCTTCTGACTTGGTACGCCTCCCACGATCTTGGTCCCCGTCTTGAGGAGATCATCTGCTCGTTACAGCCATTCACACTGGACATTGACCAAGTCACCGCCATTTGCAAAGCCTTTGAGCTTTATGACGCTCTTGCTTATGTTTGGACGCAAGCTCTGGGCGACTATATCACCCCCTTGATCGAGTTGCTCACGCTCATACACAATGCTCCAACCGATCCAGCATCACAACCAGATGAAGCAGAAAATGCGGCAGCAAAACTGTTTCCGTTTCTCGCTTACACTTTGACTGGAAGGAGATACCCGGACGGCGCACAACTATCAGAATATGATGCAACTAAAGCCAAAGCAGCTGTTTATGGATTCATGTTCTCTTATAGCGCGGTGCACTGGCCACGAGAGCGTGGTAAGCTCATCGTGATCGATCCTAACATTGAAGAGGAATTGTCATATCCTTACCTACACATCCTTTTACTGTCTGATACACAAGATTTTCTGAGTATGCTCAATGAGGCATTCGAGGACAGCTTTCTCAACGGTGGTAACGATCAACTCGTCGATGGCATCTCGGTCTCAGAAGTCCGTAATGAGGCTTTTGGGATGATTATCAATCGACAACGTATCACAAATATACTGCTTGAAGTCGTGAGGTCATCGGACTTTGACATGGAGCAGCGGCTGTATCTTGACATTTTTGTTGCTCGCAATCTATCGAAGTTTGCACAGTTCATATTGCTTCCTGGCTCCGTGATCAGGCAAGTACTGACAGAGCTGTGTGAAGGTGGCGAATATGGCTTGAGTGATGAATGTCAACTCAGCGTTGAGTATCTACTATCCGTATATCATCCTCCAGACACACATGAGCTTGTCGATCTCTTTATCGAAGCACGATATTTCCGCATACTCAAGTCTGTATACAAGGGCGACCGACAGTATGGAAAATGGCTGGAGGCTCACTTTGACGACCCTGACAACAAGGAATCGGCTTTTACAGCCATAGCGGAGTGCCTGAAACCTGGGCTGCTCAATCAGAAGCAGTTGAAGGACATCAAAGACATTATTGTTCAGCGTGCACAGAATCTCACAGAGATTGATACATCACGAACGGTAGTCTGCTTAAAATCTCATGCTCCTGACCTCTTGAAACCTGTTTTCGACCAGCTGAAAGATAGACCACGGCTCCAGTTTTCGTTTCTGGAAACGATCTTTGAGCCACCAAGCGGACAGCGCAACAATGTCGGTAATCAGCTAGCTGATAAGCATGTTGAGCTTTATGTCAGATTGATGTGTCAGTATAATCCAAATCATGTAGCCGATTATGTTAGTCTGCTTAACAGTGGCGACTTACATCTGAACCATGTACTTCCAGCAATGGAGGTCAGTGGAGTCATCGACGCCGCTGTCATACTGCTTGCGCGTGATGGCCTAATACAGACGGCCCTAAGCCGGCTCATCAAGCATTTGAGCACACTCGAGACTGCAATCACAGGCTCACTCAACAACGCGAAAGAGGATGTCACCATTGGTTCTGGTAGTAACTTGGATGAGGCTATATCAGACTTGCTTGAACAGATCGAGAAATATGTGAAATTGGGCATCTGGCTCTGTCAAAGTCAAGGTCACTCGAGCAGATCCTCGCAAAAGCCCCAAAGAAAAGCTCCTCCACCGAAGGAGCTCACAGAAGAACATCTGTCACAAGACGAACTCCTTTGGCTCGATTTCCTGGATATAGTCATCGGCCTCGCTCGAGGCATAAGCACGTACGCTGAGCAGGATGAGTCTTCTGACGAACGCAGCATAACTCCAGGTCATGCAGGCAAAGCTTCGAATACTGTTCTCCTGCTCGTGCAGCAGGCCTTTACCGCGCTTCTCGCGTCAACAAGCTCGGTCAGCAGTACAAGCCAACAGTCTCGAAAGGACGCCAAGCCTGCATCAGTCTCAACAGTGCCAGACGATACACCAAGTACTGTCTCAACGCCAACCAAGTCCCGCACAAACCGACCACTTCAGCAACCACCTAACTCGCATGCCTTCCTCCGCATCCTGCGCACTCTACTTACACGCTTGGCCAATCAGTCTAGTACTGCCACACCTAACACATCTACTCTATCCTCACTCCAGTCGATACTTGGTCAAATATTCAGTGCTTATACCTTCGAGTCGTCGCTCCTCGACATTGCCTCAGGATTTCTCGATAAAGATGTCTTCCTCAACGTTGAAGAGGCTGCGAACGCTCGGCGAAAAGGCTGGACACCACGCACTACATTGTGTGAAATCTGCGCAAGAAAAGCGTGGGGAAAAGGCTTAGGCGTGGAAGTTTGGGACGCATGGAAAGATAGGGCACAAGACAAGGAGAGAAGATGGGGCGAAAAGTGGAGCGTTGATCTGAGCAACAATGCTGAGGAGCCGGAAGTCGAAGTAGGCAGACGTCCAGTCGACAGTATCTCCGGTAGAAGGACGCCTAGCAAGCAAGAAAAGGGAAAAGGAAAGAACAGAGATACCACGCCAGATATTGTGGCTGAGGCAAGTCCAGTGGAGGAACTTCGAAGTGTGCTGAAGCAAGTCGAGCCTAGTGCGGATGCACTGGTTGTTTTTGCTTGTGGTCATACGTGCCACATGCTTTGTTTGGACAAGATAGAAGGAGGTGCCGAGCACGAGCAGCGGCATGATCAACACGATGAGCATGGCCGCAGAAAATACAAGTGCCCGATCTGCCACGAATAATGGGCGTTTGGAGTGCACGATCTCGACGTAGACGACAACCAATGTTACACCTTTGTTTACCACTGAGTTTTCAAGTCTCTTTGCCGCGAATGCTCGACCAAACATTCAAAGACTCCTGCCTCATGTGGCGACATTCGCCAAGAACATAGATCACGTGACTCGACTTGGCACTTTCGAATACGAGACGATCAGACGACCTCCCTTGAGAAAAGCCATTACGGAGCTCACGGCGTTATATCGGACGAAACCCAAGTTGTCTTCTGCCTACAATATCTTCGTATTGCCCCGCAAACACAGCCGCTGCATCTTATAATGTATGCCTGGTTGAGATACAAGGTCTCGTTTTCGACCCCATATGGCTAATTGCTACACGACAACCGGCTTTTCAAGCCCATCGTCACAGTATTCAGTTTCCGCTTCTCATGATCCCTATGTTTCGCTCCAATTTGCCCGATCCTTGTCATATACTTTTATGCTACTCCATCACACGTCTTGAGCTGGGTTTTAGGGGCTATCACATCTCTGATTACCTTTTGGCACTGCCCACGTAGCACCTCTTGCTGGACACCTTGATTTGGAATAGTCTACAGCAATTGGTTGGGACTCTATGAATTGGACAGTCTCGAGGTCTTAACCAGTCATCGCGACATTCGTTGTTGTGCTGGGATTCGCATGTACCACAAGTATCAGACTACCATACACTGTGACAGGGCTATCAGGATACCGTTGCTCTTAGTATGGCAACTCTAAGTCAGTCAGTCACGATCTTCACAGTAACAAGCGTTACATGCGCCTGCGCGACAGTATTTGGGGCCTTGCGCTTGGTGAGCCGTGCGTGCATTGTAGGCAAGCTAAATACAGATGATTGGCTCATCGTTGGAGCTTGGATACTGGCTACTACTTTGTCGGCAACAATCTGGCTGAATGCTAGCCTTAGTAAGGAGGGTCTAGGTACTGGTTTGAGTGATGCCAAAATTCTCGCAGGCTTGCGTGCGTATACAACGTTATACGTGAGTAGACCTTCACAGTAAGTGAGACGCGGGACGGCTAACCAGATAACTAGAGTCTCAGTCATGCCGCCAGCAAGCTCAGCGTTCTCACATATTACCTTACTCTCAGCAGAACATCAGCAGTATTCAGAAACTCGACAATCGCCACTATGGTTCTGGTTGTAGCTTCGACTATCGCCGTGACAATTGGTATCTCAGTCTCAAAAGGCGACTATGTCACCTACTGGGCATCATCGACGAAGATCTTTGTGGCAGCATCGCCTTCCAACATTCTGACGGACCTCCTCATTCCTTTACTCCCCATTCCTACCATTCAACGTCAGATGAACTTGCCACGACGGTCAAAATGGATAGTGTGTGGCACACTAGGCTGTGGAGGTCTTCTTGCTATTGTGGACATAGTACGGGTGGTCTACCTACAGAAAGCACTCAATGCGCTTAAACTTGGTGCTATCCTCGCCTATGGCGACTTCGCGACTAAAAGTATTGTATGGTCAATCGCGGACGTCAACCTATCGGTAGCTATCACTTGCGTTCCTGCCATGAAACCCTTGATTACGCGGATAGTCCCCAAACTGCTACGGAGCGAGAGTAGTAAGGCAGCTATGTCACAGCCTCACTCACACCCTCAGAGCGGCTCCGGCGCAAAACCGTCTCAGCAACCTTCGCAGAAAGCAAGAAGCCAAGATGTGATGTCCGAGGATACTCTTCAGGTATCGCAGATATCATTCAATGCCATATTAGCTATTCCAACAGCTGAAGAGGCCGGAACAGCCTCTTTCGCACCTGTCCCTGAACCTATCGTTGTCAAGAAAACCGCAGTGGTGGAAACGTCAGAGGGACCTTATAGTGATTTTGTCAAGCTTAGACAACGCAACACTCTCCATCATGTACCGGCTAACCAGTCTGTCAAATTACTCTGGAGAACGACTCTTCTCTATCTGCTGATAGGATTTTCCAGCAGCTTCATGATGGCAACGACGACTGAAGCACGATCACAAAAGGCAACAACTCCGGCTATCTCCCTAGCAAATAACGCGGTTTTCTACGGTGCTTATTTGCTTGCACCACTTGGTATCGCATACCCTATATCCGCTCGATTCAGCTTCAAAGGCTGCAGCATGGCTGGGCTGCTTACTTTTGCGGTTGCCTGTCTTGTCATCTGGCCATCCGCCGTTCTTGGCCCGTCTTCCCACGCCATCGCCTTTTCGTACTTTCTCCTAGGATGCGGCTCATCTGTCATGGAAACTAGTGCAACGCTTTACACCTTCCTCGCAGGACCTCCACAATACGCCGCTACTCGAGTGCTTATCATGCAGGGTATTCAAGCGATCGGGACAACCATAGGTCCACTCGTGGTAAGCGGTATTGAGTCTGAAACACAAGCAGTTGAGTGGGCTTATCTGGTTCTCGCGTGCTTTGCATTCATCCTTGTATTCTGGTATCAAATCCTTGAACCACAAGAGATGACGGACGAGGAGATTGAAGAGGATTTCAGAGAGACCGAATCCCAAAAGTATGAAATGTTGACCAAGCACAGAACGCTGGTTTACATCACTCAGGCAATAACGATACTCGGAATCTTCGCTTACGTCGGAGCACAAGAAAATGGTCACAATTCTTTGGCTAGTATCCTGCGTACGTCTAACTGGAAGATTGACGTACTTCATCTCGAAGCAGCCAGCCGTGGTATCTTTGCTATCTCACGGCTTTTAGCTGCTGCTATTTGTCTCTGGGTCAAACCACGCACGTTACTATTGTTTTGTGCCCTAGGTGGCCTTACATTTGCTATCACAACGACTCAATTCACCGGCCGAGTAGGTATTGCTCTACTCCAAGGAGAACGAATCTGCTCGGCACCTATATGGCCTCTGGGATTCGTTCTGGCTTGCCACTCCATGGGCAAACATACCCGGCTTGCAGCTGTCTTGGCTGTGTCAGGAGGCGCTGGAGGCATGTTCTTCCCTTGCATCCAGTATGCGCTCGTTCGCGTCATAGGCAGAACTGTCACCTATGCACAAGTAGCGACTGTTGCCGCCTTTGCCATAGTGCTGCTCTGGGGCATCTGGATCAATCTGCTCCATCTAACAAGAATGAAAGTGGACGGCCAGAAGAATGCGACAGAGGAGAATACCCTCGGGCCTGCTGAAGAAACAACTCGACCGAGTTTCACTCTTGATTTCCTTACATCGGCCATAACGCACGACAACGTCGGATTTGAGTCTGGAGGCACTTTAAGGAAGCTGTCGGCGGCACTCAGCTTGCGAGGACGTGAGTTGACTAAAGATGGCGAGACTGGGGTGATGGAGCTAAGGACGTATGGTAGACTGGAGTCGCCGTCTTCGTCATCGAGGTCGGGCTCTTCTGATAATGATGGTGCTGTATGATATGATTTCGTATATTATGATTGTAAATTTCTAATTATAATTGTGTTCTTCTACAAACCGTCTGACAGACGGTATGTCCTTGAGTATAGAGCATTGGCAGAAAGCATGTTATGAGTATGACCTTTCCCAAGCCATTGCAAAGATGTATGAGGCCAACCGACCTGCGCTTGAGGACCGAATTCAGGTGATGAAGGAAATGTGGTTAAAGAATATAGAACGGCAATTCAGCAACCACGATCACAGTGGTGACTTACGCGGACACCAGGCGAATGATATCAATCATACCTCAAACTCGCTCTTCAGTATGATTTTACACCAAGCCATCACCCAGGCTACAAAGGATTAGTCAAGAGAGATTCTGTGGTTGGATCGAGCACGTCAGAGGATGAGGAGCGCGTGGATGTAACAGCTGCGACGGCCGAAGGAACGCTTTCTGGGATACGGACGATGGCATTGATTTCGGCGATTGGCTTCAAAATGTGTGAAATGAAGGAGGTGAGGCAAATACAGGCTTCAGGGCTAGGGTTATCACAGTTTTCACTTCCCGAACTCGTCTTTGTTTTACATTGGTTTCACATTTCAGATCAAAATTGACAGTGCTTCACGACTTATATGAGGTAGTAACTGGGATGTTTCATGATTGAAAACCCTTCGGAAAGTACGAGGCGAAGATGATACTACGACTTCTTGCAAGAAGAGCTAGACAGAGCACTACCCTGTGCGCCAGCAAGAATGCAAACGCAGCTGTGAATTCATTACTCTCCAGACATGAGAACTTTCCCTCGATCATTAATAAACAGCTCTCTACATCTCAACCTAGAAGACAAGGACACAAAACATATTTCCAACCAGGCGACCAACCCATTACTGCGACACCACCTCAATATCAAACGCGGAACGAGCCACCATCTAGCACAGACTTTGCAAATACATCGACGCAAGCAGATCAACCTTCACGTGCTCGAAAAGCATTTCGTGGTCTCGCATGGCTGATTGCCGGTTCGTTCCTCGGCAGCACCGTTGTCGATCAACTCATGAAAAACGGCATACTTCCAGCGTCGCCGCTTATGAAGCTCAGAATGCTAAGTAGCGAGCATGATGAAGCCGCCAGTGGTATCATGGAGCTCTTCAGTCTACTACTCCTACACATCCGCAATACCGGGACATTGTGGGATTCGTATCGTGACATGGACCTGCTCGATCAAGTACCTTTGATCCTGGCAGATGGCACGCGTGCCACGAATGAAAATGCCGCTGTAGTCAGGGTCGTGGATGCCCTGGGTCGGACGCGCTTCTTGCTGCTAGCCGTGGACACAAACGAGCCGCCGCCGAGTTTTAGGGAGATAGGTTCCAACTCTTGGGTTTCGGAAAGTACACTAATACAGCAGTGGCTACTCAAGCTGTCCAACAAGATTTACACAGAGTCGAACGGCGAAGCTGTAGGATTGACCTTGGGCTACTTCACGCGGGATACGATGGGTTTTGGACCTGTTGGCAATGAGGGGATGGGTGGACAAGTGGTACTACAGTGTTTCAAGTATGATGCGGAGGATAGCGCTGGGTTCGGAAGCATGGTGGACGTGTTGAAGGATGTCAAGGTCGAGAAGGAGGACTTGCCTGAATTGGAGGATGAGCCTGAAGAGGCCAGTGATGATGACGGTGGGGTTGTTGGGACGAACGGGGAAGAATGATGTTGAAGGTGGATTACGACCAATTTCAAGTGGTCACATAGAGCAGTGGCTAATGCTGAGATGGGAAATCCTAATACATGTGGTCGTCCCGACCAGCATGCCGGAATGGGCCATTCCCGAAAACATCACTATCAGGTTAGTACGCCGCGAAGATGGCTTGCCATTTAGTAACTGATTTCGTTGTAGTGTTTACTTTTCCATACCACATACAGACAGATTTTATTAACGGATTACTGACTACAACCAACGACCACGCTGCGAGAAACAGAATAGAGGAAGCTGAGAAGGCGCCAAGGAGCTAGATGCTAAATTTGCATATTATGATGAACTTGGTCAGAAACAGATTTGTTCACATCAAGGGTGCTAGAATTCTGGCACGATTCCGCCAGCAGCATGGCAGCGCGGAGGGTTGTATATATAGTTATACTCCAATTAACGCCCTCATACTGCCTCATCTTTATCATCATCATCATCATCGTCATCATCATCATCGTCGGCGAATCCAAATCCAAAACTAAACCCTCCAGCGGGGTCTTCACCCGCATCGTTGTCATCACTACCACCGGCCTTTCCGGTCAAAACTTCCCACTTTGACTTCCTCCCTTTCTTCTCATCCCTTCTAGCCATCTCTTCCAAAGCCGTCTTCAGCTCACCACTAAACCCCTCCTCTCTCAGTTTGCTCACAAATAAATCATACTCTCCTCCCTGCTCCACCCCCTTACATTTGTCATCGACATCGTCCCTCCCAAAACCACTTACCTGATCCTTCTTGTCGCGAAGGAATTCAAGCACATTCACCAAATGCGCTTTCGGCACGAAGTTTTGCGTCAGGGCGATACCATCTTCGAGGTTCAACACCATATGATACCATCCAGAAGGTACATGCAGAACCTCGCCTTCGTCGCAAATGGCCTCAATACAGCCAGGATGGCGGCGTGCAGCAGCGTGAAAGTTCAAAAGATATTCCGCGATACTGAGAGGAGCGGTTATCTCGGAGGCATCAGCAGAGATATGTAGACCAGGCATTTCGTCCGTGGTAGGTGGAAACAGTATCCAATACTTGGAACCGCGTATGACGGCATTCCAAGCTGAAGTGCCATTAGGGTCAGCGTGGAAGGTTGAGCCTGAGCGTGCTGGACCGATAATAAGCCAGCGATGGTCTGGACGGTGAGTACCTAGTGCTGTGAAAAGGTCGGGTTGGAAACAGAAAGGCGGTGTATACGAGGACGAGAGAAAGTCGGATAAGGAGGTGATAGAAGAATCTCCAACGGTTAGATTCATTTTTTCCGCGAAACGGCAGTCGAACAGGTAGAGTGGACTTTCATCGCTGTTGTTGCGCATGTACGTTTCGTAGGTGGAATAAGGCCAATCGACTGCTTCTGCACGAAATGAAACGTTATGGTATTTGTCGTGCAATCTTTCCCATGACCACTGGTTGAAGAGTGGCCATTTTTGAACGGGCTCGGTGAGGATGAATGGTTTGGTGGCCCAATTCGTGTTGAAATCGTCTGCGGTCAAATTACGAAGACGAGAGATGGCGTTGCGAGCTGGTATATTTTGAGCGTAGGCATTCAAGGGTACATGTGCTCTGTGAAAGGGTAGGTACAGCGCGTCACTGTAAAGGTCTGTGCATTGGATCGTGGTTTGCAGGTTTGATGGAAGAGCAAGATGTGTGGAGCGCCAGGAGCCTAGCCAGGAGAATGGAGTGCAAGGAGGATGTCTAAGACAAAGATTCAGCAGATGACGACATTGGAAGGAAATGATTGATACATACTCTATGAACAATGTCCTCCATAGATCTTCTGCTCTACAGAATGCATATAGAGCTTTACAACTGCTCCCTAGTCTCACGAGTTCTAGTGCCTCGAGATACTCGAGTACTTGCAATATCAGCTCATCGGGCAGGGCTGCGAATGAGCCAGCAAACGCTTTTATATCTCGTGATGCAGTGTAGGCATTTCCTGACGGCCTAATATTATAAGGGTGAGACACAATAGCGGTGTTCGTCTCATCATCCTCCACCATGTCCTCACGGGTCCCACCAAGTCGCTGCTGAAAAGTGGCTGCCTTGTCAACAAGACCTTTTTTCACAGATTCATGAACTTGACCGGCCACATCCTTGTGCCTGATCTCCAATTTCCTCCTCTTTTGAGTCATATGATCAGTCACATCTTCGGCTTCCTCTGACAACAGTCGAGCAGGCGCCATAATTAGCAATCTAGCACTAGTTCACTTCTTTACGATTCCACGAACGAGGACAAAGAAATTCTCTTTGTAGTGGAGTGGCGATGAAAGGAGCTGACTCCGTTAGAATAACCCTAAGAGTCAGAAAAAAGTTCAACTCATAAAACATCCCCTCTCTTTTCCTTGTCCCATCACCTTGATCTTTGATCAACAACAAACCACTCAAAAATCAACTTCTCAAAACACACCGATACACCCTAGAAGGTCGTATCGTATCAGTCGCACTCACACAAACTTTTAAGAAACAAATCACATCTGCCCAGCATGGCTGACGGAGGAAAAGGTCTCGAGGATCTCCCTGAGGGTATGTCACAAAAATCAGTGCCTCTTTCACATGGAACTGGCGACGAGTGAAGCTACACTGCTGACGCGCTACGTTCAGGTCAGATCGAATCCAACTACGATGAGACTGTCGACTCTTTCGACGCAATGAACTTGAAGGCTGAGCTACTCCGTGGTATCTACGCCTACGGTTTCGAGCGTCCTTCTGCTATCCAGCAGCGCGCCATTATGCCTGTCATCAAGGGCCACGACGTTATTGCGCAGGCGCAATCTGGTACTGGAAAGACTGCCACTTTCTCCGTTTCTTGCCTTCAGAAGATCGACACTGCCATCAAAGCTCCTCAGGCTCTTATCCTTGCTCCTACTCGTGAGCTTGCTCAGCAGATTCAAAAAGTCGTTGTCGCCATCGGTGACTTCATGAACATCGAATGCCACGCCTGTATTGGTGGTACTAGCGTTCGTGACGACATGAAGGCTCTTCAGGACGGTCCCCACGTCATTGTTGGTACACCCGGTCGTGTACACGACATGATCCAGCGCCGTATTCTCAAGACCGACTCCATGAAGATGTTCATCCTCGACGAGGCTGATGAGATGTTGTCTCGTGGTTTCACCGAGCAGATCTACGACATCTTCCAATTCCTTCCCCAATCAACCCAGGTCGTCCTTCTTTCTGCTACCATGCCCCAGGACGTTCTTGAGGTGACCACCAAGTTCATGCGTGACCCTGTCCGCATTCTGGTAAAGAAGCAGGAACTTACCCTCGAAGGTATCAAGCAATTCTACATTGCTGTCGAAAAGGAGGACTGGAAGTTGGACACTCTCTCCGACTTGTACGAAACTGTCACCATCACACAAGCCGTCATCTTCTGCAACACTCGCAGGAAGGTTGACTGGCTCACCGACAAGCTTACCAGCCGTGATTTCACTGTTTCCGCTATGCACGGTGACATGGAGATGGGTCAGCGTGATATGATCATGAAGGAGTTCCGCTCTGGCTCGTCTCGTGTCCTCATTGCCACTGACCTTCTGGCCCGTGGTATCGATGTCCAGCAAGTCTCCCTCGTCATCAACTACGACTTGCCCGCCAATCGTGAGAACTACATTCACAGAATCGGTCGTGGTGGTCGTTTCGGCCGAAAGGGTGTTGCTATCAACTTCGTCACTGCTGATGACGTCCGCATGATGAGAGAAATTGAGCAGTTCTACAGCACACAAATTGAGGAGATGCCCATGAACGTTGCCGACTTGATCTAAGTTGACATACAAGATCAGAGAAGAAGAACAGAACGAGAATATACACGATTTCGTCGACGACCTTTGTTGTTTTGGTTGACAGTATACGTTTATTGAGGGGTTAGGTTACAGGAAGTAAGGCAGCCGGGTTTCTACTGGTTCTTCTTCGCATCATATTCCGTTTTATTCCCTAGAGTGGTGGCCAAAAAGTTATCAGGTAGATTCCCTTTGCTGTTTATACCAGGAGTTGGATTGGGAGGGATTTGTTGTGTTGACGTAGTTGTACATTACGATGTCAGCCACAGAGATGATAATGATAGATCGAAACATTAACTGTCTACGTTGACTGCGCACTGTGAAGCTGTTGGAAGGATCCTATTATTTGTTTCAGTTCTTCCTTCTTGTTTCAGCGTTGTCTCACTTTTGCATCAGGCTTGCCGATCACCTGTTGGCAGGACCCCACTTCGCTTTCTTCCTCTTCTTAGGGTACCTCTCTTTCTTTCTTTTCCCCATCTTCTACCATCATCAATATCGTCTTTGCACGATCTCGCCTACGTACACATTTGCACGTTTTTCTGACTGGACCGGCAACGTCCAGCCTGTCCCATCTCGCGATGGAAAATCAGCTAGCCATTCTCGGCAAGTCACTGCTCTTCAGCGAGCAGATACGTCGAGAGAACGGTTCGCTTCACACCACACAGAGAAGGCAAGCTACCTCTATTGAGATCTTTCGAACAAAGCATGAACAACAGGAACGGACCATCGAAGCATTGAAAGAACAGATTATTGCTCTGGAAAATGCACACGCAGGGCTGAATGACAAGATTGATGAGCTTGCATCTAATGCCACCAAAGCCTCAGCAGTTCAGGCAGCTTTGCTTCAGCTGGTTGAAGATTTCAACAAGGATGGTCTTGCTGTTTCTATTAAGGCTTTACTTGAACAAAACGAAGTCGTTAGAGATGGTGTGACAAACGTTGCCAACCTGGTAATTGCTGTGCAGCAGAAGCAAACCATGCAAGAGCAGAACCTAGCCTCGTTGTCCAAGTCGGTTGAAGAAGTGCAAATGTCGAAAAAGAAAGATGAAAGAGAAATCTGGGGACTTGGCAATCGCATCATCAATTTGAGTACAGAATGCAATGAGATGAAAGACCTTACAGGTCGAGTGGGGACTGGCATGATCAAGCTCAATGAAAACCTTAGGAACGCCGACCAGAGAAGTGAACAAGCTATGGGGATAGCTCGCTCGGTGCAGCATGGACAAGTCAAACTGGTTGACGAGGTTGGCAGACTGGAGCGTTCAGTACTTGGTAGAACGTCCACACTTACCAGTGACATGGCCAGGCTTGAGCCACACTCTGAGATGACCATCGCGTCAGCCCAGCTCTCACGCCATATCAGTGGCAATACGGCCAATTCGAAAGTACCGCGACCGCATAAGCACGATTCTCGCTTTGAAAGAGCAGCCACTGTAGACAGCCAAACCACAATGTCACTTCTGGATGAAGAAGAAGATATCTTACCGAGCAGCCTTCCACTTCTCCTACCCGAACCAGCTCGCATCGTGCAGGAAAAGGCAAAGACACTTGCTACTCCATTCCTCACCCCAGGCCGACAAACAAGAAATCAAGCTCGCCGCAATGCAGACTCGTCTTACCAAACTCGATCTGCAACGAAGCCTCCTTTCGCTAGCTCAATACCACAGCCGTCTACTCAAAGCAGCAGTGCTCTTTCACCAAGACGAGTGACACGAAGTCAAGCAGAATTTGTTATACCTCCGACCAATAGGATCCTTGAAGCACAGACTACAGATAATAGCTCATCTTCTGTGCCGTCAATGTCCAGCCTCTTTGGTCCGGCTGACGAGGCCATCCTCCAAGATGAGTCTTTGGTTGTGCGAGCCGGTAGCAGGAATGTGACTGGTACCACACCGCCACCTATCTCACCAGAAATGCTGCCGCCAACGCACAGGAAAAGAAAAATTGACGATGTCATATCGGAGACTGTTGAGCCAAAAGCAGAGGTTCGCTTGTCCATATTGAAAGCCGCTACGCCGGCTGTCGCTGGTCTTCCAGAGACGTCCCTTCCACCATATGCCCAACAAATGGGTAGAAACGGGAAACCAGTAGTACCCACCAAGCCATACAAGCAAAACAGAAGGATCAACATGGACGACTGGTGATAGACAGTAGGCCACACTTACAGCATGCTTTGCTTTATTTCCTCTAGCTTTCACTGCTTTACGTCTCTTTAAACTGATACGGTCCTTCCCTATCCACGACAGGCACACTCATCCTCGCCTCTTCAATCTCATTTCCATCCACCACCAATCCACACGTCATCACATCACCAGTCCCTACAGACCCAACACCTTTCGGTGTTCCTGTAAGCACAATATCTCCTTCCTCAATGTCCATGACCTTGCTAATCTCACTCAGCATCCGTGGGATCCGGAATAGCATCAACTCAATCTTGTCTCTTTGACGTTGCTGATCGTTGACATTGAGGTAGAGCTCGGCGGCGTAGGGATCTGGCAGGGAGGATGTTGCGATTGGATGGGAAATAGGGAGGAATGTATGAAAGCCCTTTGCGATGGACCAGGGTAGACCTTTCTTTTTTGCTTCATCTTGCACATTACGCGCCGTCATGTCGATTGTAAGGAGGTAGTCTGGTACAACATTGTCTTGTTAGAATCTACGTGCCAGAATCTCGAGCTGTATGAAGCACTAAGCTAGACCGTAGCCCTGCTTCTGTCTTCATATAAACTTACTGCTGATAGCACCCATAGCGCCTTGTTCATCGTGTTCGTCTAGATCCCGCAACTTCTTCCCCATTACCAATCCCAACTCGACTTCATAATGCATATTCACCCCACGCGGTCGTAGTACTGGTCCTTCATCTGGCAAAAGGATGGAACTAGGTGGCTTGAGGAAGAAGAAGGGTTGCTTAGGGCGGGCACTATTGAGTTCGGTGATGTGGTCGCTGTTACATAATGATATTTTAGTAGGATGATGTTAAGGGTGCTTGTTGTGGACTTACGCATAGTTACGACCTATACAGATGACTTTGCGGCAGTTTTGACGAATGCTGGAGGCTGAGATGGCGCTGGAGCCGAAGACGGAGGCGGCGAGCTTTGTTGCCATGGCTCAGACTGCTCTTTATACTGGTTTTAGTATACTTGTTGGACGCTGTTTGAGGTTGTGTTTCAGGCTCCAATGATAAGAGCTCGTTCCATGGTAGATGTGCGGGATCTTGCATATCACGTGAACCCCGCCTCTTGGTACCTTGCGGGAACGAGGCTAATGTACCCTCCTTCGTCTCGTCATCCTCGTCGTCCTATCTTCTTCTAACTAGACGTAGCATCAAGATGGGTGGCGGCTCAAACACTCCCAAGACGCCAGCGGCCAAGTATCCCGTCAAGGTCAAAGGACCAGTAGGAAAGAAGATTCATCACATCTCTGTCGACAGACTGAGGCAGTTTACGAACGACAAGGAGTATTATGATGATGGTATTCTGGCGTATGTTTAGAATCCTTTGTCATCGTTGTCAGCCACTGAATGCGCTTCGAACTTTGCTTACAATCAAGGCTGTCCTATGCATGATCATTCCCATCATCCACATCCCTTTGTCCAACCCCCAGCCACTAATAATCACATCTGTATAGTAAGCTCTACGAAGCCAAAACATCAGGTGAACCACATATCTCCCTCTCCGTCTACTCACCTCCAGACCTCTCTCGCCCTTCCTTCAAAGACGCAACCTCCCGCTGGCACACCTACAAACCCACCAAGATCGGCGAGTCCTTCGGTCCCTCCTGGTCAACCCACTGGTTCCGTGTCGCTCTGACCCTGCCCTCTTTCATCCTCAATGCTAAGTCAGACCACCTCGAGTTTCACTGGGATGCCGATAATGAAGGCTTGGTTTGGAGTGAGGACGGCGTGCCTTTGCAAGGTCTAACTGGTGGTGGGGAGAGGATTGAGTGGGTACTGCCGAAAGAATGGAGAGATGGGAAAGAGCACATCTTTTATGTTGAAATGGCATGTAATGGCATGTTTGGTGTTGGAAGGCATGGCGAATCGATACAGCCGCCGGACATGGGGAGGTATTTTAGGTTGAAGAAGGTAGAGGTTGTGGCTGTGAGGTTGGAGGCGAGGAAGTTGAGGACAGATTTTTGGGTCATTAGTGGTATGTTTCGCATTTATTAAATAGGGCGAGGAGCATTTAGAAGGACTGATCGTGCTAACTATTGGCTGTCTTCTAGATGCGGCAAGAGAATTTCCCGAAGATTCATGGGAGGAGCACGAAGCTTTGAGTGTAGCGACAAGTATCATGGACTGTTTCGTTGCTGGTAAAGGTACAGACGACTGTATCAAAGAGTGCAGAGAAATTGCAACACAGTACTTGGGAGACAAGGTAGATTCGGCCAAAGTTTATGATGATGATGAAGACATTCTAGTCTACGGCATTGGGCAATGCCACATCGACTCTTGTCAGTCTAACCTAAAGTCTCATCCTATCCTGCTATACTAACACACCTTCAGGCTGGCTATGGCCTTTCGCAGAAACAAAACGAAAAGTCGCGCGATCCTGGGCTAACCAATGCAACCTCATGGATCGCTACCCTGAACATCGCTTCGCCTGTTCTCAGGCCCAGCAATATGCCTGGCTCAAAGCCCTCTACCCCGCTCTCTTCGACCGCGTCAAGTCCAAGGTAAAGGACGGCGTCTTCCAACCCGTTGGTGGCAGCTGGGTCGAACACGACACAAACATGCCCAGTGGTGAGTCTCTAGTCCGCCAATTTGTCCTCGGCCAGCGCTTCTTTGAAAGCAATTTTGGTGAACGATGCAAGACGTTTTGGTTGCCTGATACCTTTGGCTATTCCGCACAATTGCCACAGCTGTGTCGTCTTGCAGGTATGTCGCGCTTCTTTACGCAGAAGTTGAGTTGGAACAACATCAACAACTTCCCTCATACGACGTTTAACTGGGTCGCTCTGGATGGTAGTCAGGTGATCTGTCATATGACTCCAGCGGAGACGTACACAGCGGATGCGAATTTCGGGGACGTGCAAAGGAGTATCACGCAGCATAAGAGCATGGATCAAGATGCCACGTCACTACTTGTGTTTGGTAAGGGCGACGGTGGTGG